>Ga0153996_1000995_pt1 | contig 11894 bp, 6 predicted proteins | sample TSNC080MetaG_FD_104728 | JGI IMG/M metagenome (GOLD analysis project Ga0153996, IMG submission 104728) | Attine ant fungus gardens microbial communities from North Carolina, USA - TSNC080 MetaG | ecosystem: Host-associated > Fungi > Mycelium > Unclassified | place: USA: North Carolina, Lumber... | reverse complement strand
CTGATACCGTCGTTGCCTGCCAGGACGAAATCCTCGGCAAACCCAGGGACGAAGCCGATGCCAGGCAGATGCTCACCCGGCTGCAGAACAGCACCCATCAGGTATATACCGGGGTTACACTGATAGGGTATCGCAGCGGTTTAAAGCGTATTACTACCTTTCACGAATCCAGCAAAGTCTTTATATACCCGATGACGACGCTGGAAATCACTGCTTATACCGCAACCGGCGAGCCGATGGATAAGGCCGGCGGATACGGTATTCAGGGATGCTTTTCCAGACATGTTAAAGGTATTGAAGGCGATTACAGCAATATCGTCGGACTGCCCATCGGACGTGTATATCAGGAGCTTAAGCAACTAAATCAGGAGGGATAGGAAATGGATGCATTAGAACTTATGAAGTCGCGCCATTCGGTGCGGACATACAACAGTATGAAAATCAGCGAAGAACACGTCCGGCAGCTGCAGGATTTGATCACCGAGTGCAATCAGAAAGGTGATCTGCACATCCAGCTGCTCCTCGATGACCCCACCGCATTCTCCGGCATCATTCCCAAATTCGGCCGCTTCAGCAATGTACATAACTACCTGGCACTGGTCGGAAAATCATCACCGTCACTGCAGGAAAAAGCCGGTTATTACGGAGAGATGATCGTTCTGAAAGCACAAGAACTAAAACTCGGCACCTGCTGGGTTGCGGGTACTTATAATAAGAAGAAATGCCGCGCTGCAATCGAATCGGATGAAGAACTGGTCTGCGTCATCTCGATCGGTCACTCTGATCACAGCGGCGTTCCCCATAAGACCAAATCGATCACCGACTTATGCCAGACCCCCGGTGAGATGCCCGACTGGTTCCGTTTAGGGATGGAAGCCGTCCAGCTTGCACCGACCGCGATGAATCAGCAGAAGTTTTCCTTCTCTCTGTTCGGCAATTCAGTCAGAGCTGAAGCGGGAAAAGGGTTTTATACTAATATCGATCTGGGGATTGCTAAATATCATTTCGAACTTGGTGCCGGAAAAGAGAATTTCCGCTGGAGTTAATGGCAATTATAAAGCAAAAATTTATCGGGACAGTATAACATGCAAGTTATATTGTCCCGATTTTTTTAGACTATTCTTTTCTTGGCATCTACTTTGTAAATATCTCTATACTTTCTTATATCTCTTATCCACTGCAAGAATAATCGCACCGGCTGCAATTGCCAATAATATACACCATAATGCTAAATTGGCCGTATCCCCGGTTTTTGGCATGTATTTCGAGAATACGCTGCTGCCTGCGCCCCCACCCGGAGCTTGGCCCGGATCGGCAATGCCTTTTGTATAAGTATTTACGATCGTCCATTCGGTTGAAACTTTTGAATATTTAGCTGTATAATTTTTTACTGCCTGTTCCCGAACTTCATAGGAATAAGTAGCCGTTGTTGTTCCAACCGGCAACTCTTCAAAAAATGCGGTCCAGCTATTCTCGTCGCTCAGGATAACCTGATTGATGACCTCTCCATCCCGATACAGATCCACCGTAATTGATTGGGGTCTGACACCGGCTGCATTGTCATTATCTTCCCATATCTTCGTCACCCGAAGACTAGTAGTTTCAAGCGGATTCTCCAACTGGTTGGTAGTCTTGCCCGGTTCATTTCCAACCTGAACAACAGCTTGATTGATCACTCGCTCTATAGCATCGTTATTTACTGCTACCGTTAAACTGACCTCTCCCTCTTCTAAGGAAACCGCATCTGCAATTACCCAGGTTACCGAATGGCTGCCGGCATCATACACGCCGTTATCACTTGCCGTTATAAAGTCAACACCCTGATCGAGCATATCAGTAATGGTGATGTCAGCGGTGTCATTGGTATCATTTTTATATGTAATCACATACTTGATCTGGTCGCCTGATTTCACCGCGCCGCCTTCTCCACCTGCCGGACTGTCTTTCGCTACCATTTTCTCCGGCACCCCCGGATTCGGAGTAAATACCCAGGTTCCTAAGAAATCCGCATCACTGCGGTCTATCTCTTTGTTGTCCGCATCCCATTCTACAAATGTCCAAGTTCCTTCCGGTACTTTCACTTCGGTCTGAGATGGTGCCGGCGCATCTGCAGTATCACCATTAACATATCCGCCCCTGCTGTCGGGTATCAGGTTGATTACTTCCTGCGGCAGCGGTCTGCCTGGAGTTCCGCTTTCAAAATCATAGACTGCCTGATATTCATTTGGAGTAAATACCCAGGTTCCTGAGAATGTTGTATCTCCGTGATCAATGGTTTCACTCTCCTTATCCCAGCCTTCAAATTTCCAGGTCCCGTCATTAGCCTCATCATCATAAGTCAATTTATCCGGAATTCCGGCTTCAGCAGTATCGCCATTTTGTAAATTATCAATATCATCCGGCAGATAATTCAAAATATCATCCGGCAGATCCATTCCTTCCGTGCCGCTTTGGAATTCATGAGTTGCTTTATACTCGTTGGGAGTAAATACCCAGGTCCCCACAAATTCTACATCGTCTTTATTCACTGTCTTTTCATCCGCATCCCAACTGACGAAGATCCATGTTCCATCATTGACTGCATCTTCATAGGTTAATTCATCCGGCGTTCCGGCAGTGACGTTATCTCCATTTAATAATCCATTCACCTCACCCGGCAGATAGTCCTGAATCGCCTCCGGCAGCTCCATTCCGTCTGTTCCGCTTTCAAATACATGGATTCCCTGATATTCATTAGGAGTAAAGGTCCAGGTTCCGGTAAAATCCACATCCTCTCTGTCAATCGTATCACGGTCTTTGTCCCATCCGTCAAATGTCCAGATTCCGTCATTAGCTTCATCTATGACCGTTGAATTAGATGGGGGCTCTGCGTTCACTTCGGTTCCGTCTGTCAGCCCGGTTTTGTCTCCTGGTTTCATCTCTTTGATCTCCTGCGGAAGATCTTTACCCGGTGTACTGCTTTCAAACTCAAAGCTTGCCTGATATTCATTGGGGGTAAAAATCCAGGTTCCTAAGAATTCTACATCGTCTTTATTCACTGTCTTTTCATCCGCATCCCAACTGACGAAGGTCCAGGTTCCATCATTAACTGTATCTTCATAGGTTAATTCATCGGGCGTTCCGGCAGTGACGTTATCTCCATTTAATAATCCATTCACATCACCCGGCAGATAGTCCCGAATCGCTTCCGGCAGTTCCATTCCGTCTGTTCCGCTTTGGAACTCATGAGTAGCCATATGCTCATTTGGAGTGAATTCCCAGGTTCCCACAAATTCTACATTCTCTTTATTTATGTTCTTTTCATCTTCATCCCAACTGATAAATGTCCAGGTGCCATCATTGACTGCATCTTCATAGGTTAATTCATCCGGCGTTCCGGCAGTGACGTTATCTCCATTTAATAACCCACTCACATCGCCCGGCAGATAGTCCTGAATCGCTTCCGGCAGCTCCCTTCCCGGTGTTCCGCTTTCAAATTCATGAGTCGCCTGATATTCATTCGGCATAAATACCCAGGTTCCGAGGAATTCCGCATCGGCATGGTCAATTGTCCGGCTGTTATCGTCCCAGCCGATAAATACCCAGGTGCCGTCATTAACAAAGTCGGTATAGGTCAATTGGCTTGGGGTTCCCGCTTCAGCTGTTTGACCATTTAGTAAGTGATCAATATCTTCCGGCAGATAATTCAGAATAGCTTCCGGCAACTCCACCCCTTCGCTTCCACTGTGAAATTCATGAGTAGCTTTATATTGATTGGGGGTAAATAACCAGGTACCTACAAACTCTACGTCATCTTTATTCACAGACTTTTCATCTTCATCCCAGCTGACAAAGGCCCATGTACCATCATTAATCTCATCTATATAGGTTACTTCATCCGGTGTTCCGGCTTCAGCATTTTCACCATTCAGCAATCCGGTCAGATCCTCCGGCAGATAATTTAGAATTGCTTCCGGCAGCTCCATCCCTTCGGTTCCACTTTGAAATTCATGAGTGGCTTTATATTCATTGGGCGTAAAGATCCAGGTCCCGGTAAAGTCAATATCCTCCCCATCAATTGTGTCGCTTTCTTTATCCCAGCCGTCAAATATCCAGGTTCCATCATTAGTTTCATCGGCCACTGTTGTCTCAGACAGAGTCTCTGTATTCACTTCGGCTCCATCCATCAGTCCGGTTTGATCTTCCGGTATCATGTCCATGATCGCCTGAGGAAGGTCTTTACCCGGAGTACCGCTTTCAAATGTAAATGTGGCATTAAAGTCTCTATATAGCCCTGTATCGTTAAACCTGCTCTCGTATAGCGACGTATTAAGTTCATTGGCCGGTGGCATCACGATTCCGGTAATCTCAGTGTATTCCAACACTCCACCGGGCCCATAAGACGGTACACCGTCGGAATTGAAGTATTCATGTACACCATCTGCTTTTGTTTCGCTTGCCGTATAACTGTTTAATTCTGTTCCTGAGCCAAACCGCACACCATAAGTGCCGGCTTCTAAGATCTGGAACGTATATGCTCCATTTTCATCGGTTACGGCTGTTACCGGATCACCATTCGTATCCAGAACCACACTGTAGGTTCCCGGGCTGTCGGGAGCCTCTTTTAGTAATGTCACAGTAATACCGCTTAATTTCTTCTCACCATCCTCCTGCCTGCCGTCATTGTCAGCATCAAGCCAGACAATACCCAAAAGGGCGCGGGATACATAATAGGTTGTAGAGGTAACCTCAGAGTCTCCATAATACAGGCTGTTGGCAAATTTACTGCTCGGCTGAGCCTCCGGGGCTATCATTTCCATGTGGAGCTTACAAGTCTCTCCGGCTAATATCGTACCGATCACCACCACTGCCGTCGGCTGCCGCCCGTTCAGTCCTGGGATGGTTCCATCCATATTCATGCTCACGCTGCTCCAGGAGATTGCACTGGTACCATTACGGATGTCATTCGCGCTGTGATCCGCTGCTGTTGTTCCTTTCACGGCCGGATCTGTGGTGTAAAACACTTTCCAGGTGCTCCAGTTGCTGGCTACTGTAGTATTAATTGCCCAGTTCTGCACACTCAGCGGACCATCAAAACGGCTGCCACCTGGATCCCCATTATAAGGCAGAATATCTAAGAGAACCGCATCGATGATCGGGTTATCACCATTATTCCCCACGTTCAGAGTATATCCGATAGCATCTCCCACTTCATTCATAACCTGATCTGCGATTTTGGAGTGAGACAGAGCTTTCAGCTTGCTGACACGGATTCCGACCTCAGCCTTATTCCCGGAGAAAATTGAAATTTCCCTTTTATCATCGGTTGCCTGGATTTGGACCGTATTGGTCAGGGTGGCATTCGGCTCTACATCATTTTCTTCATCCCCCGGAGTTCCAATATCTGCACTGTAATAAACCGGCAACATTTGCACTCCTACTTGTACATTTGGGATTACCCAGACCAGCGTTGTGGTTCTATCGCCATTTACGGTGATCTGTGGTTCCATCTGGGTGCCTCCGGTGACGGTACCCGCATACCCGCTCCTATCATTTTGAATATAGGTTCCGCCATAGTAGGCAGAGCCAGTTCGATAAGACAATCCGGTTCCCAAAGTGTCGGTAATAGTAACGGTAGTTCTTAAGTCTGAAGCTTCCCCATTGGCCAAAGTCACTTTCGGATTCAACTGATAATCCGCCACACGCTGGTTATAGTCCAGATCGTATATCTGTTTAACACTGCCGCTTTCCTTCTGAGCCACTTCTTTGGTAATCTTCGCCTGATAGCCCACAATATAAAGAGAATCACCGCGGATATAAGTTCCTGTATGCCCGCCTGCATAACCGCTGTCATCGTAGTTGGATTTGGTGTAAGTTGGATAATCCGTAATGGTTGCCTGAGGAAGCACAGTAGGATTAACCGGATCATTATCGAGCAGACTGGGAACCGAGCCTGCCGCTTCATATTCCGATACCCTCCATACTTTATTACCAACACAGGTCATGTAAACATTACCCCAGAGAGAGACATCCTGCTTGACACGGCACATTGCACTTAACAGACAATGAGTCTGTGATACCAGCGCAACATCATCTACCTCCCCCAAAGGCCGCACCTCAGCCAGAACACCAATAACCTCCCCATAAGCTTCTGCTCCTGCCAGAGTGGAAAAATACTTCAACTGTTCCATTTTAGCTCCCTGCATCTCATTGTCATCGATCCAGGCCGTACCATCTGCTTTGGTAGCATATAATATAGTCAACTCATATCCATACGAGTGGGGATTTCGCATATAATCATAGGCTCCCATTCCCCCGGTTAGCTCTAATGCTGCCGAATCAAACTTCATCAACATGTTCGCTGCCACATGCCGATTATCCATTTCCCCCTCATGCTGCTGGTTCATTCCAAACCCGATTCCCATCTCAAACCCATTAACCGCCCAGTCCTGACCGTTTTGAATATAACTACCTGACGAATCAGCACCTGTTCGCCCATACAAATCTTTATATGAGACGGTGGAAGAATCAGAAGTGTAAAAACTTCTGGCCTGGTAGCTTCCAGGTTTTTTCAATCCACATTGATACGTTATTTTATCATCATTAGGATTAGTGGGTGTCTGATTGCTGTTATCCGCAACCACGGGAAGCGGAGCTCCACTGATCCCTGTTGCCTGTAGGTTACAGTCCTCCACTGTTACGTGAAAATCCCCAGTCTCAACACCAAGATCATCTAAAACATACTCTGAGGTTGTGTTATTATAAAATGGTTGTACCAAATAAAGCTCACCAGCAGAAAAACAGCCAATACTGATCAAACTGCTACTTGGATCATAATACACATCTGTTGCACTACCATAATTATCAGATGGAAACCATGAGGTATCAATCTGATAATTAGATACGGTCACCGACACTACATTTCCATTCTTTGTAAAGTTCCATGTCCCACCATCATAACAATTACTGTCCGTTTTTGTCACTACTGTATGGTTGGCATTATTCTCTGGTGCAACTGCACCCGGATATGATCTATTTCCATTGACCGTCTTCACTCTTCCGTCCTGGCCGTTTGTATTTGCTGTAAATGCACCAGCAGTCCATACCAACGGGGAATATGTGGAGGATACGGGTACTTCTGCTCCACCATTTGGTCTAAAAGCACTGCTCAACTTAATGTCAAATGTAATATCTCCGGCTGGGACTTCAATTCCTTTAAATCCTTTATTGGCTACATCATTATAAAGCTGAAGGGTAATTCCATAACCGCTGGCTCGTCCCTGTACCTGACCAGCACTTTGATCTAACCGCCGATTGTTCCCAGTGGAAAAATCATAAGTTCCAGAACCATTTACATTATTCCCTTGTGCCATCTGTACATTTAATTTCAGCATCGCAGTAACTTCTACCGCATCTGGTGTCACACTTTTATATTCTTCTATCCAATGTTCCCCGCAAACCTCTCCTACCGTATTATGTTCCATCCAAGCGGTAAAAGTGGGCACCACCGTATCTCCATTGGCCATCGCCAATACCTTCACTTTCACCGACAATGTTCCATAGCCTCCAATTGGATATGGATTGCTGTCGGTACCCTGAAGCCATCTCTTCCCGGTAATCACCTGATAGCCATTGGAGTCAGTAGTCAGAGTATAGCCACTATTTCCTTCCGCAATACTGCTGAGACTGGATACTCTGCTCCCCATCCATTGCATGGAGTCAACCGAAAACTCTGCCTGGCCAACACTATAAGGCAAAGCAAACTCAAAATTCAGCCAACCATTTTCTACATAGTCATAATCACCATGAACCTTCGTCTGATACGATAAATCATAGGTGATAGTATCAAAAGTTCGCACCCGGCCATTGGAATCATTCTCATCATTTCCGTCCCGGTCTTTATAAAGAAGTGAACTGGGATCTGAATCGGTATCAAAAGGAGCGGTTCCGTCGGTAATCATATCAACCTTCAAATCACTTACATATGCATAATCACCATCCAGTGTGGGGGCAATGCCTCCCGCCATCGGCATGATTTCGAGATCTTCTGCCCTTGGCGTTACCGGTGTTCCTTCCTCTTCGCCATTCTCGTCAAAAGCTTCTTCAGAAGAACCCGACACTTCCTTTTCCCCTGCTGCCATCTCTTCCTCAGCCTGTACTTCTCCCATCAGGGACGTATCGGTCCGAGTATCCTGCTCCGTTACTTTTTGTTCTACTGCTTGCTGTCCGGATGCTTTTTCTGCATGAACTGTATTCGACCAGCCCCCTGACATGGCCAGACTAAGAGCCAGCGTAAAGGCAATGACCTTCTTCATCCGGCAGCCAAGTCCAGTTCTTATTGTTTTTCTTGGTTTCATAATACTCTCCTCCTTAAGCTTTTATAATTTGGCAATAATATTTGAATAATCTTCTCTTTTCCCCTTCACGATACCGTGAAATCCATCTATTTTATTTAATTCTTTTCTTAACATAAATTTTATGACAGCTATGCCGGCAATCTCTGCCACAATACATCCAATCCCTAACATATGATACATTTCCTTCACTTCCCTTTCATTTATCATTTCAGTTTCATTGCATACCAGCGCAGTACATGAATATCTTTCTTTATAAAAAAAACACCGGAAACACCGACTAATAAAAATAAAACCGAATAAATCAAAAACCTCTTCCCAATTGTTCTTCTCACTGCACCTGATTCTTTTGAACTTTCACTGCTAATAGGGCTCCCCTCCTTCTGTAGACTGCCTGGGCTGATTTCAGTATCATGCTGTACTGATTCCCCGGCAGTAATTTCTTCTGTATTTTCTGAATCTGATGCAGGTGTTTTTGTTTCCGTAACTTTAAGCAGAATATCAATATAATATTCATTTTTTCCCTGTATGTATAATCGTACCGGATATCCGTTTTTATTTAATGACGCTTCTATCTGGCTGACATCCGCACCGTAAAGACCATTTTCCATTAATTGATACTTAGGGGCTTTCCTGACCTCTCCGTCAGCAGCTTTGATTACTTCTTCCGCTAATTTCCCATTCTCCTGCAGAACTTCTATTTCATCCACAGTAAAAACAACATCACTGGCATAAATGCAAACTGTATCCCATTCATAATGGTTTACCTTTCCTATTTTATCTGTCTCCGGAGCAGCTGCAAATGCATTCAGAGGCGTCGGGATCAGGCAAAGCAGTATAAAACCGATCAGCCATTTGTACATTTGGTTTTTATTTCTCATATTCACCTCTGTTTCAGACTTGGGTCTCATGGTCTTGTTCAAATAACCTCTGCTTCACTCTGTCTTTATATGTACGGCTCACCGGTACTGTATGACCATTTTTCATAATGATCTCATTACCCTTCATACTTTCCACATGGTTATTAGCTATGAGGTAGGATTTATGGCAACGGGTAAACGGCTTTTTTACCAATAATTTTTCTATTTTACTCAAAGGTGTATAGAATTCAAACCTGTCATCCCGGTAATGTACGGTTACAATATGGTTACTAACCTCAAAATAGGAGATTTCTGAAATCCTGATATTTCTGCTTTCACCTGCGCAGGTAAACATCAAACTTTCTTCGGAACGCTTCTTATACTCCTCTACCCCCATCATAAAAATTTCTTCAAATTTCTTTTGGTCGAATTGGTTTTTGACGATATAGTGCAACGCTTTTAATGAAAAAGCATCGCTCCAGCAATTATCTTTCACCGTAAAAAATACGATCTCACAAGGGTATCTTAATTCCCGTATACGCTTTGCAACTTCCAGCCCGTCCTTTCCCGGCATAGATATATCAAGAAAAATGAGATCAATATGATGTTCTGTATCTTCCAAAGCAAACAATAATTGCTCGCCCATTTCATACTCTGTAATTTCAATATTCACATTGTGTATGCCTGAAACCTTATTTAACAAAGTTGCACAACTTTGTCTGTGTGTTGTAGTATCATCACATATCGCTATCCGCATGCTTAACCGCCCTTCTTTTGTGAATTCTGGCATCAAAGATTGTTATTTTTTTTATCATATTAAATTATTAAGGTAACAAAAAGAAAAAATCGTATCTTGCATTTTATAACGCGTAAAATGCATCTTCTTGTGAAGCATGGATGCAATTTATTTCAATTATATCTATTAAGGTAGACAATTTCCACCGGAAATTAGTTCCAATATTAACCGGAAGCTACCATCACTTGACAAAAGTGATGGTATGTATCCAGTAAACAAAAACCGGCATTTAAGTATGCCGGCATGCTTCCTGAATATTCTACTGATAAATCTTAAAGATGCCATAAATTAACAATAGCTGGCATTCTGTAAGTGAATACCAGCTACATTTTTATTTTAGTTTATGACAACCTTGCGGAAATTCTTCTTACCTCTTTTGAGTACAATACCTTCACTGGTAAATGCCTCTTTTGCATATACTGTTCGAATATCGCTTACCTTTTCACCATCGACAGACACACCGCCCTGTTCAACCGCCCTTCTGGCTTCCGATTTAGATGATACCAGACCGCTTTTTAGCAGCATGGTCAGAATGTCGATCTGCCCATCGGTGAGATCGGCTTCGGTCAGTTTGGCAGTCGGCATATCGGCTGCATTACCGGCGCTGAATAAAGCTCTGGCGCTATCCTGTGACTTTTTGGCTTCCTCTTCACTGTGTACTAGTTTAGTCAGTTCAAAGGCCAGAATCTCTTTTGCCTGATTCAGCTGACTGCCTTCCCACAGATCCATCTTTTCGATTTCTTCGACCGGCAGGAAGGTCAGCATGCGGATGCACTTCAGTACATCAGTGTCAGCGATGTTCCGCCAGTACTGGTAGAACTCAAAGGGCGATGTCTTCTCCGGATCGAGCCATACTGCACCTTTAGCGGTCTTACCCATCTTGTTGCCTTCGGAGTTGAGCAATAGGGTAATAGTCATGGCGTGAGCATCTTCACCCAATTTACGGCGGATCAACTCGGTTCCGGCCAGCATGTTGCTCCATTGGTCGTCACCGCCGAACTGCATATTACAGCCGTACTTTTCAAACAATACATAGAAATCATAGCTCTGCATGATCATATAATTAAATTCAAAGAAGCTCAGTCCTTTTTCCAGACGCTGCTTGTAACACTCTGCAGCCAGCATCCGGTTAACGCTGAAATGGGCACCTACTTCCCGCAGCATATCAACATAATTCAAATCCAGCAGCCAGTCTTTATTATTTACCACCAGCGCTTTATCATCGCTGAAGTCGATAAATTTACTGATCTGCTCTAAAAAGCGATCACAGTTATGCTGGATTACTTCCGGCGTCATCATCGAACGCATATCGGTACGGCCGGAAGGATCACCGATCATTCCGGTCCCGCCGCCCAGGAGGACGATCGGTTTATTCCCCGCCATCTGCAGGCGTTTCATCAGGCACAAGGCCATAAAGTGACCAACATGCAAACTGTCGGCAGTAGGATCAAACCCGATATAAAATGTCGCCTTCCCGTTATTCACCATTTCTCTGATGTGTTCCTCATTCGTTACCTGAGCAATCAGACCTCTTGCCTCAAGCTCTTCATAGATACCCATTTTTTTCTCTCCTTTTAATTAAAATCCTTTGCGTAAATCAAAAAATCCCCGTCCTGTAAAAGGACGAGGAATGATCTCGTGGTACCACCTTAATTTGCAGATCGATAAGCGTCTGCCTCACACAGCACTCTAACGTGTGCTAACCCGCCGCAGCCTACTGGATAACACGTTCGGTGCGAAGCTCCGAGATGTATTCATGATTCCTGTTCCTGCACCTCTCATCAGCCGGTAACTTTCTGTTTGACCCTTGAAATCATTACTTCTTCTCTTCATTGCAGTTATTCATTTTCGTTTCTTAGTTTGCAACTATATACCATCTAATCTTGTTTGTCAAGCCCATTTCCG
>Ga0153996_1000993_pt1 | contig 11898 bp, 7 predicted proteins | sample TSNC080MetaG_FD_104728 | JGI IMG/M metagenome (GOLD analysis project Ga0153996, IMG submission 104728) | Attine ant fungus gardens microbial communities from North Carolina, USA - TSNC080 MetaG | ecosystem: Host-associated > Fungi > Mycelium > Unclassified | place: USA: North Carolina, Lumber... | reverse complement strand
TATTGAAAATGTCGGGAGGATGGGCGCAAATATACCTACGTGGTTGTCTAAGTACATAGCGGTACTGAAAAATAAGATAGACGCAAAAGGCGGACAGGAAGAGGATGAATAGAAAGGGCGAGTAATCGCTCTTTTCTTATGCACAAAAAGCAGGAAAGGAGTACAGCATGGCATTAAATATTATTAAAAAATATCTAACAAAAAGCAGTTGCTATAACAGCGGCGGCAGAATTAACCCAGAGGGAATACAGATACACACGTTAGGGACGCCGCAGAATACCGCTGAATCTTTGGCAAGCTATTGGAATCAGGCAGGCATTCAGGCCTGTGTACATTACGCCGTGGATGCAGAAGTGGAAGGAAAGGTATTGCAGTTCTTACCGGAAAATTACCGTTCTTGGGCGGATGCCGGATATGGGAATGGCCACCTCATCACCATTGAGGGGATGGAATCCGACTACATGAAGTACACGAGCGGTGCGAACTTCACGATCACGAATGATGAGAAATTCAAGGCTGACATCAAACGCTCCTACAATGGCATGATCTTGCTTTGCGCTGATATTTGCAAGAGACGTGGATGGAATCCGCTTGCGAAGCTGAAAAACGGCCTGTACCTTATTTCTTCCCACAATGAGGGACGTCTGGCCGGATTGTCTTCGGGACATGTGGACCCTACCCATGTATGGAGCAAATTGGGGTATACAATGGATGGCTTCAGGGCAGCGGTAAAAGCGGCAATGGAACTGCAGATAAAGGTAGGCGGAAAGTACAAGCTTCTGGTAAACATATACTTCCGGAAAACCCCGTCTGGCGAGTATGTGAAATGGAAAGAATTATCAGAATCAGCAAAGAAGAAATCTACTAAAAAAAGTAAAAGCAAACTTAAAAAGGGTAATACGGTGCAAGCTTTGGAGGTTAAGACACAGTCGAACGGCAACATCTGGATCCGGATTAAGAACGGCTGGCTGTGCGTCAAATACAAAGGGAAATATCGGGTTAAATGAAAGGCAAGTTGAAATACGGTATGGGGCTGAGATTGCGTTAGAATTGCCGAAATATTTATGGACTATTTATGGACAGAAGTTATAAAAAGCCATATTGAGGCATAAAAAGTTAGAAAGAGTAAAACAAAACAAATACTGATAAACACTGCATTTACAAGGAATTATGCAGAGTTATAAAAAGTTAAAAAGAAAATATCCGATATTTCATACCCGTAGTGTCGCTGGTTCAAGTCCAGTTTCCGCTACTTAGAAAAAACTTCGTAAGTTCAATACTTACGGAGTTTTTTGTGTTAAAAGTACATTCGTTTTGGGTTATTAATCCTGTACATTCGTTTTGGGTTATTAATCCTTGACAATATTCGGCAGTACGCATATAATGTGCTTGTACAGAAAATTATTTCAGAAACGGGTGTCGATATATATGGATTATATGACTGTTCAGCAGGCAGCGACCAAATGGGATCGATCGGAGCGTTGGGTACAAAAGTTGTGCGGGGATGGCCGCATAGAGGGCGCTAAGCGCTTCGGGCGGTCATGGATGATACCCGGGGACGCCGGAAGGCCGGCTGATGCGAGGATCAAAAGCGGCAAGTATAAAAAAATTAAGAATTAAGAATGACGAATGCAGAATGCAGAATTATATTCCGCCGCGGCGTGATAAACGTTACAAAAATTCTGCATTCTTCACTCTTAATTCTGTATTCAAAGGGGGGGCGGGAAGCGTGGGCCAGGAAAAAGCGAACGATAATGGCGAGGAACTATACCGCCTTTTTCTGGACGGCGACGAAAAAGCGTTTGAGGAGCTTATCGGTCTGTACAGGGAAAGCCTTACGCTATATATCAACGATTTTGTGAAAGATATGTACGAAGCTGAGGAATTGATGATCGACGTCTTCGCGCGCCTTGACGAAGAGCGGGGCTTTAAGGGGAAATCGTCCCTGAAAACATATCTGTTCGCCATGGCCAGGCATCTCGCCCTGCGGCATGTAAAAAAACGCGGACGTAAAGCGCAAATTCCGATTGAGGAACTTGTAAATAAATTGTGCGGTGGGGGTGACAGCTCGCCCGAAGCGGATTATCTGCGCGGGGAACGCAGAGAACAGCTGCGAGGGGCTATACAACAATTGAAGCCGGAGTACGGCGAGGTTTTGCGTCTGCTCTATTTTGAAAATATGAGCTATGAGGAGGCGGCCGGCATTATGAATAAGACCGTGAAGCAGATAGACAATTTGACTTACAATGCGAAGATTTCGCTGAAAGCAATGCTGGAAGGCGGGGGGTTTATATATGAGGAGTAATAAGGAAATAGCGGCGGAAACGCGGAGACGCTCGGCCGCACGCCGCAAACAAAAGCTGAAAAAGAGGTGCCTGATCTATACCGTATCCGTTGCGGCCGTCTGTCTCGCACTGGCGGTCGGCCTGTCGTTTATCATCCCCGTGATTACGGATACTGCGCCAACCGATTCGGGTGTATACAGCGCAGCGATGTTCGCGGGCGGCGCGGCGGGCGGGTATATTCTCATGTGGGTGCTCGGGTTCGCGCTGGGCGGGTTGGTCATGTTCCTCTACATGAGAAAATCCGGAAAGGATTAGCCTATGGATGTACTGAAAACGCTTGACTTCATCAGCTATATCGTAGGCGGGGCGCTGGCGGCGGCATGGGGAGCCCTGTCCTTTTGGCGTGCCCGCAGGGAAAAGGACGGCTCGTTGCTGTTCTATCTGCTGTGCGGGTTTTACGCCTGTATTTTTATGAGCGATATATATTATCTGCTCGCCTGGACGGTGGAGGACTACCCTTTCCTGCTTTCGCCGGGCGACCTGTCGTGGGTGGGCGCGTTAGCGTTCTTGATCACTATTGCGCTGGACCTTACGGACGGGTGGACGCCCGAGCAGCGAAAGGCTGCGGAACGATACAGGTTGCCGGCGCTGGCCGCCCCCGCCGTTTGTATTGCTTTTAACATTGCCTATATCTCCATCTACCCCGACATCATCTTCAATTATCTGCTGTACGCCGTTCCTACGGTCATTCTTTCTTATTTCGCCCTGTGGCTGTTCCTCGCAGAGTATAAGGGCGGCGCTCTGCCCGGTCGGCAACCTTATCATCTGGCGGTGCTTGTGTGGATCGTCGTCCAGTTGTTCTACGACCTGTTTTCCACTTTAGGCTGGGATTACGGCTATGCGGTTCCCTTTGTAATTTGCAGTTGGCTGCTGACACTCACAACGGCGGGCGTTTATTTCGCTGCGAAAAAGGGGGTGGACGCATGATCTATCTGGAAAATATCTTCGTGTGCCTGGCCATACCGCTCATCATCGCAGCCTGCCTGCTGAAAGGAGAAACCCGCCGCTTTACAGTCTTTTTCACGCTGGGCCTGCTCGCCTGTCTGCTTTCGGCTTATATAAACAGCTTCATTGCGGCGGTTGTTTCCGATAACGGCTATGTCAGCTTAACAATTACGCAGGCAATGGCACAGATCACGCCCATCTGTGAGGAGATCATGAAGGCGCTGCCGATATTCTTTTTCGTGGCGGAGCACCGGCACGGGAGGGACAGCATCGTTGCCGCATCTCTTGCGGTTGGATTGGGCTTTGCCACTTTTGAAAATTGCTTTTACATTATGGAGTATGGCTCGTCAGATTTTTTGTTCGCGCTGACGCGTGGTTTCACGGCGGGTGTCGTCCACGCTTCCTGCGCCGCCATTTTGGGCTATGGGCTGGCGCTGACCTGTCGGCGCGGACGGCTGGCAGTCCCCTGCGCCTTCGCCTTGCTGTGCGCAACATCCACCTTCCACGCCATCTACAACCTGCTGGTCGCGGCGGAGGACGCATGGCGGGCGGTGGGATATATCATGCCCGTCATTACGGCGGTGGCTGTTATGATTGGCATGACGAATGCGAAATTAAAAATCAAGGATTAGTACTTGCTTTATAGGTTGAAAAATATTGCACAAGGATTAAACAAAATCTTTGTGCAATATTTTTTTGAAAACTACTTAGGAGTTTTTCGATTTTTTGTCCCTAATATATTATAGAAGGTTTTTTCTATGCTCTTGCATAGCAAAAACGATTGATTCTGTCCATAAAAACAGCTACGGCGGGAAGGAGGGACCATGATGCGGAGCAATAAGGAAATCGCAGAAGAGGCGCGCCGCCGCGTCGCCGTCTTTGGCGAATGCAGGAAGCACAGACGAAAGCGTATAAAAATCGGCGCGCTGATTACCGGATGCGTTATGCTGGCCGTCTGCCTTGCCTCGCTGCCGGGACCCATTTCCGGCATGGGACCGGCGGCACAGGCGGCCGTCACGATATTTGACGGTGAGGCGGCCGGCGGTTATGTACTGGCCGGGGTGCTCGGGTTTGCGCTGGGCGGACTGGTTATGTTTATTTGCCTGCGAAGGAAAAAGAATTAGAGGGAGGAATGGGATATGAAGCGAAATTATTTAGAGAAAGCGGCCTCAAAGGCCTTGGCGATTCTTCTGATACTGACGATGTGCTTTTCAAGCCTCGGCATGACGGCGGCGGGCGAAGCAACTGATGATGAAGCCACGGAAACGCCACTTGCCGGTGAGTCCGGCACCATTACAATCGCAGCCTTTGCCGAGTTGGCGGAGGATGCAGACGTGCGGAGCGTGCCGCTGGGTACGGCGATCGAGGAACTGAGATTACCGGAGGAGCTTGATGCCATGGACAGTGCGGGCGATGCCCTCACGGTAACGGGCGTGACGTGGGTGTCCGAGCCGGAATATGACGGGGGCAGGTCGGCCATATATGCCTTCACCGCTGTCCTGCCGGAGGGGTACGAGCCGGATGCGGATGTGGAGCCGCCGCAAATTGCTGTGACGGTGGAGCCCTCCATAGAGGATCCCTCCATAGAGAATCCCTCAATAGAGAATCCCTCCGTAGAGGAGCCCTCAATAGAGAATCCCGCCGCGGATCCAGAAGGTGAGGACGAAGCTGATGCGCCCCTGCTCATGGACATGCCGGACGGCGCGGATATGATGTTGGCGGGCTTTGCCGAAGGCAACGGTACGGAAGAAGAACCCTACATCATCAAGGCGGCGGCGGAACTGGATGCGGTGAGGGGCGAATCTGACGCCCATTACATGCTGGGCTGCGACATCGACCTGACCGCATATCTGTCAGACGGCGGTGCGGGCTACGCCAAGTGGGGCGTGTCGGGTTGGGAGCCTATTGGGGCGTCAACAGCCCCCTTTACCGGCAGCTTTGACGGCGCGGGCTATAAGATCATCGGGCTGTGGATCAATCGCAGCAGCACGGATTCTATCGGCTTGTTCGGGTCTACAAGCAGCGCCGCTATCAAAAATCTCGGCGTGGAAATTGCCACTGTGGGTGTCACCGGCAACAGCAATACCGGCGGGCTGGTGGGTACTCAAATCGGCGGCAGAATCGTGGACAGCTACGTCACGGGGAGAATCAGCGGCTCCCGTATGACCGGCGGTCTGGTGGGGAATCAAGTCGGCGGCAGTATTACGAATTGCCATGCCTCGGGCAGTGTCGCCATTACCGGCACTGAATGTGGCGGCGGATTGGTGGGACATCAACTTAACGGCGGCAGAATCTCGGACAGCTACGCCACTGGTAGCGTTACCGGCCCTAGACGTATCGGCGGTCTGGTGGGACATATTTACCAAAGCTCCGTCATCTCAAACAGCTACGCCACCGGCAGCGTCAACGGCACCAGGGGTATAGGCGGTCTGGTGGGAGAACAAGAAAACGGCAGTATCATAAGCTGTTATGCCACTGGGAGCGTCACCGGCAGCGTCACCGGCACCACGGATATCGGCGGACTGGTGGGAGCTCAGTACATCGGTAGTATCACAAGCTGTTATGCCACCGGCAGCGTCAGCGGTAGCGGCAACGCCACCGGCGGTCTGGTGGGATGTCTATCCAGCAGCAGTTCAAACATCACAAACAGCTACGCAACCGGCAACGTCAGTGGTGGCGGCGACTATATCGGCGGCCTGGTGGGGCAATCCAACAGCAGTATCACAGGCTGTTATGCCACCGGCAGCGTCACCAGCAGTGCCGCCGACACCGAGTATATCGGCGGTCTGGTGGGATATCAATACGGCAGCAGTATCATAAGCTGTTATACCACTGGCAACGTCACTAACAGTATCGGCACAATAGCCAGGTATACCGGTGGGCTGGTGGGATATCTAAACAGCACCAGCATCACAGGCTGTTATGCCACGGGCAGCGTCACCGGTATCAACAATACCGGCGGTCTGGTGGGCGAAATGGTGTACAGCAGCATCGCAAACTGTTATACCACAGGTAGCGTCAGCGGCAGCAACAGGTATACCGGCGGTCTGGTGGGACAATTTGGGAACAGTTCAAGCATCTCAAACTGCTACACTGTCGGCAGCGTCAACGGCTTCTGGTATACCGGCGGTCTGGTGGGATCTTTCAGCGGCAGCATCACAAGCAGCTACGCCGTCGGCAGCGTTAGCGGCAGCAACCATACCGGCGGTCTGGTGGGATTCCGACAATTTGGCAGCATCTCAAACTGCTACTATAACAGCACGACCTCCGGGCAGCCATTCAGCGTGGGCTCTGGAGACCGAAACGGCGTGACCGATCTCACCACCGCGCAGATGACGGCGGATAACGCATTGATCGGCAACATGGCCGGCTTGGGCACGACCCACTGGTCAAAACGCCCTGGCGCAAGCTCCTGCTGCGGCGATGCGAGCTATTATCCCGAGATTAATATATTCATGAACAGCTGGGACGCAACGATACGCACCATGTCCCAGCAGTCCGCCATCGCAACGGGGCCGACCGCCTGCGCCGCCGACGAGGCGCTGTTTTTTGACGGCAACGGCAGCAGGGATGCCCCATACCTCATCCATACAGCCGAGCAGATGAACCATGTGCGCAAGCATACAAGCTCCAGCCATTCACTATGCGCCGACATCAGCCTCGCCCGTTACAGCGACTGGGCCGGCTGGGAGCCGATTCCCAAGTACAGCGGCGATTTCAACGGCAACGGCCACCGTGTCACTAATTTGAGGATCAACAGGACCGACATGAACTACATTGGGCTGTTCTCGAACAACACAGGCATGATCTCCGGTATCACCGTGGCTGGTGAAGTGGGCGGGAATACGCTGGTCGGCGGCATCGCCGGGGGCAACAGCGGCACGATTGAATACTGCAATTATACCGGCATCGTCTGGGCCAGCGGCGCTTACGCCGGTGGGATCACGGGGCGGAATTTCGAAAACGGCACGATAGACAGCTGCTCCCATACGGGGAATGTAGTGGCGGAAACCCATCTGGGGGGCATTGCGGGGCAGAACGACTGGGTAGTGTCAAACTGCACCAACCACAAAGGGGACATTTATATGGATAACGCGACCGGGACCAGCATCGGCGGCATTGTGGGCTATAACGAGGGCGGGCATATCACCGGCTGCATCAATTACGCCGAGGTCAACAGCCGCCATAACATGGGCAACAACGCCAGCACCGGCGGCATCACGGGGACCAACTGGGCGGGCGTCTACAACTCCCGCAACTACGGCGTCGTGCAAAGCTATGGCGCGGCGGGCGGCATCGCGGGATGCAATTATAGCCTCGTGGAGGGATGCTTAAACGAGGGCATAGTGGCCGCGTATTGCCCGGGGGGCGGCATCGTGGGCCGCAACGAGGGGGATGGCACAAATGGGATACTCAGAAGCTGCACGAACAGGGGGGCTGTCACGGGGAATGAAGCCGCGGGCAAAGGATCCTATTACATAGGCGGCGCGGTCGGATACAACAATAAGGGGAAGGTGGAGGACTGCCATAACACCGGCACGATCAAGAATTTCGCAGCCACTTCCAGCGCTGCCGGCGGGCTGGTCGGCTACGGCGTGGGCGGCCAGCCGTCAGGGCTGCTGAGCGCGTCGCATAACGAGGGCGCCGTCAGCGGGGGCAACCTCACGGGCGGCCTCATTGGCTGGAGCAGCATGGCGGTCAACGACTGCTTCAACACCGGGACGGTCACCGGCTCGGGCGATTACATCGGCGGCCTGACCGGCAACAGCTCCGGCACTGTACTGCGGTGCTACAACACCGGCTCGGTCAGCGGCTCCGGCTATGTAGGCGGGATCTCGGGCTATATCTGGAATGACGATGCACGACTGGACGCCTGCTACAACACCGGAAACGTCACCGGGACGGCCGGGGCCGATACAGGATACATTGGGGGCATACTCGGGGATTACACGGCCGGCACGGTCACGAACTGCTGGTACGACAAGCAAAAAGTGGGCGCCAAAGGCGTGAACGGCACAGACACGGCTGGCGCGGCCGGCCTGACCACTGCGCAGATGGTGGCGGATGACGTGCTGGAGCCGGGCGGCTCAATGTCCGGCCTCGGCAAGACGAATTGGAGCAAGCGGGCGGCGACCGGCAGCCACCGCTATTATCCGGAGCTCACGGCGTTCCATGGGGGCACGTGGGAACAGCAGGCGGCGTCGGAGAAAAGCGCCCGGGTGGGAAAGACCATGCAGGCCGTCGGCGACATCATCCCACCGCCAGCGATCTTCCCCAACGAGTCCCTGACACTTACGTCTCCTGACGTGCGGGAGGGCACCGAGATCATCACTGCTAAGGGCTGGCAGCTTTCAGCGGACGGCGAGTCCGACTGGACGGAGTATACTGGCGGAAGCTTGACTTCCAGCTATGACGGCTACTTTCTGAGGTATTATGCGACAAGCGCGTCCGGCACGGTGTACAGCAACACGGTGACAATTATGGTCAACACCAAGCCCGTACCGGTCATAGAAAAGAAGCCGACGGTCTCCCCGGTGTGGAAGGGCGGGAGGCTCTCCACATCTACGCTCACGGGCGGCAGCGCGAATGTCCCCGGCAGCTTTGAGTGGATGGTTCCGGCAACCATCGTGAACGATTCCGGCGCATATGGCGTGACCTTTACGCCCACCAATACGGTCGATTACAATACCGTCACGACCACGGTACTGGTGACGGCGGTGGACAAGGACATGCTGGAGGCGCGGATCACGGCGGCGATCGGTCTTAAAAACGCGGCATCCATTGGCGAGGGCAACGGCCAGTACACGCAGGAAGCGGTGGACACGTTCGCATCGGCCATCACGGCGGCGCAGGGCGTGACCGATGCCGCCCCCACCACACAAGCGGATGCTAATGCCGCCCTTGCCGCCTTGGAGGATGCCATTGGAATCTTCAGCGGCGCGGCGAATGCGGTGGACGCCAGCGTCCTGTGGGCGCTGATCGCCACGGCCCAGGGCAAGCTAAGCTCCGCCACCGAGGGAGAGAGAAACGGCGACCACCACCCCGGCGCGATGGATGCGCTGAAAGACGCCATTTCAGCCGCCGAGGAGATCGCCGGCAAATCCGGCCGGACGGCTGCGGAGGTGCAGGGCGCGCAGGGCGATCTGCAGACGGCCATCACGACCTTTGACATGGCGGTGGTGACGGTCAATTACGGCGACCTTGCCGACCTGATCGCCCTTTGCCTGTCGCTCCATGAAGGCGCCGAGGAGGGCGACCGGAACGGCGATTATGAAGCGGGGTCGAAAGACGTGTTCCTGGCGGCCATCGACGCGGCCAGTTACGTGGCGGGATATGACCGCGCGACCCAGGCCGAGGTGAACGATGCGAAGGGCGCTCTGCAGGAGGCGATGGAGCAGTTCGCGGCCAAGAAGATCGGCGTGAATTACGACATATTGAACGCCCTGATCGCACAGGCTGAACAGAAGCTGGCCGACGGCGCCTATGGCGACCGCAACGGGGAGTGGCCGGAAGAGGCCAGGGAAGATCTGGAATCGGCAGCATCCGCCGCAAGGACGGCGGCTTCGGACCAGCAGGCGACACAGGTGGCCATCGCCGCCGCCGCTGCGGAGCTGACCGCCGCCATCACGGCGTTCGGCAATGCCCGGATCGTCGTCAATTACCAGCCGCTGAAAAACCTGATCGACACGGCGAGCAACACCCTGGCCCTATCCCCGCAGGGCGGGGGGCGCGGCCAGTATCCCCAGCCCGCGTTCGATACATTGGAGCAGGCGGTCAAAGCCGCACAAGAAATAGCGGATAACGACCATGTATCCCAGCAGACGGTCAATGACGCGCTCAGCGCGCTGACGGAAGCCGTCGCCGATTTCTACGCCTCGGCCATCACAGTGGACACCGATGCGCTGGAGCAGGCGATAGAAGACGCTAAGGCCGTCAAGCGCGGCGCTTACACGGTGGCCAGCTGGAACGCCCTGCAATCAGCAGTTTCGGATGGCGGGGAGCTTCTTGTGAAGCAGTATGTCACCCAATCCGAGCTTGACGCTGGAGAAAAAGCCATCCGTGACGCGATCGCGGCGCTGAAGGCCGTTCCCGCCGCGGATGCGTTGAAGGAACTGATTGAAGAGGCGCAGAAGCTGATAGACAGCCTGGACCGGAAGGATATCGGGGACGGCGATGGCCAGTATCCGCAGGATGAGGTCGACAAGCTGAAGGACGCCATCGACAAGGCAAGGGATACCCTGGGCGGCCCCGGATCCTCCGAAGCCGACCTGCTGGAGGTTATTGCGGATCTGCAGAAAGCGATCGATGATTTCAGGGACAGCAGGATAAATGTGGATTTCTCCGCCCTGAACGAGGCCATTGCCAAAGCCGGGGCCTTGAAGCAGGACGATTACACCAAGGCGACATGGGATGCGCTGCAAAAGGCCTTGACAAACGCAAAGGTGCTGGCGGACAAAAGTGGCGTGACCCAGGCGGAGATAGATGCGGCGGAAAAAGCGTTGACAGACGCCCTGAACGCACTGGTCAGGATATACAGGTTCACGGCAGGCTTCGGCGACTTCACGGGCTCCGGCGACCTCACCGGAACGATAGACGCGCCCTATTCGGAATTTGTAAGGCTGATCCGTGACGGCGTGGAAGTGGATCCAACCAACTACACCGTCGCCGAGGGCAGCACGGTCATCACGCTCAAAGAGGCCTATCTGAAGACGCTGAAAAACGGCACATACACCGTGAAGGTGGAGTTTAAGGGCGGTTACGCCGAGACCACGCTGAAGGTGTCGGTCACGGCGGCCGAGATCTCCAAATCCGCTTCCACCGGCGACAGCTCCCATGCCTGGCTGTGGATCGCTTTGATGGGCGCTTCCATACTCGGTATCGCCGGAATAGCGCTGGCAAGAAAAAAGAAACTGTTCGGCAGGAAAAGAAAGGCATAACGGTATATATTTAAGAGATGAGGGCGGGGAACCATGTTGGCTCCCCGCCCTCTTTGCGTCAATCGTAAATCAGTACCGCAAACCAACTTCCGTTAAAAGACAAAAAACGGTATATGTATAGGAGGGTTCCTCCGAATGAATCACTCCGGATTATTGAGAATATAATGAAATGAAGTATAGCATTATGACTTTGCACTTGTAAGTATTTTATAAGGAGGCGTTAATTATGCCAAGTGATGACTTGGATTATGGAGATTTCATAAATGACAATAACCTTAAAGGCTGTCAGTGTAATAAACCGTGTTCACAAAGACCATGCGCAACAGTTCCGCGCCGCTCGCAGACATGTTGCTGTCGCTGCATGAACCCGATTCCACAAGGTCCAACAGGTCCCACCGGTCCTACGGGAGCGACTGGAGCCATCGGCCCTCAGGGTCCTGCCGGTGAAAACGGACAGAACGGACTGAATGGAGAGAATGGTCAAAACGGAGCCCCAGGTACCACTGGAGCAACCGGTGATACCGGCCCGACTGGTCCGCAGGGAATTAAAGGAATAACGCCGACTATCGGTGAGAACGGCAACTGGTATATCGGTGATATAGATACCGGTAAAACGGCACAGGGGCCGGCAGGTTCTACAGGCCCGCAGGGAGAAAGAGGTCCTATAGCGG
>Ga0153996_1000992_pt1 | contig 11920 bp, 13 predicted proteins | sample TSNC080MetaG_FD_104728 | JGI IMG/M metagenome (GOLD analysis project Ga0153996, IMG submission 104728) | Attine ant fungus gardens microbial communities from North Carolina, USA - TSNC080 MetaG | ecosystem: Host-associated > Fungi > Mycelium > Unclassified | place: USA: North Carolina, Lumber... | reverse complement strand
TCCAAGCTGCTACTATTGTAGCTCCAAAGGTTTGTTTATATATCAGACAATGCATGAAAATATCGCAGAAGGTATTTTCATGCATTGTCTGGTACGTAAGGAATCGGCAAGGAAGAATTTCACGGATTGTGTCGTTGTAGTATTAGATATAAAATTATTATGTGGGGCACAAAGCAAACTGTTTCTGGGCCTATAGCCTTATGCTATGATTGTGTCAATAACCCCTTGGCTTCACTGATAAACCTTTTTGCTCGCTCTGGATTAATCGGATTCTTCATATCTCCGTCTTTAATCCAGGTCGCTACCGATACACCATCATAATACCTCATCAGCTCTCCAATATTATCGCCGGTAGCACCGCCCCCCAGAAAAATAGGCGTATCCGGAAGACGTTTTCTAGCCTCAGTTACCATCTCAATACTTTCAGATGATGTCTTTCCAGTTAAAAACAGACCATCGGCAAAAGCCTCATGAACAGCTTCCCAGGCGGCATCAGCCAGCGGCTTTCGCCCCAGGGGAACTCCATGCACTTCATAAATATCGGCATATACCGGCACCTTGGAACCAATTCGTTTTCGCAGCATTGCGATATCGACACATTGAGCTTCTAAAATCCCAGCACTGGTAACACTGGCACCGGTAAAAAGATGCTCAACCCTGACAAAATCAGCCTCCACAGCATCAGCAACCGAAAGTCCGGCCACGCCATCCCAGTTCATCAATATTCCCATAATCAACTCCGGAAACTTCTGCTTTAATGTTGCAGCAATTCGAGTCATATAAGCGATAGCCTCTGGTGCAGACTGCTGTTTAATGGGCATATCATTCATGTTCTGAAGGATAATTCCATCAAAATGATGGTCCGCTACCATCTGGGTTTCTCTCAATGCCCGTTCTACGATTTCATCAATTTTCTGCCCTTGATTACGGTAACTGCCCGGCAGCGGTGCGGGTTGAATCATTGATAAAACCAGTTTGTTATTCATCATGTTACCCTCCGCAAATTTCTACTGTACTTCATACTGATTCCAAATAACTGTCCTGCTGGAATTACGCCGTATTCAGTTACAAAAGCCCGAATCCACTCCGATTTCACCGGTACCAGTTCAGGAACTATAAAATCAATTTTTTTTATGTTATATTTTTCTCCCCAATTACTTGCCAGCTTACCTGTCAAATCCCGGAAAACCAGATTTTTTTCCCCACCAGTTACCGGTCTTATATCCAACTTGATCATCGGAGTTAAAAAATACAGCGGCACATGAAAATAATCACAAATCAGTCCCACCACGTCTGAGCCGGTTGTATTAAAACCGGTTCCATCGGGATAGAAGGTTTCTGCCCCCATAAACACGCCCTGGCAATCCTTCAGAAAATACATCATTGCTGCTTCCGGAATAAAGCGGATTCGGTGGCCGGCCTCTTCACAAGCAATTACAAACGGTCTGCCGCCATCGATCACCCGGCTTTCAGCAATATAAATCTCATATTGCTTATGATTTTTTGCCAACCTTCGCAAAAACTGCTCTACCGTACTGGAATAATCATAGACAAAAATTTGATCCATATCTTCAGCCAATCGGACTGCATATTCAACCACCTGATTAACCGCTTCCCCGGCTTTTTGAGAATAATTATTTTTTTGTTTTATGATAGCTTCACCAGCTGCAATCATCGGCAGATCGGCCAAGCTATCAATATTATTGATCATCAACAAAATCGCATTGCTTACCGCCTGACTGGCCTCTCCCCTGTTTTTTATAAAAAATGCAGCAATAGTCTGAATCTCCTCAATCACACGTTTGGTATCATAGTTTTCTCTGACTCCCCTTTCAGCCAGAGCTACAATCATATCGCCAATCATGGAAATATGTCTGCCCGCTCCCAGAACTTTTTGTTCTACGATAGAATCAAAGCTTCCCCTCATATTCTCCGGCAGTATCTCTCTTATTTGATTTTTCATACGGATCAAACCCTTTCCTTACTTGATTTTTATTTCCCCAGATATGTTAAGTAATCTTTTACTGTTTTGGATATAAAGATACTGCTTGTATTCCTCATCCAAATGAAACATCTCGAATACATCAATAGAACACCTGGTAAACCGTTCCGGGTACGATGAGCCGAAAATCAACTTCTCTTTTGGAACAGAATTTACTGCCTTTTTGAGAATTTGTACCTCATACTGATTTGATGTCTCCAGATAAATATTGTCATATTCTATTGCCAATTCCACACATCCGTATCCATAATCAAAGCATCCCATATGTAAAAATACAAAAGGAAGTTGCGGATGTTTTTTTACATGTCCCACCCATTGCTGTGGCATAGAGCGAGAGCCGATACCAGTAAAAACCTTTACCGGTGTCTGCCGTTCCTCTGCAACTGCCAGAACTGCTTCCACACCCCTGCAGGAATCCGGATAATAACCATGTTCCAGGGAATTAAGCTCCAACATCATCATGCCGGGTAAGCTGAGTGCCTCCATTGTCTGCTGCTTATGGTCATATGCTTTGGGATTTATCACTGCACAACCACCCAGTTTCCCCGGATAGCGAGATACCAGATCCGAAATATACTGATTCCCTTCACGCTCCGACCGCCCATCCCAGGCAGACACTATCCGATATCCGATTCCGTGCTTCTCCATATCAGCCAACAGCTTTGTTTCTGCTGTATTGCCTCCTTCTATTCTGCGGATATGTGAGTGAATATCAATTATCATTTCTTTTCCTCCGGTTTAGCCTAATATTCCCAGATACACGCCAGCAATACCAACCACCATCGTAATAAAAATCAGATTAGTGGCAGATATCTTTTTCTTATTAATAAGCAAATACATAATCCCTGTGTAAACCATCCCCAGAAGTCCGGGCATTAGCCCATCTAATGTCTCCTGGATACTAAGCACCGTATCTCCACTCTGATACACGATTGGGATTGTAATGACCACCAGGGCAGGGACAAATCCACCAACAATAACATATGCTGCTATGGCCGCCAGATCGGATATCTTTGTAATCAAACCACTGGACTGGATCTTCTCAACCAACTTAACGCCCTGGGCATACCCCTGAAATACGCCAAGGTAACGGATTCCTAATGAAACAACAGACATCCCAATAATAAAGAAAATCGGCCCCAGCCAGCCCAGTCCGGCACTAATCAGTGAAATTGCCAAACCGGCAAGTATCGGCCTGGCTGTACCATTTAAAAGGGAATCTCCCAGTCCGGCCAGCGGTCCCATAAGGGCAGTTTTAACGGCATTAATTGAGTCCGGGTCAATGTCTCTTTCAATTGCATACCGCTCTTCCATAGCGGATGCAACTCCAACCGGAATCGCTGAAGTGATATCATTTGTCAAAAAGTACTCCATATGTCTGGCATATGCTTCTCTTTTATCCTCCGGCTTATCATAAAGCTTTTCAATAACTGGAATCATAGCTTCGGTAAATCCTGCATTTTGCTGACGTTCGTAGTTATTCGCTCCACGGATTGTCAATTGATGTAAAAATACTTTCCATAAATCTTTTCTGTTAAGCTTTCTCTCATCTCTATCTGCTTGATTATTCATTTTTATCTCTCCCATCCCCGGTTATTTTTCATCTGCAATTTTAAAGTAATAATACATTGCGACACAAATTACTGCCAACACCGCAATTCCCACCATGTTGATATTTAAGTAGGATGCAAAGAAAAATCCCAAGATAAAAAAAGGCCAAAACTTCTTTGCTTTAATCGAGGTCAATAAAAGGGCAAACCCCACGGCACCAATCATGCTGCCGCCTACCGAAAGGCCGGTAATCATCTTTTCTGGAATCGCATTAATAATTCCCTGAACATAAGACGCACCATAATATATGGCCAGAAAAGTTGGCACACCATATAAAACAGCATTTACCGCCATCGTGAAGATGATGTTATTGCCTATAATTCCCTTAACATCTAAACGTTCCGCAGCCCGCTCTACCCGGTGCATAAAAAATACGTTAATTACCGAATTCTGAAAAGTCTCTGCTACTTGACCGATAAAAGATACCGGCAATGCGGTAGCCACTGCCAATTCGGTTCCACCACCACCCAGAATAGCAATTCCGGTAGCAATGGCGGTACTGATCGTTGGATTAGGTGGTACTGCGGTTCCCACAAAAACAATTGCCAAAAACATCAGTTCTACTGTCACACCAATGGTAAATCCAGTCTGTACATCGCCCATAATCAGACCCACGACCGGCCCTACAACAACCGGACGGAAAATGTGTGTCTGTGCTGTATGTGAATCAATAAATGCTACGGTTACAAATACTGCTACTAATAATGCCTGCATAAAAATACTCATAAACCCACCTCCATAAGTTATACCAGTTTATTTTTCTTCAGAAGTTCAAGTAAATCTTGACTATGCTCAGTCGGCACGGCCCGAACCTCCAACTGGACACCAGCTTCATACAACTTTCCAACTGCCTCTACATCCTCCTGAAAAACCCACAGGTTACCAAGCACCTTGCTCTTGCCCTTTTTCATGTTCAAGTTTCCTACATTAATCTTTTCACAGATAACCCCTTCCTTCACCATTCTCAGTGCCGCCGCCGGATCCCGAACCAGCAGAAGCACTTTTCCCTTACCTTTGTCCATCTTTAAAAATGTCACTGCTTCTTCCACGCTGAAAATCTTAAGCTCTATCGCTGACGGTGTCGCCATCTTAAGCAATGATTGGGCAAATTCATCAGCTGCCGTCTTATCATCTGCCACCACAATAGTCTTGGCCTCGGCATAGTTAATCCATACTGTAATGATCTGTCCATGGATCAGTCTGTCATCAATCCGAAATACACTGATTTCTCTCATAAATGTTCCTTTCCAATGCACTATCTATCTTTAAAATTCGCTTAAACCAATGGTATCCTTTCCTTGCCGGTGCAAATACTCGCATAACTCATCCAGGCTTTTTTCACCATTCCGGCGTATTAAGGCCTCTACAAGCAACGGCAGATTCATTCCGTAAATCACCGCTATACTCTCATTCTTATAAGAATACCGACTAACTACATTAAAAGGTGTTCCCCCTATTATGTCACAAAAGACCAAATACTGGTTAGTTGTTAAATCTGCATGCAATTTAGCACCTATTGATTCATCCAGCGCCTCCAGTCCCATCGTCTCATCAAAGGTCACATAATCCAGGTATGGCTGTTCTCCCATTATCATTCGGACTGATTGCATCATACCCTCTGCCATTCCGCCATGAGACAGCAATAAAATATGAATCATTATTTCACCCCCTGTCCCCATAAATATTCTGCATTTTTATGAAAAATATACTCCAACTGTGAATATGACAGATTCAGTTCATAAAACTTTTCCACTTCGATATTGACCGGTTTATAAGGCCAGTCTGTTCCAAAACATACTCGCTCTGCTCCCAGCACATCCAATGCTGCCTTCAGTACATCCACATCCATCTGACCAGACGTTTCCACCCATACATTGCCTAAATCCTTTACTGCTTCTATCGTTGACATTCCAAATTCGTAGTAGCCAATGTGAGTAAATACAAAATTAATCTTCGGAAACTTTTTGGCATATTCGGCCCAGACATAAGGGTTGGCCATAGGTGCTGTACCTACATGGGTCTGCACATGAACGCCATATCCTTGAATCTCTGCCAGGATATCATAGAGTGCCGGTGTATTATCCGGGTAATATCCATGCTTCCAAGAATGAAATTTGATTCCATTCATCTTGAGATTTCCCAGACACCGTTTTACTTCATCAATGGCATTTTCGGCCTTAGGATTAATAAAACCATATCCCATGATGACCTCCGGGAATTTCTCCATCGCCTGACTGACCAGATCATTCTGCTTGCAGGTATCTATACCTGACAGGCAGCTAATTCCTGTCTTTGAAATTCCCGCGGCCTTTAAATCCGCGACCAGATCTTCCGGTGAGTTCTGATCGCCGGAACTGGTTTTTCCCAGGTGTGAATGAATGTCATAAATTGTCATTCAAAATCCTCCTTTCTTTTCATATTATCATTATAATGTTATAATCTTATTATAATGATAATTCATAATTTGTCAATCCTCTAATTTTTTTATTTCATAAAAAAAACAAGCCTGTTAATAGAATTTGGCTTGTTCTTTACTTTTATTCCAATTGTAATTCGATTTTATACTGATAAAATTCGGCATTGTAAAACATCTCTACATATTCAATCAATTCTTTTTCCCTGGTATATGTCATCCGTTCTTTATAGAATACTGCTGTTTTTGGCTCAAGGCCCAGAACAGTTAAAATCTCATCTTCCGGTATCTTTACCTCAATAAGCTCTTCTGCGGTAGTAGGAACCTGCCCCATTTCTTTTAACAGTCTATACAAGGAAACATCCGGTGAAAACATCTCTGCTTTCAATTCCAGTCCCTTCAGCCGCTTGATATAGGATCGGTGCAGACCCACAATAATATCCTGCCGGTAACGGGTACGTTCAATATAATAAACCTTTTCATTTTTATTTAAAAACAGTTTATCAGCTATTTCCCGTGGCGGAATCATTACCTTGAAATTTAAAAGGTTCGAACCTGCCCGCTCGCCATACTGGCTTGCGTCATCGGTAAAACTAGTCAGCTTCTTTATATCGTAAGTGTATTTTGATTTGCAGACAATCGTCCCTTTCTTGCCCCGGTTTTTTTCTACCAAACCTTCCTGGGACAACATCTCGATAGCTCCCCGCACCGTAATTCGACTGACCCCGTAAATTTGCTCCAATTCCGGCTCTGATGGCAGCTTCTCTCCCGGTCTTAATAATCCACTCTGTATTTTCTTTAATAGGTCCAGATAAATCTGATAATGAAGTGGCACCTTAATCTTTTTATTTATAACAGAATCCAAACTCTCTCCTCCTGCTCTGATATACATGTTTAGATGATAACATTATATCATTATATCCATAAAAAGAAAAGCAGTTATAATTGCAAATAATTAGCCAACGCCGCAAACTGTGCCAGCGTCAATGCCTCGCCCCGAATCGTCGCCGGAACACCCAGACGTTCAATCGCCGCCGCAATCTGTTCTTTCGAATAGGAAAGCTCCGAAGAATTATTCAGCCCGTTCTGCAGTGTCTTACGCCGCTGATTAAAGGAAGCCCGAATCAACCGGAACATCAAGGCCGGATTATCTACCGCCACCGGCGGTTCCTTATGTCTGGTCAGACGGATTACCGCAGAACCCACCTTCGGACGGGGGATAAAGCAGTTAGGCGGAACATTGGCAACAATATACGGTTCTGCATAATACTGCACCGCCAGTGACAAGGCACCATAATCCTTGGAGCCCGGCCCTACCTGCATCCGCTCCGCCACTTCCTTCTGCACCATCACCGTAATGTTCTCAACCGGCACATTTCCCTCAAATAATCCCATGATAATCGGAGTTGTAATATAATAAGGCAGATTCGCCACGACCTTAATCGGCCGCCCCTCATTGTACTCCCTGGCCAGCTGGGTAATATCCACTTTCAGGATATCGTCATGCAGAATCGTGATATTATCATACTCTGCCAGCGTCTCCTTCAGAATCGGTATCAGGTTGGCATCTATTTCTACCGCCACCACCTGCCTGGCAGCCTCGGCCAGATACTGGGTCATGGTCCCGATTCCCGGTCCGATTTCCAGTACGAAATCATCCTTGGTTACCCCGGCTGCGGCAATGATTTTGTCCAGCACATGGGTGTCGATCAGAAAATTCTGACCAAATTTCTTCTGGAACGCAAACTCATATTTTTGAATGATTGCAATTGTATTTTGGGGATTTCCCAATAATGTTGCCATGAATTCTTCCTTCCTGCCGCTATTAATCCAACCGGTATAATGCCCTGGCATTGCGGTTGGTGGCGGCAATAACTTCTTCCGGTGTAACTGCCTTGATCCGGCTGATGGCTTCCACCACATATGGCAGATTCAGCGAAGAATTACGTTTTCCCCGGTTGGGTACCGGTGACAAATACGGACAGTCCGTCTCCAGAACAATCCGTTCCAGGGGAATATATTCTACCACTTCTTTTAACTTTTTCCCGTTCTGAAAGGTCACCACCCCGCCAATACCGATCCAAAAACCCATATCCAGATATTTTCTTGCCATCTCCACACCATAAGAAAAGCAATGAAGGACACCGCCTATCGTCTCGGCATGCTCCGCCTGCATGATATCCAGTGTGTCTTTTGCGGCATCACGGCTATGGACCACCACCGGCAGCTGCAGCTCCCGGGCCAGTTGAAGCTGTCGGATAAACCAATGCTTCTGAAGCTCCCGTTCGGGCTCGTTCCAATAATAATCCAGGCCGGTCTCACCGATGGCAACCACCTTAGGTTCTTTCGCAACGTGCTTTAGCCACTCCATCAGGGAATCATTTAATTCCCCGGTTTCGCTGGGATGCACTCCCACTGCCCCGTAGATAAAGGGGTACTGCTTCATCAGCTGCAGAGTATTCTTCGTTGACTGAATGCTGGCACCGATATTCACCACAGTCTCAATACCATGCACGGCCAGACTGTTCAGCAGCTCTTCCCGGTCTTCGTTAAATGCCTCATCATCATAATGGGCATGGGTGTCAAATATCATGATTTGCTCCTCTTTTCTTGTTTTTCTTCCTCTTCCTTCGGTCGCACTGATGTACAAAATCACTGCTTGCTGATCCACAAACCGACCGCCGTAAGCACCAGTATATGAACCGGGTAAAACCAGTAGAAAAAGTATTGCTGCCACTTCCGGCCAGCCTTTCTTGTCCGTGTTCCATCATAAAGCAACAACAAAACAAATGAGCATAGCAAGCCGACTTTCCAGAGCAGCAATTCTTCACACCACATCTGCCATAAAAAAGCCAGGATACATTGAGTTAGCCGATTCTGGCGGGCCAGGTATAAAATGGCAATCAGCATAATGCCCCAGTATGAATAGTCCGTCCGCATCACCCAGGCCAAAATACCGGTGCCACAAATAACTGCCATTTGCAGCAGCCGCCCGGTTTCAAAAGAGCTTTTCTCACTTATCATTTCCATCAACTGCATCATGAGCAGCCCCAGAAACAGTGTGAAAAATACGTTCTGGTGCTGCGGATCCCACCAGTTTCCCGATACCATCCAGTTAAAAGGAAGCTCTGAAATAACTGCAAAGATCGCCATTCGGCCAAGATACCGGCGCCGATTGCCGGTATGCAGAAAGCCCTCTACCAGCATAAAACAAAAAATCGGAAACGCAATTCGCCCAATCCCTCGCAGCAAAACATAAACCATCCGCCACGTTTCCGCATAATCCTGACGATAGAACAGATTATATTTCCCTATCAAATAACCAATATGATCGATCAGCATAGTAACAACGGCAATCAGCTTAAGCTGATTGCCGTTTAATTTAGGACTTAACATATCTCCGCACCGGACGGCATTTCTTTCTCCGGTATCATCAAGGACAGGTTTCCGTCGGCGTCTTCCGCACACAGCAGCATGCCTTCTGACATCACGCCGGCCAGCTTAGCCGGTTTTAAATTCATCACCACCATGACCTTCTTACCCACCATCTGCTCCGGTGTATAATAAGCCTTGATACCGCTGACAATCTGACGTACCTGACTGCCGATCTTCACCTTAGAGCATAGCAGCTTCTTTGACTTGGGCACTTCCTCACAGGCAATAATCTCACCCACCTGGAACTGCAGCCTGGCGAAATCATCATAGGTAATCTCCGGCTTCGGTTCCAGATCAATTCCGTTATCGACCACTTCCGCCGCCCCGTCAGCTTCTTCCTTATGCATCCCTTCCACTTTTTCCAATACTTCATTCACATCCAGACGGGCAAACAGAATCTCCGGTTTATCCGTCACATGATTGCCCGATGGATATCCGCCAAAGGTCTTCATCTCCTCCAGCCCCCGTTTAGCCACATGCAGCTGGTCCAAAATCCTCGCTGAGGTTTCCGGCATAAAGGATTCCAGCAGGGAAGCACCAATCGTAATCGCCTCTGTCAGATTGTAAAGAACCGTCGCCAGACGGTCTTGCTGCGCCTCGTCCCTGGCCAGCGCCCATGGCATGGTTTCGTCAATATATTTATTGCTGCGGCGGAAAATATTGAAGATTTCACTGATGGCATCCGCTACCCGCAATTCATTCATCTTGGCATCCGCTTTCTTTATGGATTCCAGCACTACCTGCTTCAGCTCTTCATCTACTGCATCACTGACACCGCCGTCTCTTACTTCACCGCCAAAATACTTATTGGACATCGAGATGGTCCGGTTCACCAGATTCCCCAGAACATTGGCCAGATCGGAGTTGATCCGTTCTACCAGCAGCTCCCAGGAAATCACGCCGTCATTGTCAAATGGCATCTCATGCAGCACAAAATACCGCACTGCATCCACGCCGAAGAAATCCACCAGCGTATCGGCATACAATACGTTCCCTTTCGATTTGCTCATCTTGCCGTCGCTGATCTTGCTGTCGCCCAGCTGCAGCCACGGGTGGCCAAAGATCTGCTTTGGCAGCGGCACTTCCAGCGCCATCAAAAAGATCGGCCAGTAAATGGTATGGAACCGGATAATATCCTTACCGATCAAATGCAGATCGGCCGGCCAGAACTTATGATACATCTCACCGTGATTCCCGTCACTGTCATATCCTAAACCGGTAATATAGTTGGTCAGCGCATCCAGCCACACATAGATCACATGTCGGGAATCAAAGTCCACCGGAATGCCCCAGGTAAAGGAGGTTCTTGATACACACAGATCCTGCAGACCCGGCAGCAGGAAATTATTCATCATCTCATTCTTCCGGGAAACCGGCTGGATAAACTCCGGATGTTCATTGATATGCCCAATCAGGCGATCCGCATATTTGCTCATCTTAAAGAAATACGCTTCTTCCTTCGCCGGCTGTACTTCCCGTCCACAGTCCGGGCACTTCCCGTCCACCAGCTGGGATTCGGTAAAGAAAGACTCACAGGGAGTACAGTAAAGTCCCTCGTAGTAGCCTTTATAAATATCGCCCTGATCATATAACTTCTTAAAAATCTTCTGGACCTGCTTCTCGTGATCGATATCCGTCGTACGGATAAACTTATCATAAGAGGTATTCATCATATCCCAGATGGACTTGATCTGATCTGCAACTCCATCAACAAATACCTGCGGCGTCACCCCTGCCTCGGCGGCCTTGGACTCAATCTTCTGCCCATGCTCGTCCGTTCCGGTCTGAAACTGGACATCAAAGCCTTGTGCCCGCTTGTAACGGGCAATGCTGTCAGCCAGGACAATCTCATAGGTATTGCCGATATGAGGCTTGCCTGATGTATAAGCAATTGCGGTAGTAATATAGTATGGTTTCATCATTTATTTTCCTCCAATAACATAAGTAATCAAACTATAGCACAATCTGGAAAAAAACTCAAGGAATCTCATAAGTTGTGTTGTTTCAAAATATAATGTATACTATAATCACCCAGGAGGATGTTCTTATGATTACCATACATCAACGAATTTCTGCGCTGTTACTGGCACTTACGCTGCTATGCACCGCATTGCTGAGCGGCTGTCTGCCCGCATCCCACAAGAAGCAAACCCCGGTCGCCACGACAGCTGCCCCATACGAGGAGATTGCGGCAGAAAACTATGAAGCCTTTGAAGAGAAACAAGTCATTGCCCAGCGGGAATTTGATCAGCTGGCGAACCAGCTGTTCCAGGAAAGCCTTAGCAGCAATCTGATCGATCAACATTTCCTGATCAGGAACCCCGCCGCTTATGGTATTACCGGGGAACCGCCTTTATATGGAACGATATCCCTGGAAGCGGCCATTCAGGACATTGCCAATTTGAAGGATCTGAAAGAAAAACTGGCAGCCATCGATATCAATCTGCTGACCGACGGAC
>Ga0153996_1000990_pt1 | contig 11923 bp, 3 predicted proteins | sample TSNC080MetaG_FD_104728 | JGI IMG/M metagenome (GOLD analysis project Ga0153996, IMG submission 104728) | Attine ant fungus gardens microbial communities from North Carolina, USA - TSNC080 MetaG | ecosystem: Host-associated > Fungi > Mycelium > Unclassified | place: USA: North Carolina, Lumber... | reverse complement strand
GTCTGGCCATTTCCAGTTGTTCAGAACACCTTGGGCATTGATGAAAAAGTGACACCAGTCGTGGATGATGTTGCCGGTCTTGAGATCGGTGACTTGGATGTTCCACTGGCCTTTGACGTTGTCCCATTCAGCGCGAGAGACACGTTTGTTAAATTGACAGTATTTGCGGAGATCATATTTCTCGGTGAAGCGGAGGAAATATTGGTGGATCTCATCTGCACCTGCGTAGGTAGAAGACCAGTAGGGATTGGGTTCGAAAGACAAGGTGTACGCGTGAGCGGCAATATCACAGGCGCAGCTAGGAAAACAAACATGTGAGTCATATTGAATGGGGAGAAAAGGAGCAGTAGTGAACCCTGGATATTTGTTTTCGAGCCACGTTCCACCGACTTCGTCATTCTTTTCGTAGAGGACGAGCTCAAAGTCCTCGAATGACCGCTGTAGTTTGTAGGCAAAGATAAGACCAGAGGCGCCAGTACCAACGGTGACGACTCGGATTGTCTTTGAAGTATGAATTGGTTTATCCCACCACGGGTTAGGCGCAGTAGTGTGTGGAATTTTTCCGTCAGGCATGGGTAAATTGGGATGCCAGAGTCCCTTATATACATAGCCAGAGAATCAGCAGACATTGATATATCATCTGATTTTCCATAGGCAGTGTAGGGAAATCTATGTACGCATATCCCCAGAATGCTTCATGCCGAGATGCGAAGCATGAATTTCAAATTTGGGGCCTCCCAGACTCCCCAAGGTCTCCAGACTGCTACGAACTTCCCCAAACCCGGTGTTCGTGTTAAGAAAAGGTTGTATTAACTAGAACGAGGTTAGGGTCTTCGTGACCCTTATGGCTATTATATATACTACATACGAACTCCACCTCGTGTCTTCCTCAAGACATCTCGTCATACCTTATTACAGACGTGAGGCAAATATGTGTGAATCGTTACACAGACCCTTTGCCAGACTTCCCTATATATTCTCTAATCTTTGATGGATAGACAGATCAAAATTACACACCATATCAATTTCTCCTGATGGCATCTACTATGGAATAGCATGATGGACAATCAGCTGTCCACTTGCTGGCCAAGTGATGCTGTCAGCTACTTGGCTGTCCACTAAATAAGGTTTTCATCTGGGCCTTCAGCCCAACTTGAACCCTCTACTAATAAAGGACAATTGCAGAAGTCATTGTCATGACTTGGCAAAACAGCTAAGTCATTATCTATATTTCTTTTCTTTTCTTTTCTTTTCTTATTGGACTTACAACTATAAGATGGAGCACAGGAAAGTATCATGTGACTTTGTCACAATATCACAATTGGTGTGACGGATGTCACGTCACACACACAGTCACAGTCACAGTGTGTCACATGACTAGAGTAATATGAGGACCATGGGAAAGCAAGTGCATAGCCACAGTAGTAAAATGTATAAGTAGTAGAGAATTAAGTGAGAACTCCATTGAGTTCTCTTTGTCAAACTCTGAACAAAGAGACAGTTGGCTTAATTCCAGTCATTGGACTTTAGACGCTGACATACCTCAGAATGTTCATCGACTATAGACAGGAGCAATGACCTGAATGGCTAGGAACAGCAGAGTTTGCATATAATAACAAAGCGTACTCGAGTACAAAAACATCATCTTTCAAAGCAAATTATGGACAAAATCCTAGGATAGGATTTGAGGGAAGGAAGAAGAGAAAGTATAAAGGAGCAGAAAAATTCATTGAAAAAATGAAGAAAATTCAGGGGGAAGCAAAAGCGGCGCTAGGGAAAGTACAAGAAGATATGAAAAGATATATAGATAGAAAAAGGGCAGAGGTTAAAGAGTATAAGGTAGGGGACTTAATGATGCTCAGCACTAAGGACTTGAAGTGTCAGATGGTTGGAAGGAGGACAGAAAAGTTAACAGAGAGATTCGTAGGACCCTACAAAGTCAAGAAAATCATATCTCCAAATGCAGTGGAATTAGAACTATCTAACACAGTTAAAGTACACCCAGTAGTTAATGTTAGTAGAATACAATAGTATGTAGGACAAGTGGAAGAACAGAGAAAGGAACAGCCACTTCCAGTCATAATAGAAGGGGAAGAAGAATGGAAAGTGGAAAGGATATTGAATAAGCAATGAATCAAGGGAAAGGACAAGTACTTAGTATGGTGGAAAGGATTTACAGCGGAGTCCAATACTTGGGAAGGTAGGGAGAATTTGGAGAACACAAAAAAAGCAATTGAAGAATTCGAGAAGGAATATTGGTGAGATATAGAAGATGTAGCAAGACAAGAGCATGAGGAAGGAACATTTAGAAAGGGAGAGTTGCCAGGAAGATTTATAGCAAAGAAATTGTTTGGGTGATTAGATAAATGGTATGACCAAGAATATTAGGGAAGGTTGGAGAGAAATTGGAAAAGATAGAAGGATAAACGATCAAGAAAAATAATGGAGACGATTAAAGAAAAAGAAGAAATTGAGCAAAGAGACTCAGGATTAAGGAAGTGAACAGAAGAAGATGACGATGAAATAGGCAATATGGTTGACCTAGATTACAAGTTGTAAGAAAATTCCTTGGAACAAGGAAACTTAAGAAGGGGGTAGTGTCATGACTTGGCAAAAACAGCTAAGTCAATATTTATATTTCTTTTCTTTTTATTTTCTTTTTTCCTTTAGATTATTACTAAGGTGGAGTATGGGAAATATCACATGACAGTTACAGAGTCACAAAGGTGTGACTGAGGTCACAGAAGGTCATGTCATAAGTCACAGTCACAGCATGTGACAAGGAAATTAGCTGATAGACAGGAGAGCTGTGGGAGACAAGGTACATAGCCACAATAGTAATTGTATATATAGTATAACAAATCTAATGGGGACTCTATCAAGTTCTCCTTGTCAATCGCTGATAAAGGAGCAATTGGCTTTATTCCAGCTCAGGAGTTAGTTATTCTGATATATACTTATAATACTTAACCTCTACTACTGCTACTTTTTTTATCATCTTCTCCTCTACTCCACATTGCATTACTCTGCTCTTCAACACTTCAAACTTATTTTGGGATATTGTTATTCCTTTCTCTATCTCCTTCTGCTTCTTGCAATTTTAGACCAGGTATCTGAATCCTTTGCAACTGAAACACAACTTTTCTCTTCTTTCTTCAAGTTCTTCCCTCAGTTTGGTGAGGGAGCATTTTTCTTTGAGCAAGTTGCTCATCAATGAATTGTATTACTGCAAAGACATAGTACTATGTCTTTGTAGGGAGTACAGATTTAATAATTGATCTTACTAAAGTCATGTCTGTTGGGGTGCAAGATCTTTACCCAACTAGACACCTACTGCCTTACTTACTACTGCCCTAGTAATATAGTTATACAATCACTCCATGGAGGAGATCCTTACTCTAGACAATCTCTTAGGAGTAACTGTCAATTCTCTACATATACTACTCACAATAGAGCATAGCACGAGGTTTATACTAGGAAGCAATATAAGTAAACTACTAAATACCACTTGATTATGAGGTCAGGTCTTAGTAGTAGTACCCAAGCTTGGTACTATACTTCCATCCACTATCCCTAACTAACAGTGAAGTCCTCTTAAGCCAAGGGCCTAGCTATGTATGGAGGTGGCTGTTAAGGGTTGATTTAAATAAGATAAGAGATTGAGCAAGGTCCAAGGCAGATAGTGCTTGGATGTGAATTCAATCGAGTTCTAGTGTAAAAAAGCTAAACTCTAAGCTGAAATAAAGCCAACTGCTCTTTGTTCAGCAATTGACAAAGAGAATTCGATAGAGTTCCCATTGAATTCTGTATACTATTTATACATGAAGAGTAACCCTAACCTATCCCTTTTATCCTACACTTCCCTATGAGTCACTTTTCTCTATCAAAAATAAAATAAAATAAAATAAAAAGAAAAATAATAATCAGAAAATAAAAGAAAGTAAAAGAAATATAAATATTGACTTAGCCATTTTGCCAAGTCATGATAGCCATGGTCTGATAATGAGTGGTTAGTAGATGAGATGTTAGTAATGCTAGATGAGGACATTACTATATAGTAAATGCACTGAATGTCTAAGGACTCTAAGAGACAATGGACTCACAGAATGGACAGGACTCTTCAGAGAAATCTCAGACTATTTCCTTCTTCTATCTTTGGACTTGTGCTAAATGGGACAACATTGGACTAACCCATTATTAGACATTGACTCAACTTGTCACCTTCATCACTTAACTAGTCACCTATAGTTATAACTAGTCTTACCACATTGTAACATAGTCACAATACCTAGTTAGGATAAATACAGACCAGAAAGAGAAGGAAATGGCAAGTTCTCTCTTTCTGTATTCCTTCCTGTATTCTTATTACTTCAAGGGATTGGTACTCCTATCTACCTTAGGACAACATTAAGGGTGCTACTCAAAGTCTTGTTGATATCTCTTCTCTGATATAACTTCACTGAAAACCTTAACCAGATCCTTTGACAAGGAGCATAAAGATATCAAGTGTTAGATATAAACTTAAGTTGAAACACATACTCAACTAAGGTCTAGAGTCTTAACACACTGGGACAAACAATAATATGTGATACTAGCTTCTAATTGCATGCTAAAGGTTTGAGGGAAGATAACTAAAGTGAAGGTTTTAAGTAAAAGGTGAAATTAGATATTATATATAGCTTTAAATAAAATAAAATAAGTTGGTAGTTAAAATGAGAGTAAGATCTCTCTAGATTGTCATCATATAGCCTTTCTAAGATGTTAACCTTTACAGACTGTGATACTAACTCAACTGGAAAATACAGTTAATTGATCACTCATGGATGTCATGACTTGGTAAAACAGCTAAGTTATTATTTATTTATTTTTTTCTTTTCCTTTTATCTTGGACTTACTACACAGGAGGGAGTGTGGGAAAGTATCATATCACATAGTCACAGTCACAGTCACATGACAGAAAGTCACAGCATCATATCACATGATGTCACATGATGGGTCACATGATGGGCATGGGAAAGTAGTGCACAGACTATGTAGTAGTTGTATAAGTAGTGTAGAAAATCTAATGGAAACTCTATTGAGTTCTCTTTGTCAATTGCTGAACAAAGAGCAGTTGGCTTAATTCTGGCTTGGAGTTTAGCTTTCTTACAATGGACCCTCTATACTCAGTTGCTCCCTTGTTTGCACTCCTAACACTGAACCTTATAGATGTGATATGATCCAAGTATGCACCTAGCTAAGCTGTTACAATAGTGACACCATGATGCATACTGCACGTGTGATGCACGCACGCAGGGATTAGTCAGCTCACTATCAGTCTTTCTGAAACCCTCTAAATTATTTAAATAATTACCAATTGTTGTAACTACCTTAGTTTTGTTCTCCCTTAGGAGAACCCCACCCTTATCAGCGTCTAAAGTCCAATGACTGGAATTAAGCCAACTGTCTCTTTGTTCAGAGTTTGACAAAGAGAACTCGATGGAGTTCTCGCTTAATTCTCTACTACTTATACATTTTACTACTGTGGCTATGCACTTACTCTCCCATGGTCCACATGTTACTCTGGTCATGTGACATATTGTGACCTGTGACATGACATCCATCACCCATTGTGACATTGTGACAAAGTCACGTGATACTTTCCTGCACTCCATCTTGTAGTTGTAAGTCCAATAAGAAAAGAAAAGAAAAGAAAAAGAAATATAAATAATGACTTAGCCGTTTTGCCAAGTCATGACAACCCTTGTCAACTCATACCTCTCTCCCCCTCTTAATAAATCTCCTTGAGTCCTAGAAGGGGCAAGTGTAGAAGCAGGCACAACTCACTGTTGAGGCCAAGCCCCATAGAAGAATTCCCTCCCTGGAGTCAAACCTGACATAAGCTTTTCTAGCCTGCTGTCCTCTCCAAAGCCTGCCCAAGTTGCATCTGTTATTCCTCTCTAGATCAAGTTCTGGGTATATTCTGTATTCTTCTCAAGACATCCTACTGATTCTGAACTCTCACACTCAATAGTTTTGCATTTCACAATTCCAAAGGTAATAATAATAGAGGTAAGTGCCAAGAGGTTCTCTCTCTTTTTCCCTGCTCTCTGGATAATATATTAAAGTTATTACAAATGTCTGAAACTCAAAGAATAAAAGATAAAAAGGAAACTATTACTACTTTTAGGATTCCCTTAACTCTTTCCTAAGTCTCCCCAAAGTCCTATGGCTTATACATCTCTCTCCTAGATCCTTCCCATCAATGGCATGTTCCCACTGTTGTTTCCTTCTAGAATCTTTTTTATCCTTTATTGTTTTTCTCTCTGTTATTGGCTTGTAATTTAGAACTTCTTAGTTACCTTAAGCATTAGTAAGCTCCAACTACTATCCAGATTTCCTAAGTCATATTCTAGGTGCCATTTATCTAAATATATCTGATCTGATACTATCAATACTTATTTGCAATCAGAGGCATATTTGTCTAAGTCTATCCCTAGCATACTACTAGCTCTAGAGCTTAAGTCTTCTATCTCTCTTAGAGTATATCCAATATAAAGTGGATCTAGAATGTTGTCATTCAATAACCCTATCTATAAACCAATGCCAGCTCATCTTGCTTGCCTTCTGAGATCTCTTCATGAGCTCTAGGTCTATTTTTACTTGCTCATTGTTTCATATAACCTTTTGGTATGTTCTAAGGACTTATAACAGATTTTAGAGCAAATTCTAATTAGGAATTTATTAGTATAAAGTGTATCAAATGCTACTTTCTGTAGCAAATTTGCTTGCAGTGTAATATTACAAGGAGCAACTCCTTAACATAATTACCACTCTGCAACAGCAAGTAACCATCACACTCCTCTAGCAGCAGGGGAGTAGAGTAAAGGTCACAAGGCCTCAAGTATTTAGCAAAAGAATAGAAGAAGTGAGCATGTTTATCAATGCAGCTTGTCTATATTTGAGAATAAAGATGATAGGAAAGGAAAGGACCATCCAAATAGTATAGGTGCTATCATATATACAGGAGGGAATAACAGAAGTATGAAAGGATAACTTGATAGATAAACTGGCTAAGAGAGAGTCAGAGATTGAAATGGCAGAAAATTTGTTTACAAAGATAAGAAACAAGTTTAGAAAAACAACAGAAACAGAAAAAAAGATGAAGTAGCTAAAAACAATAGAGCAGGAGAGGAGGTCATGTGATGAGTATATGCAGGAGTTCAAAAAGGTTGCCAGGGCAAGCAGCTATAAGAAAAAGCCTCTCATTGAAGAATTCAAAAAAGGATTAAATAGGGCTATTAGCCCCAGAGGGAAAGGTAAGGGATACTAAAGTACTTGTCCTTGCCAATGAGGTGAACAAAGAAATATATTACCTTGCCTGGGACACTCCCTTGTCATAGGCCTAGGGCTCAGAGAATTGAGATAATACCCTCCTCTGCCAAATGTGTCTAAGCTGGATAATTAGATCCACAATGATGACCTTAGTTTGATGGCAAGGGCCACAAACAGAAATTGAGAGAGCTCAGTAGGCCCTATTCTTTAGAATAGAGCTGAAGCTAACAGCATGCAAGATGAATGACCTAAAGACAAAGACCAAAAATAATCAAGGACCAATAACCAAATGACTGTGAAGAAGCAAACTAGGATAAAAGCCCTACTAAAGAGCTGAAGCTAACAGTATGCAAGACGAATGACCTAAAGACACAAGACTAAAAAATGACCAAAGTCCAATGACCAAATGATTATAACATATAAAACAGAATGGAAGTCCTACTAGTATGGCATACTTGCTCCGAGTAAAGGAGAAAGGGCAACATTTCCTTTTGACCTCACTTAGGTGAGAAGCTCAGGTGGGGTTCAGAACCCAGGGAGGTTTTTAGTGGGTCAGTTTAACCAAGCCTACACTATGGGAAAGATCCCATGCTGGTTTACCAGTTTTCCTCCTACTAAGAAAAAAAAAAAAATAGGGCTATCAGGAGAAAGTTAACAAAGGTAGAAAGTCTACCAACCACTATTAGAGAGTGGTAAAAAAGAGTAGTTAGATTGGATAGAAACCAGAAACAGAGTAGAGTGAAAGAAAAGTTGTTGAAAAGAAATATAACACACCTAGTAGGAAATATGCAGCTAAGAGGGAGAAGATCATATGGAGAAAGAAAAGAACAGATAACATAAAGAGCAAGAAATAATACTAGTGGGGGATATAGGAGAGGAGAGCCAAGTATACCAAATTAAGGAGGAAATTAAATAGGTCCAGAGAAAGACCCAAATGCAATGGATATTGACAAAGAAAGGGGAGGAAATAGGACTTGCTATGTATGTGGAAAGTGGGGCCATATGACCAAGAACTGCTGTAAAAAATAAGAAAGAAAGAAACAAGTAATAGAGACATTGCAGGAGTTAGCAAAAGAAAATGGAGAACAGTAAGCTCTTAGTTAGCCACCAATAATTTGTACAATATATTAGGCCCAGAAAAATTGGGCAATAAATTAAATTCTTCTGACAACATTGAGAGTATAGCAACTTAGCCTAGATGACTTAATCACCCTCTAAGTCTAAGTTGACAAGGAGAACTCAATAGAGTTCTTGTTAGATTTTCTATACTACTTATATAACTACTATATGGTCTGTGCACTGTTTTCTCACACTCATCATGTGACCCATCATGTGACATCACCCTGTGACTTCCTATCATGTGACTATGATACTTGTAATATGACACTTTCCCACACTCTCTCCTATGTAATAAGTCCAAAAGAAAAGAGATATAAATAATGACTTAGCTATTTTGCCAAGTCATGACATAAATTCCCAAAGATAGCAAGGTCAGAATGATGAGGTGGCCCCTCTCCCAAACACTTGGCAACTACTCCTTGCTCCTATAACCCTACTCTATACAATAGATGGCTTTTGAGCCTTTTGATGGGCAATAGAGAAAGAGATAGTAATTTCAAGTCATTTTGCTCTTGAGCATGTTATCTTCTTCAATCCTCTCTTCTATCTCTCTTCCCAGCTTCCCTGGTCTTCCTACCATCTTTTCTACTCTTTCTTATTCCTCTAAGCTCCAGTTTCCTACTATTGCTTTTATAGTATGGCCTTTGCAAAGACTTGTCTTGTCTGTTCTTGCTATAATTAACCATTAGTAATGATGGCTTGCATCTGATGGTAACCTAGAGTTATAAATAAATAGCAGGCTATCAATATTTGACATTATTCTGTTGGAGATAAGCCTCCTAAGGCTTTTTTGCTCCCAAGGACACTTCTAGAGAGTGTTCTGGTATAAATCTGGTATGAAACCTTCTAGGTAGTTCTTATGAGGTATTTGTAATGGTGGTCACAGCCACTACTCTACTATTCAAGTGGTGTACATAAATCCACAATGGAACATTTAGTGGTTACTTCTGGGAGGTTAGACTTGTTTCTTAAGCTGATTCTGGTAGTTATAATATATAAAATGCCACTTATTTTGCCTAAACAACTGTCCAGCATGATAGCGGTCCTTTTATACTAGCTCAAGATGTTTGGCAACCACACTGTATATTTATAGCAGTGTCTTCAGGCCTTTCAAGAGTGAGTTCAAGGTTATTGGGATTCATATGTCATAGTTGTGCTATGAACTAGTAGTCACATACTATATGGTTTACCACTATACCAAAAGGGCGATGTTAGCAAGGCTACTTGCTAACAAGGGTCCAGCTATTTATATAGTTCATTTAAACAGGTATTTTGTTATACCTCTATGATACTATTTAGTAGTTACTTTTCTGTGACATCATGACTATGTTTGTGTTTGCAAGGATGGAATTTGCTACACTATACTCAGGTACTGCTATCAATAATGGAGGTAAGAGTGAAAGAAGCAAATGACAAATTTTAACTTCTACCAGATCACAACTTGATTTCCCAATATTATTATCAGACCAGGTGTAAGACTCTAGCTGCAATGACTTAAGTCTACTCCAAGTTAGAGTTGACAAGGAGAACTCAATAGAGTTCCCATTTGATTCTGTATACTACTTATACATTTTACTACAGTGGCTATACAATATCCTCCTATGGTTTTCATATTATTCCTGTTATATGTCTATCTTATCACATGTTGTGATAGTAATATGTGACCTTGTGTGACATGACCAATGTGTGACTGATATGTGACCAATGTCATGCTTTGTGACTATGTAACTGTCATATGATGCTTTCCCATGCTCCACTTTAGTAATGATCTAACTAAATAAAAAAAAGAAAAAAAAGAAAAGTAGAAAATGACTTAGCCATTTTACCAAGTCATGATACCAGGGCTGATAATAGTCATAGTCCTACTATAGATTCATAACAGGTTATGTCATAGAGTACACAAAAAATTGAAAAAGAAAGCACAGTAAACTAACTTCAACACAAACTTAACTACTCAGAATTAGTAGAGGGATTAAGCCAGGCCTAACAAGAATAGATTATGTAGGTAACATCAGAACAAAGTAAAGTATGTATTTGGATCACCTAGGATCCAGATAAGAAGGCTGATTTGATAGTGAGTGCATATACTACATACCTAGGATCCAGATAAGAAGGCTAGATCCTAAGGGAGACAATACATGACTTTTATACTAAGAAACTGTAGGCATGTATCTATGTTACCAACAACATACTTAAAATGGCCATATTTGAGACAATAGAAATGAAACAAACTCATTCTCAACAACAACAACAACTTGCTGCCTAGACAATCTTGTTTCAACAAGGCCAAAGGCCTAGATAAAAACCTTGTTATCTTTTAGGCCTAAACAGAATAACAAGAATTTGGATGACTGCAAAGTACCATAGTTCAAAAGTTGCTGGGAAATCACAAAATCAGTATATCCTCTAGAAGATAGGTGATAACTGTCAGCGTCTAAAGTCCAATGACTGGAATTAAGCCAACTGTCTCTTTGTTCAGAGTTTGACAAAGAGAACTTGATGGAGTTCTCGCTTAATTCTCTACTACTTATACATTTTACTACTGTGGCTATGCGCTTGCTTTTCCATGGTCCTCATGTTACTCTAGTCATGTGACACACTGTGACTGTGACATATGACATGACCATCTGTGACAAAGTCATGTGATACTTTCCCATGCTCCATCTTGTAGTTATAAGTCTAATAAGAAAAGAAAAGAAAAGAAAAGAAATATAGATAATGACTTAGCTGTTTTGCCAAGTCATGACACTGGCCAGGAAAGAGACTATGGATGATTTCTGGCCACTTGGGATTAGTAGTCATGGTAAGGAAGAGATCTGGTTTGTGGAAGTGTCTGCGAATGGTCATAGTATCCTAGAACAACTGGGTCATAAACCTAGGACTTCCTACATGAGAAGAAGGAAGAATGAGTTTGTGTCCCAAAAACTAACATCTTCTCCATCATGCCTATTATGCACAGCAGCATCCTGAAGTCCCTAGTAGAGCTCAGATCTAAGAGTATGTTGATATGTCCTAGCCTAGTTGAGTTTCCTTTACTCATAATTTGCCTATGCATCAACCACAAACTGCTGGAATAGCTTTCCACCATAGAAGAGAGGTGGCTAAGGACCATCTCTAACATGAAGATGATAGATATAGTAGCATGTATTAGACACCACCTGTGAGCAAGCGTGTTTCTCCCTATCTCTTTGCCTTATATTCTCCCCTTATTCTCTAAGTTGAGTACCACAGATTGGAATTCTTGGATGCCACCCATTCTCTCCCTTTGGAAACAACAGAACATAATGAAGAGCAAAATATGAAGGACTGTTCTAGCTGATCCATTCAAGTTGTCCTTCTCTTGCCCATAATACTACATCCCTATTATCTATTGCATAATGTACCCCATTCTCAGGAATGATAACTGCAATTTCTTCAGCAGTAGGCAGATTATGAGTTCTTTGATCCTGTTGCAAATTCACATGTAGCCTAATTGTGATCTCCTCTTGCT
>Ga0153996_1000988_pt1 | contig 11929 bp, 10 predicted proteins | sample TSNC080MetaG_FD_104728 | JGI IMG/M metagenome (GOLD analysis project Ga0153996, IMG submission 104728) | Attine ant fungus gardens microbial communities from North Carolina, USA - TSNC080 MetaG | ecosystem: Host-associated > Fungi > Mycelium > Unclassified | place: USA: North Carolina, Lumber... | reverse complement strand
TTTCCCCATAGTCTCTGCGTTCCGTCCGCGATTTCGTGCAATGGAATTATCCAAAGTCGCTCTTAGCCTTCATCGCTTGATGGAGGCTTCCCTTTTGCGACTTCGGATAATTCTCTATTCATTATCTTGCATTACCACTCATTGGAAACTAATCATAAATCTCGATACAGTGAATAATACATTCTCCTTTTTTGTTCACCTTATGCATACTGTGTCGTGTCCCGGCAGGAATGTATATCATATCACCCGCTTCAAGATCATAGTGTCCTTCGCCAACGACCATACGCATAATTCCACAAGCGACCAGACAAATCTCATTGTATGCGTGTTGAGAGCTTTTGTATTCTGCACCAGACCCAGCAATAGTAGCCACCTCTAGCGAGAAATGCAGGTTTCTATAGAGAGATTCGTAGCGAAAAATATTGCTGTAATCATATATAAGCTCTCGTTTATCTGCCCGAATCACCAAGGTATCGTTGGCTGTTTCGTTAAGCGGCACCATCAAATCGCTGGCGTTGATGCTCAGTACAGAACAGATTCTCTGCAAATTATCAAATGAAGGGCTGTTCAGACTCCGCTCAATTTTGCTGAGAAAACCGGCTGAAAGGCCAGATTTTTCAGCCAATTCATTTAACGTCAGTCCCTGTTTTTTTCGCGCTGCCTGAAGCGCCGCTCCAAGATTAGCCACTTGAGAAACATCCTTTCACATGACATTAAATAATCGCTTAACTGCTGTCAAATCTGAAAAATTCATTGGCCTCGCTGGTGCTGACAGGTTACCACACAGATTATGTTGTCACATATAAATCTACCGGTACGATGCCTGCTAATGCATGCGGTATCAACTTCAATTTTCATTTGTGACAAGTGTACCATATAATATGATTTTTGAAAACACATTTCTATGTAGCTCTTGGAGCGGGAAAGCAAATCACAAATCTCTAAAGAGAATCACTTTGCTCTGGATGGCCGCAGTACAACAAAGCAATTTCGTCCCAACAGCTTACCTATCCAGCTGCACATCTCTTCCCCTTCCATAGAGCCAACAGGCTGGCCTGGTTCAAATTTCCCATAAAGCGCCTGCTCCCGCAGACAGACACAGGCATACGCTTGTGCGGCCTCCAAGTCATCGCAGTATACTAAGATATCGCCCGCTTGTAGTGACAATGGGGTAATATCCCGTATGCGGTGCTTTCGGCTCTCAGGGCTGTTCCGTTCCTGTGAGATAACGCTCATGCCGCCAAAATGCGCAGGAAGCAATAAATCTTCCGCCCAACTCCCCCCTTTCCGCATCAGCGCCATACCATTGGGTCTATCTACAGTGATAAAGAGAGCATCAATGACACTTCCCGCACACACAAACTCTTTTGGTAAATCTCTAGGATAGACAGCCTTTATGGCTGCCAAACCATCCTCTGCGCAGTCCCCTACCTGCAGGGCAGCCGCCAGCATCTGCTCGCATTCTTCGGCGCTGAGGTTTTTGCCGCATAGCACGGCAGGAGCACTGACATTCATTTCGTTTGCCCATATGCGCGGAGCCTGGAGCTGCGAAATGTTGTCATCCTCTACACGAACGCACCAGCTAGCGCATGACACGCATCCAGGCGGGATCTGTAAAACAACATCGTTTCCGCTGCGCGACGAGGTTCCTGGCGGTGCTTCAAACGTGAGTGCAACAGGGACACTACAACGCCCTTTGTTCTGCACCTTCGCCATATAGGAAATGTCATCGCCTGTGGCCGCTGAACGGCCTTCCGGGTGTGAAGTCAATATCTGAATTGCTATGTCCTGCAAATGAGACGCGGGATCACTGCGCCTGTGGGCATCTTTTCGAATCCTATCAATTTTCTCCAGGGGGCGCAGTATACAAAAGCGAAAACAGGTGTCCTGAAACAGATAAAACATACTGCGTATGCCGCCTGGAGCCGGTTCTGTCAATGCGGACAGATCCAAGTCAAATATGGCGCCTTGCGCATAAAAGGTATCGTGTTGTGTAGCGTAGCGGTAGGAATCTGTATCCCCCAGCGACACACAGTGTAACAGGGTTGTGCCACCGGCGTAGAGCATAGCATGGCCGTTTCCGCCATATTCAAATATGACTACATCGCCGGGCTGCAAAACGGAACGGAAAGAAGAGAGCACTGCCTGTCTATCCGCTTGGGTCTCTTTACCTGTCACCTCATAATAGAAGGCTCGTATATCCTTTAGAGCAATCATATCGAAAGTGAGGTCCGCTTCAAACTCATAGCCAAATGCCTGATAAAACACAGCAAATACGAATCCGGAGCAATCCAGATGAATGGTTTTCTGCTCCGTTGCTTCCTCTGGCGCGGCATAATAATCCCGTCGTGAAATGGTAATATGATTAGGATCCAACCTGCTTTGATCATATTGAATCATTGCCCCCCGCACTTTATATGCGTTTGCGGTGGCGAGAAGTGCTTCTAATTTCTGGTTTTTTTTGTATTGCATAGTTCCACCCTTTAAATGATATTGGCATATTGCAGTACGTTTGAACAGGCGCGCCATTATTACCTGCACCACATACAGGGGAAAGAGCGTCAAATTTTATGACAAGCTACGAAATGATTGGGCGCTATCTCCCGCAACGGAGGATCCGCAGCCAGACATTCTGGTGTGCATTTATCACAGCGCTGCGCGAAGCGGCAGGCCGGCTTGGGTTCAATGGGCGATGAAATCTCTCCTTTGATGATAATGCGATTGCCCCGGTTGTGCAGGCTAGGGACGGGCAGGGCAGACAACAAGGCTTTTGTGTATGGATGCAGTGGGCAGGTAAATAACTTGTCGGTTTGCGCCTTTTCGATGAGCCGGCCCAAATACATGACGGCAATGTCGTCGGAGACATGGTTGACCACAGAGAGATCGTGGGTGATGAAAATATAAGTCAGGCCCATCTCATGCTGAAGTCTGCGCATCAAATTGAGAATCTGCGCCTGAATGGACACGTCCAGCGCGGAAACCGGTTCATCGCAGACGATAAACTTTGGATTCATGGCCAGCGCCCGCGCTATGCCAACGCGCTGGCGACGACCGCCGTCCAACTCATGGGGATAGGTATTGATAAGGCGATCGTCCAGACCCACAATATCCATCAGCTCTAATACTCGGTGAAAGCGTGTGTTCGCATTGGTGTAATCACCTGTGAGCTTTAGCGCCTCCTCAATGGCCTGGCAGACAGTTTTCCGGGGATTCAAGGAGGAGAAGGGATCCTGAAAAATGAGCTGCATATCGCGGCGCATCTTCCGCAGTTCACCTGCGCTGAGCTTCATGACATCAATTCCGTCAAAATGAATCTCACCGGATGTAGGCTGAAGTAGGCGTAGTACAGAGCGCCCGGTGGTGGTTTTTCCGCACCCCGATTCCCCCACCAGACCCAGGGTCTTGCCCCGCTCGATGGTAAAGCTCACATCGTCTACCGCGTGGAGCATACCGGCCGCAGTCTTAAAGTATTTGGTGAGATTTCTGATTTCCAGCATGGTATTTGATTGCGCCATTGCACCCTCCTATATAGCCTTTTGTTGGCCTTTTGCATAATCCCGGGATTTGAGCATCGGCTTATCCGACGCTTCATACAGCCAGCACGCAGCATAATGTGTATCGGAAAACCAGCGGGTATAGGGCCTCTCCTCGGCGCACTTGGACATGGCATATTCACAGCGAGGGTGAAAGGGGCAACCGGCAGGCAAATCCGCCGGATTGGGCATAAGTCCCTGGATGGGTACCAGTTCGTGGGACTTATTCCCTATATCCGGCAGCGAGTTAAACAGTCCCTCGGTATAGGGGTGTCGCTTGTAGTCGAAGATCTCCTCCAAGGTGCCACTTTCAACAATAGAGCCGGCATACATCACGGCTACATCGTCACAGATCTCGGCTACTATGCCCAAATCGTGGGTAATCATCAGCATTGCCATATTGAACTCATCCTTCAAATCCCCCATTAGCTTGAGAACCTGTGCCTGAATGGTCACATCCAATGCGGTTGTGGGTTCATCCGCTATCAGCAGTTTTGGCTTGCATGTCAATCCCAGCGCTATCAGTACCCGCTGCTTCATGCCGCCTGAAAACTGATGAGGGTATTCGTTTGACCGGCTGCCGGGAATTCCCACTGTCTCAAGCATCTCCTTTGCCAGTTGCATGGCCTCCTTGCTGTCCAGGCCGCGGTGAAGTTTTAAAACCTCAGCTATCTGCTCCCCCACCGTCATCACCGGATTGAGGGATGTCATCGGATCCTGAAATATCATGGAGACCGTATTGCCACGGATATCCTCCATAGCGGATTCGCTTTCAGCCAGGATGTCTATGCCATCGAGCAGTATTCGTCCGCCAATAATCTTGCCCTGCGGCTGGGGAACCAGATTCAGTATTGTCAGCGCTGTGGTGGTTTTGCCAGCGCCGGTTTCTCCCACAAGACCAAGCGTTTTTCCGGAATTGATTCGCAGGCTCAGCCCGTTTACAGCCTTAACAGTCTCTTCCTTGCTGACAAAATGAACGTGGAGGTCATCAATTTCTAGTATGCTCTTGGCAGGTTTTTCAATCATGGTATCCTCCTTATCACTGCTTCAGCTTCGGATCCAGTGCGTCCCGAAGACCATCCCCCACCAAATTGAAGGCGAAAGCCGAGAAAAAGATGGCGAGTCCGGGGGCAATCATCAAATGGGGGTACTGCCGCATATAGTTGCGCGCACCGGCAATCATACATCCCCATTCCGGTGAAGGGGCGGCTATCCCCATGCCCAGAAAACTGAGGGCGGAGACATTCATGATATTGATGGCTATCATCAACGTAGCCTGTACGATAATGGGCGCCACACAGTTAACCAAGACATGGGCGAAAACAATTTTTGGCGTTTTCTGCCCAATGGCGCGGGCTGCCTCTACATATTCCATGTCCCGCACCGACAACACCGCTGAACGTATGACGCGGGACATGCTGGCGACCGTCGATATCCCCAGGGCCATAATGATGTTGAGTTCACTGGAGCCGAAGGAAGCCACAATGGCGATGGCTAGAACCATACTGGGGATACAAGCCATGATATCCACAATTCGCATGACGACATCGTCAAACCGGCCGCCGATATAACCGGCCGAGGCGCCGATAATGCTGGCAAAAAACAGAGCTACCAGCACAGAACAGACACCGAGCCGCAATGAAATACGGGTGCCGTGGATGATGCGGGCAAAGATATCCCGACCCAGCTCATCGGTTCCAAAGATATGATCCCCGCCGGGCGTCATTAGTCGGTTGGCCGGATCCACCTTGATGACGACGGTATTGTAATCTGCAATGATATTCGCAAACAGCGCGAGAAGAACAAAAATCAATAAGATAACCAGCCCAATGACCGCCAAGCGATTGCGCCTGAATATATCCCACATTTCCCGCAGGCGGCTGGTCTTTTTGAAGGCTTTCATGTACTCCTTGCGGCTGAGCGAGGTGCGCTTAAGACAAGGCTGTCCGGTTTTCGCGTCCATCATTTATCCCACCGCCCTTTCTCGGGCATATTGCGCTTTGATACGCGGATCAAAAAAGGCATATGCCAAGTCTGTTATGAGCGACATACCTGCCACGCATATGGCCATGATGGTCACCGCCGCCAATACACAGGGGATGTCCCTGCTCAGGACAGATTCCACCATCAGCCTGCCCATGCCCGGGATAGCGAAGACAGTCTCGCAGATGACTGCGCCTCCCAGCATCTCGCCGGTGTATGAACCTATCAGCGTAATGGTGGGCAACAGTGCATTTTTCAGCGCATGGGTGTGGGTAACATCATGGCTTTTTACCCCCTTTGCCCGCGCTGTACGGATATAGTCCATGCGCATTGCTTCAATCATGGAAGAGCGCATCATACGCGACAGTCCCGCCATATAGCTCAAGCTCAAAACAATGGATGGCATTATCACGGCCTTCCAGCTGCCCAGCCCAGCCGCCGGCAGCCAGCCCAGCTTGAGGGAAAAAAGTAGAACAAGCAGCAGGCCAATCCAGAACCCGGGAGCGGAAATCCCCACCAATGCAAATGCAGTGGATATCGCGGAAAAAAGGGAATTTGGCTTGATGGCCGCCCGGGTACCAATGGGTATTGACACCAATACCGCTAATGTGATGGAGACTGCAACCAATATCGCCGTGTTTGGAAAACTAATTTTCACCTGCTGGATAACTGGTAGCCCTGTAACATAGGAGGCTCCCAGATCCCCCTGCAGAAGCCTAGCCAGATAACGGAAGAATTGCACGAAAAAGGGATCATCCAACCCCAGGTGGCTGCGTATTTCCGCTGCGCCTTCCGGCGTCCAGCTCGTTCCCAGTATTGTCGTGGTAGCATCTCCTGGGGAGAGATACAGTATGGAAAACACAATGAATAACACACCCAGTACAACTGGAATCATCAGAAGCACTCTTTTGATGATATAGCGATGCATAGCTTCCGACCTTTCTTAAAACCAAATAGACTCCCGCCTGTCGGCAGATGGCAGGTGGGAGCCGGCAAGTGTATACCATCGTTCATCGGTAAATTGTTCAGGAATTAATACGTGAGATTATAAAAATTGAATGCCTGTTCGGTGCTGAGTTCCACCCCCTGCAATTCTGCGTTGGCTACCACAAATATTTTTCCTACATAGAGGGGCACCCATGGTGAATCGTCAGTGAGTATTTCCTGCCACTGCTCGTAATAGGGAATTCTCTCCGCCACATCCTGATACGCATAACCATACTGCCAGAGACCCTCAAGTTCTTCATTTACATAGCGGGAGATGTTGTAGGCGCCCAGCGCGCTTTCACCCAGATTGCGTTCCACCACCAGGGTAGGATCGGTATAGCAACCCCAGATGGTCACGCAGGATGTGAGAGAACCATCCACCGCTCTTGCGACTATCTCGTCCAATGACTCCATCATCTGAATGTTGGCCGTGATGCCAACTTCCTGCAAGTTGGCCTGAATCAAAGAAGCTGCGGAAGTATAGTCAGCTGTTACATAGAGATCCATGTTGAAACCATCGGCGTATCCAGCCTCGACCAGCAGCGCTCGCGCCTTATCCGGGTCATAGCTGTAGCTCCCGGGATTGTCCATCCACCCGAAGCAGGGGTTGGACATATAGGTGTAATTTACGGCGCCGTAGCCGTTCTCCTGCACAAGCAGGACATTCTCCCGGTCAATGGCGTAGTTCAGCGCCTGCCGAATCGTTTTGCTGCTGAGATACTCATTCTGGCAGTCCAGTGTCATAAAGGTCATTACGCAGGAAGCGTGTTCGTAGATGGACACCTTGCTGTCACTTGCCGCAAGCTCGTAGTCAGTGGTGGAAAAATCCACATTCAGATCCGCTTCACCTGTCTGCACCATAATGGTTCTGGTGCTGCTCTCAGGCACCACATGAAAAGTCAGGGAAGTGTTTTTGGCGGCGGTGGTGTTGTCCCAAAAATGCTCGTTGGGGGTGAGGACGATGTTCTCGCCGGGAATCCGGCTGGCAAATGTGTACCGCCCGGAGCAGACAGGACTGCTCCAGTCCTTGGTTTCCTCCACCTGCAACAGGTAATCGGCCGGCAGGATACAGGTGCTGACATGGGAAATAGCCAGCGTTAACTGCGGATAAAGGCTAGTGGTCGTTATTCTTATCGTCAGGTCGTCCACCACATCTACGCTCTCCAATGGCCGCATCAGGGAACCAGCAATGCCGGAGGCGATAGCCCTGTCCAGGCTGGCCTTGACATCTTTGGCGGTGAGCGGAGATCCATCGCTGAACTTGACATCTTCTTGGAGAGTGATAAGCCACTCGGTGTCGCTGACCATCTCGGTGGTTTTCGCCAGGTGAGGCACCGGCGCCATATCCTCATCAAACTCATACAGCCGATCATAGGTTTGGAAAAGTACATACTGACTCCACAAGGATGCGCTTGTAGTGGGATCCATGCTGGTAATATCCGCGCTCATGACAATGCTCATATTCTGCTCATGAGCGCCCGCCGCCGCACTTTCTATCGTACTTCCGCTGTCGGTGGCACCGGCGCTGCCGCCATTGTTATCGCCACTACAACCGGTCACCGTTACCAGAATAAGTATGAGTGCCAAAAAAATTTCGGATAGTTTCCTCATTTGTTCCCTTCCTCCCAATCGATTTATTTCGGTTAGCACCTGCTACAGGCGTCAATAGATTCATTATGACAGGATTCTAGAAATGTCGGATTTATGTCCAATGGGGTGTATTCCACAGGGACATTTTTTTACCGATTCTCTGCCGCACAGCTTCATCATAGATATCCTTACCCCAGGCAACGTCTTCAATACCCATGCCGCCTGTAAAGAAGATTATGGTCTCGTCGTCGGAAACACGGCCCAATCCAGGATTTACAATGATATCGCCCAAACTGAGCATCTCAGTTTGCGCAAGCGCGCCGTCCTGGAGCATTGTCAAAATGGATTCTGACGGGTGCCCCGAGCATAGATTGCCCCGCAGTTCAGGAAACCGGCGCATCTCATCAAGCCATTCCTCGTGCATTTTCCAGTTGTCAAACACTACACGGCTGTTGCGGATACAGCCCCGGCTGAGATCAACAGCGCCGGTTGCGATAATAAGCGTGCCGGGTTCTATCCACTCATCTTTGAGGTTCACCGGTACGGCGCCAGCCGCAGCGACAGATACCACATTACAGCCGCGCACAGCTTCCTCCAGTTTGGAAACCGGATGTATTTCTATATCGAGAGACACCCTCATCTCCGCACAAAAAGCTGCCGCTTTCTTAGGCGAAATATCATATACGCGCACTTCCTGTTTTTGGTCGATGGTCTCTGCAATAGCCATCAGGCTGGAACGTCCGATGACCCCCGCGCCGACAACCCCCACAACACCAGCGTTCTTTTTTTGCAGGTACTTGGTGGCAACCCCGGGAACCGAGCCGGTTCTGATGCTGCTAAGTAGGTTGGCGGACATGAGTGCAATGGGGGCGCCGGTATCCACATCGTTGAGCATTACGGTGAGTATCGATCGGGGCAACCCCTTCTGTTTGTTTTCCATATTGGAGCCGTACCATTTTACACCACAAACATTGAACCGACCGCCCAAAAATGCGGGCATCGCCATAAAGCGGCGATCAGGACCGGCAACGGGCATCTGTTCCGTGCGCTTTTCGTTGGGAAACCACAGCATAATCCCGTGGCTGTTTTCTCCCGGATTACCCATCAGATAATCCCGCTTGCCCATCAGGCAAAACATTTCGTCCAGCGTTTTGACGCACCGCTTAACATCCAATACACCGGCTTTGACCATGTCCGGCTCATCAAGATACAAAAATTCAACCGCCATTATTGCATTCTCCTTAATTTTTAAGAAAACTGATACAGTGTCATAATGGATTAGAAGATTGCGTATTTGATATTTACATTCCATAAACCTCACTTTGTCACAGATTTAGGCGCCCCCCTTCGCCAATTATTCTATAGTATGTCTTTTTTTAACTCGTGCTGTGATCGAACATTTCTTAAAAATGCGATTTGGATTTGGTATAAGCGCTTTATCATATATGATATTTTTATCATATATGATATTTATTATATCATGCAGATACTAATTGTCAATGCACAAAACCTACAATATCATCCCGCAATAATAATAAGTTATTACTAAACACCTTGTCTTTCTTTGCATATGCCGTATTATAATGAGATACGCAAAAACTACCTTGAGGGTTTTATATGACTACCATTACACACTTTCTTTCTCAATCCCATGTCAGTATCGCAATATTATTTATACTGTCGTGTAGCAGATGCGAGTATAACATTTAAAATAATTAATAATGCGAATCAAGGGTAGAAAAAAGCGACAAACGATGAAATAGGTCAAGATTTGGGCCTGGTTATCCTGAAATAAAGACTTCTGCCAACTGATGTTGCGATAGGCTTTATCGGCATATATGTCCAGCCCGTGGAATGCATCCAAGAACCCTTTCGCACAAGTCAGGTCATTCTCGCTGGCCGGTGAATCAGGGACAGAATGGATAACGGTAGGGTTTGATGCCGCTTTTGCCCTAAGACATGCAGCTTGATACCATAGTAGTACATCTGCTGGGAGCTGCAATGCCCTTTGTTGCAAAACTCATTAGCCACGCGAGCCCGATTGCACCGTACTCCCCCTTTACCACAACAATGGGCATGGAATCCATCAGGTAAGTTTTCATCTCCGCATCATATAGTATAGATTTTAGAAAAAGGGCAATCGAATATATGGACGCGGGACATACGGGGAAGGAACTTTACGAAGCGTTCAAAATATATTCGTCGGCTATTGAGAGCTGGCGCAAATTGCTCGATGAAACAGGCACGCTTGAGCCGCAATAAATTTGTTAAAATTACAAAAGGCTGTTGAGGAGCGGCCTGACGCGTATCTTTCGGAACTCGTTTATCAGCGAGAATATGCCTGCGCCAAAAGAGGCGTGAGTGTGCAGGACACAAAACGCGGGAAAAGATATAAGCCCCTGGCATCTGCCGGAGGGCCATTTTAATGTGTAATCACAACTTAATAATTGTCAAAATGCACATAATATATCAATATTATTTGTGCATATTAAAGACATTGACATTAACTCCAACTAATGTTATCATAATGCTAGCAACATTACGGCAAAACATGTTGCAATGTTGTTGATTTTTAGGAGGATTTGATATGTCATTCAGCGACGTCGTCATGTGGATTATGGCTATCGGAGCAATTGTGGGAGGGATTGATCGGATTATTGGAAACAAGTTAGGCTTGGGGGAGAAATTTGAAGAAGGCTTCAACTCTATGGGGCCGTTGGCATTGGGAATGGTCGGAATTGTATGTCTTGCGCCGGTCATTTCACAGTATCTTGGGCCTGTGATCATCCCCGGCCTTACTGCGCTCGGTGCCGATCCCGCTATGTTGGGTTCTATTCTGCCCAATGATGCTGGCGGGTATCCATTGGCGATGAGCTTGGCGATCAATGAACAAGCCGGACTGTTTTCTGGCCTCGTAGTTTCGTCTATGCTGGGATGTACAATTGTTTTTACCATCCCGGTAGGTCTGGGGCTGATCGAACGCAGCGACCAGCCTTATTTTGCAAAGGGACTATTGATCGGTTTAATCACGGTTCCTGTCGGTTCAATCCTTGGAGGCTGGATTGCTGGTTATGATATGAATATGGTGTTGGTCAACAGCATTCCGGTTATCGCCGTATCGGTTCTGCTTGCTCTTGGGATGAAGTTCGTCCCGAATGGCATGATCAAGGGCTGCATTATTTTCGGGAAATTTATTGTCGTGGTTATCACAATTGGATTGGTCGCCGCCGCCTTTGAGATGATGACCGGTGTCATAATTATTCCAGGTATGGCTCCTATTGGGGAGGCGCTGGAAATCATCGGAAGTATCGGCGTCGTATTGTTGGGAACATTCCCGGTATTATCCATATTGACAAAGGTATTGGATAAGCCGCTTTCCGCTGTCGGGAAAAAATTGGGGATGGATGCGGCTTCTACTGTCGGCATCGTCTTTACGCTGGCAAACGCTATCCCTGTTTATAAAATGATGAAAGACATGAACTCACGGGGCAAAATTATCAATACCGCTTGGTTGGTTCCCGCCATGGCTGCATTGGGTGATCATCTTGGTTTCACAGCAGGGGTGCATCCTGAAGCCATTACCGCAGTAGTGGTATCAAAGCTGGCTGCGGGCGTTTTGGCTGTTCTGTTGGCGATGCTGATGACGAAAAGCACTGAGGCCGAGGATCGACAAAGCAGAGCTATGATGCAAATAAAAACAGAGACGGTAGGACAGAAATGAACTACCCCGCAGCAGAGACTGCGGGGTATCAATCCCCCTAATCTTAGCTACGCGTTCTGTTTTTTATAAGGAAGCGCAGCAGAGCTGCGGGGAATTGAACCCTAAGAGATTAAAG
>Ga0153996_1000987_pt1 | contig 11938 bp, 10 predicted proteins | sample TSNC080MetaG_FD_104728 | JGI IMG/M metagenome (GOLD analysis project Ga0153996, IMG submission 104728) | Attine ant fungus gardens microbial communities from North Carolina, USA - TSNC080 MetaG | ecosystem: Host-associated > Fungi > Mycelium > Unclassified | place: USA: North Carolina, Lumber... | reverse complement strand
TCGGCTTTGGCACTCAGTGCCGCTTCGATCATATGTTTGCCCGAGCCCGGAGAAACCGCAATGCGTTTCACCGCTTTGCCGGCATCACCGAAAACGCTTACCGTTTCCAACCCAAAACTCCGCTTTACCCGCCGGCAGTATTCCCCAAGCGTCACCGGCTCGGACAGATCGGTCACAACACCGATTCCTCGTTCTTGGCCGCCTTCGCAAACGGTAACATCCAAAACTGCCGATTTTTGAAAGCCCAGCTTCTGGCCGGCCAGTTCACCCATCCGCAGGACATCATAATTGGTATGCATAGCATAGTAGGATAAATCATTTTGAATCATCCGCACCAGCCGCCGGGAGATAAACGCTTCATCGGTTACCCGCTTCAGCGGTGAAAAAATAAGAGGATGATGAGTGATCAATAAATCACACTGATATTTAACCGCCTGATCGATAACTTCATCAGTTGCATCCAGTGCTATGTAGATACTCTTAACCTCTTTTCTGCTCCGCCCTGCCAGCAGTCCCACATTATCCCATTCCAATGCGTACTCGGGGGGAAAATCCCGTTCTATATTCTTAATTAATTGGCTGCAAATCATTGGGCTATCCTTTCTATTGCCTCGCGGCTGCACATCAACGCCGCAGCTACCTCCCGCTTCCGTAATTCCGCCGCTTTGCTCTTCTGATCAGATAACTGCATGAGAATCTGCTCCTGCTGAACGATTTCCCTCTCGATAAACCGGCGCAGTACCGGATGTCTGCACTGCAGCAGAACTCTTCCGTAACGCAGCTCTGCAGGCATATACGGCCGGTCCTGACCGTGCCTTACATAAAGGATCGGATAATACTTTCCATCCTCCAGAACCATCTCTTCCGCCCGGACGATAAAATCATTTTCCTGAAGGAAATTACGAACCTTTGAAATCTCCGACTGGGGCTGAAGGATAAATTCCTCAATGGAGGCTGTAACCTCCGGTCGGGCCGAAAGTATATCGATCATCAGCGAGCCGCCCATTCCCGCAAGAATGACCGACTGCACTTCCCCTGGTTTCAGCGCTTTCAAGCCATCGGAAATCCGCGTCTCAATTAATGTCTCCAAACGGTTAGCACCAATATGTTCTGCTGCTCTGCTGAGCGGACCTTCATTGATATCCATGGCGATGATCTTATCCCTGCTGCCGTCGGCTAAATAAATCGGAATATAACCATGATCGGTCCCCACATCAGCAACCGAATGACCATCGCTTACAAATGCTGCTACCGCCTGAAGTCTCTTCGACAATTGCATATGCGCCACTAATCCAGATAATCTCTGAGTTTCCGGCTCCTGCTCGGATGACGGAGTTTACGCAGGGCTTTAGCCTCGATTTGACGGATACGCTCTCTGGTGACATCAAATTCTTTACCGACCTCTTCTAAAGTTCTGGCACGGCCGTCATTCATACAAAACCGCAGACGCAGTACCTTCTGTTCTCTCTCGGTCAGAGTATCCAACACCTCGCCCAACTGCTCTTTCAGCAGGGTGGCTGCTGCCGCTTCAGCCGGTACCGGTACATTATCATCCTGGATGAAATCACCCAGATGACTATCTTCCTCTTCGCCGATCGGAGTTTCCAGCGAAACCGGCTCCTGCGAAATCTTCAGAATCTCACGCACCCGCTCTACCGGCATGTCCAACTCCTCCGCAATCTCTTCCGGCGTGGGTTCACGCCCCAATTCCTGCAGCAGCTGACGGGATACGCGAATCAGTTTATTGATGGTTTCAACCATATGCACCGGGATTCTGATGGTTCTTGCCTGATCGGCTATCGCTCTGGTAATCGCCTGACGAATCCACCACGTCGCATAGGTACTGAACTTAAACCCTTTTTGGTAATCGAACTTCTCAACCGCCTTGATCAAGCCTAAATTTCCTTCTTGGATCAGATCTAAAAAGAGCATCCCACGCCCTACATAGCGCTTTGCGATACTGACCACCAACCGGAGATTGGCTTCTGCCAGGCGTTTCTTCGCCTCTTCATCACCATCGGCCATGCGTTTTGCGAGGTCCACTTCTTCTTCCGCGCTTAACAGAGGAACCTTACCGATTTCTTTCAGATACATACGAACCGGATCTTCGATACTGATGCCGTCAGGAACCGATAAATCAATCTTCTCAACATCCACTTCGTCCTCTTCGCTCAACTCCACTTCGATGTCATCATCATCGTCAACATCGCCGCTGATGCGAAGCACGTCAATATTATTGGAATCCAGACACTCAAAGACCTTATCCATCTGTCCCTCTTCCAGTTCAACATCGACAAAGAAATCATTGATCTCCTGAAGCTCCAGGATGCTTTTCTTCTTCTTTCCCAACGCTACCAGTTCTTTGAGCTTCTCCTCAAACTTGATTGTATTTTCTTCCATTTCGTATCCTTCCTCTCATTGCTTGCTTATATTTTATCCCTAATTAGCGAAAATATGCAGTTTCTCAAGGTCTTGCAGCTCATGTTTGGCGTTTGCGAGCCGTTGCAGGCCTACCATATCGGTCGGTGAAAGATGTTTCGTCGCCTGATCGATACTATACCTTTTCACCCGAAGTATTGTTTCCTTTAAAGCCTTTGCCTGCTCGTCCTGAGTTTTTATTTCCCGAATTTTGGTATGAAACAGACCGGCGACTTGACGATGCTCTTCTTCATCGGTAAAATGATTCATGATCTGGGCCGGATTAACCTGCCCCTGCTCATATTGTTCATACATGATTTCGGCCACCGTCCGATAGAGTTCCTCGGTAAAATCCTGCGGTGTGATATATTTCCCTATCTGCTGAAAGACCTGCTCATCTTCAGCCAGCCAGGTCAGCAGTATCTTCTGCGACTGCAGGTTTCCGTCTTCTTTCATCTTTTCCTGGACCCGTACTTCTTTCGGCCGGTTCACCGGCTTGGCCTGACCGGCTTCGATAGCCACCCGGCTGACCAGTTTACGCAGATCATCATAGCTGACCCGATAGGCTTTGGCTACAGCCTCAATATAATTATTTCTTTCAATCTCTTCATCGAACTCGGTCAGTTTCCTGGCCGCTTCTTTCATAAATGCTGTCTTTCCTTCAGGAGAATTTAAATCATAATCCCGTTCCAGCACTTCCAGACCGAACATGAAACCATTTCGCGCCTCGCCGATACGGGCTTCGAAGGCTTCTGCTCCAAGGTTCTGGATAAACTCATCCGGATCTTTATAAGGATCCATCCGGATAATCTTAGCCGATATACCTGCATCCTTTAAAATGGGCACCGCCCGGATAGCGGCTTTCGTCCCGGCTTCATCACTGTCATAGGTCAAATATACCTCCCGGAACCCCCTCTGCGATATGAGTCTTGCATGTCCCAGCGTCAGAGCCGTACCCAGTGATGCTACCGCATTGGTAAAACCGGCCTGATGCAGGGCAATGACATCCATATACCCCTCACAGATCAGCAGATAAGATTTCCTGGTCGTCCTGGCCGAGTGAAATCCATACAGGTTCCGGCTCTTATCAAATATGAGCGTCTCCGGCGAATTAAGATATTTGGGCATTCCGTCACCCATAACCCGACCCCCGAATCCGATCACCTTATTGTTAATATTCATAATCGGAAACATCACCCGGTTCCAGAACTTATCATGTACACCACGCCTTTCATCGGCACTGGCCAAACCGGCTTTTATGATAACTTCATCAGAAAATCCTTTTGTTTTCAAGTAACGATAGAGATCATCGCTGTATTTATTAGAATATCCCAAACCGAACTGGCGGATAGTCTCTTTGCTCAAACCGCGGTCAATCAGATAATCATATGCAACCCTGCCGCTTTCCTGCTTGAGCTGCGCATAAAAGTAGGCAGCCGCCACTTTACTCGCATCCATAAGCCGGCTCTTTAAGTCAGCTTTTTCTTTGGCCTCCTGGGAATACTCGACTTCCGGCAGCTCAACATTAACCCGCTCGGCTAAAAACTTGAGCGCTTCCGTAAATGAGTAGTTTTCGTACTCCATTACAAATGTGAATACATTTCCGCCGGCACCGCATCCAAAGCAGTAATACATCTGCTTTGGCTGACTCACCGAAAAAGATGGGGTCTTTTCATTATGAAAGGGGCAGAGTCCAAAATAGGAACTGCCCTTCTTCTGCAATTTGATATAGCCCGCAATCACATCGACGATGTCATTCTTAGCGCGCACTTCTTCTACTAATTCTTCCGAATAGTACATATGTACCTTCCTTCTGATTTATGCTTCTATAGATTATATTCGACAGACAAGCCCCATTTCCTTTTATTAAATTTAATAATTCCAGGATTTTGGGACAAAATATTCTTCAAACTTTTTCACTGCATAGGAATCGGTCATTCCGGCAATATAATCGCAGATAATCTGCTCTTTGGAATCCCTGCGCTGTTCCATAATATCAAAATACTGCCTCGGCAGCCGATTCATGTGATTCATATAATATTCGAACAGGTTGGTCAGCATGTGAATTGCCTTTTCCTCCTCGCCTTTGGCCACCGGATTCTCGTAGACGTTCCGAAACATGAATTTGCGCAGATCCATCGTTGCCTGCTGTACCTCTTCCGACATGCGTATCTGCGGCTGATCCATACTGTGTGTAATCACATCGTGGACCATCGTATCCAACCGGATCCGGCTGTTGCCGCCCAGCGCATTGCGCAGTTCCCTGGGGATTTCTTCTTCCGATAAAATATTGCCGCGAATTGCATCATCGATATCATGATTGATATAAGCCATTTTATCGGACAGTCTGACGATCTGCCCTTCCAGTGTGGCGGGCTTACCTGCAGTTTGGTGATTCAGTATACCATCGACCACCTCCGCCGTCAGATTCAGACCCTCTCCGTGTTTCTCCAGCACTTCCACCACCCGTACACTCTGTTCATTGTGGGCAAAGCGAATGGTAGCAATCTGATTGAGAGCACGTTCTCCGGCATGTCCATAAGGAGTATGTCCCAGATCGTGTCCCAGCGCAATCGCTTCCACCAGATCTTCATTCAGCCGTAAGGCCTTGGCAATCGTCCGGGCATTTTGAGAAACTTCCAGAGTATGAGTCAGACGGGTGCGGTAATGATCGCCTCTGGGTAATAAGAACACCTGCGTCTTCTGCTTCATTCGGCGAAAGGACTTACAGTGCAGAATTCGGTCACGGTCGCGCTGGAATACCGGTCTGATATCGCATTCCGGCTCCGGCTTCTTACGTCCCTTGGAATTCTTGCTTAAAGCGGCATAAGGACTTAGATAGGTCTCTTCCCGCTGTTCTAAACTTTCCCGGATGGTCATATGTACTGGCTCCTTTCGTTACATTAACACTTACTATTAATGTACACACCGCATGTATAAAGTATGCTTATTAAACTGCTAATGTTCAATCAGATATGTCAATCAGATTAAAATTCATGATTGACATTCACTCTATTTCATAGTATCATATTCTTCGGACGGCAAGTTAGAAATGCCGTATGCGGAAGTGTCGGAACTGGCAGACGAGCAAGACTAAGGATCTTGTGAGCAATGCGCTCGTGTGGGTTCAAGTCCCATCTTCCGCATTTATTATATTAAACTTAATATGGCAAATTGTCAATAAACGCCTTATGATGGGCGTTTTTTCTTTTATCTGCTATATCTTAATCCTATGATAAATACAATATACAGCATTATATGACTTAGAAAAGCAAAAATGTTCCGGTATCAAACAGTTTTACATTCTGTTTGATCCTGGAACATTCCTTTTTACACTTATGCTAACTTGCCTTTTGCCACATCAGCCAATGCCGTAAATCCCGCAGCATCGTTGACAGCCAGTTCAGCAAGCATTTTTCTGTTCATTTCAACGTTGGCCAGTTTTAAACCGTACATGAAGCGGCTGTAGGACAGTCCGTTCATTCTTGCAGCAGCATTGATTCTGGCAATCCACAACTGACGCATCTGACGTTTACGCTGTTTTCTTCCTTCATAGGATGTAGCCAGGGCACGCATAACAGACTGTTTTGCCACGCGATATTGTTTTGATCTGGCTCCTCTGTAACCTTTCGCCAGCTTTAATGTTCTATTATGTTTCTTTTTAGCGTTTACTCCGCCTTTAATTCTTGCCATCTCTTAATTCCTCCTTCAAATTACCAAATCCTATAAATATGGTAAAACTTTTTTCATATTCTTAACATTGGTTGCATCTGTAATCGTAGCCTGTCTGAGATTTCTTTTTCTCTTGGTCGATTTCTTGGTTAAGATATGGCTCTTATAAGCTTTATTTCTTTTCAACTTCCCGGTAGCGGTTTTCTTGAAGCGCTTTGCGGCCGCTCTATTAGTCTTAATTTTTGGCATAGTAATTCCTCCTTAATATTCCCTGCACTGCTTTGATGCGCAGACATGTAATTTATGTTTAACGTTTTTCAGTTAAAACCAGCGTCATGTTACGGCCTTCCATTTTAGGCGGCTTTTCGATCGATGCAATATCTTCCATCGCTTTCGCAAAGTCATCCAGAATATGCCTGCTCTTTGAAACATGGGCCATTTCCCTTCCGCGGAATCGCAATGTGACTTTCACTTTATTTCCTTTTGTTATGAACTTTCTTGCATTATTCATCTTAGTATTTAAATCATTCGTATCAATATTCGGTGACAAAACGATTTCCTTTATATCAATTACTTTCTGCTTCTTTCTGGCTTCTTTTGCTTTTCTGGCCTGCTCATACTTATACTTACCATAATCGATAATCTTACAAACCGGTGGTTTCGCTTTCGGCGAAATTTTGACCAGATCAAGCTCTGCTTCTTCCGCCAGACGCATCGCTTCTTTGGCTGGCATTACACCCAGCTGTTCGCCGTCCTCTCCTACCAATCTCACTTCTTTGTCACGGATTTGTTCGTTAATCATTAAGTCGTTAATAGTGGTACACCTCCATCATAAAATAAACATTAAAATAAGTGAATAGCCGAGACTATCCACTTATATATCTGCATAAACATTCTATAGTAACTACAAAATGAACCTTGCTGTGATATGAAAACGCATAGTCACTTAATTGTGCTATGGTGAGAGTGGATACTCTACTTTGCTTTTGCTTTACGCATATATTAAAATAACACAATTTCATCTAATTGTCAATCTTTATCTCGCATTTCCCATAAAGAAGACTGCAACTACACCCGGCCCGGTATGACTGCCGATCACCGTTCCGATAGCATTGATCAGGATCTTCACATCGCCCATCTGTTCCCTGACCAGATCTGCAACGTACCTGGCATCTTCAATACAATCACCATGGGTGATTAATATTTCTTCATTATTCCAGTCTCCGATCTGATCCATCATCCGGTCAACGATCTTATGCAGGGATTTCTTCCGGCCCCGTTCTTTGCCGATCACTTCCAGCTTTCCTTCATTGCTCACATATATGATCGGTTTAATCTTTACCATGGTTCCGAGAATAGCCGTTGCTTTTGATACTCTTCCGCCCCGGTGAAGATGGTTGAGATCATCTACAGTAACGTTGTGGCATACATGAAGCTTGTTTTTCTCTATCCAGTCAGCCAGTTCATCAATACCCATGCCGGCTTCTTTATACGCCACCGCTTTGCGCAGCAGCAAACCTTCTCCCATGCATGCACACAGGGAATCGATGGCATATATCGTGGCTTCGGGATACTGCTCCGCCAGTTCCACCGCCGCCAGTTTCGCACTGGCACAGCTTCCGCTCAAACCGGATGAAAACGCAATATGCAGTATATCTTTTCCTTCTTTGATAATAGGTTCCATTGCTTCTCTCGCCTGAGCCGGTGTTATCTGAGAGGTTGTGGGCATAGAACCCGCACGCACGCGGGCAAAAAATTCTTTATATGGGAGTCCATTCATATCATCATATGTTGTCCCATCCATAATATACGATAATGAAATTACCGGAACACCATGTTCTTCCATATATCCTTTTGGCAAATCGACAGTACTATCAGTCGTAATCACATATTCTCTCATTATGTCTCCTCCTGCTGTTTAACTCTACTCATCATACCACTTTTTCCCACAATAAGCAAAACATTTGCATCGACAATAAAATGGATCAATATTACGGTTTGACACCGATAAATACCCAGTGTTTTCCATCGGTGGCTATTGCCGCTTTTGTATACTTGGCATTTAAAATTTGTTCTGTACACTTTGGTTTCGTTTTCCATACTGCCAAAGCTTTTTCCGGTGTCGTTGATGTCCCGTTATTATATACCCATTCACCTGCTGCTATGTAATCATATCCATTTTCCTTTAATGCAGAAGTAAAATAACTGCCGTTCGGTCTGTAATTATCAAGTTTGGTTTTTATCTCTGTCAGTCTGATCTTGCATATTTTATATAATGCATCGTCCCATTCCATGCTGCCTATCGCAGCAGTTGTTCTTTCCGCGTTGATTAAATTAAGCGTCTTCTTTCCATCTTCCAGCCCGCTTCTAAAGGCATTCTCAGTACTGCCCGGAGCAGGCTGGTCCTTGGGCACAACTTTTACCTGAATGGCTTCCAGGCGTTTAGAATATCCTTCTGTACCAGCCGGTTCACCATCTCGTGCCCAGCCCAGCCAGCCATAATCCTGACAATGCACACGATAATATATGTTATAATTATCTGCCGCTTCACCGGTCAGTTCAATCACGATTGCCTCCAAACGTTTAGATTTACCTGATGTTCCGCTTAAACCGCCATTTGTCGTCCAATTTGTTTCCCAACCCAAGTCTTGAACCTGAGTTTTGTAACGGATTCCACCGTTAATATCTGAAGTCAGCTTGATATTAATGGCCTCCAGACGGTAAGATTTTCCGGAGGTTCCGCTGATTTCGCCATTGCCGACATAGCTCTGCCAGCCAATGCTCTGAACATGGGTACGATACAGAGCACCAGTAACATATGCTTCTGGATAAGTGCTGTTAATTCCATTGACGATGCCTGGCGCCGCCCCATCCTTTTCAACCAATACCACCTGAATTCCTTCTAATCTTTTCGCCAGACCTTCCGAACCGGCACTTTCGCCATTCTTTGCCCAGCCTAGCCAACCATAGCTCTGGCAGTGCACACGATAATAAACATCAAATTGGTCCGCCGCCGTGCCGGTCAGCATGATTTGAATTGCTTCCAACCGTTTCATTTGCCCGGAAGTCCCACTCAAATTACCATCCGATGCCCACTTACTCTCCCAGCCGTTATTCTGAATATGAGTCCGGTACTCAATTCCGCCGTCAATATCTGAGGTGAGTTTCAATTCAATTCCTTCCAGCCGATATGATTTGCCGGAAGTTCCGCTCATTTTACCATTTTCAACATAAGACTGCCAGCCGTCAGTTTGCACATGTGTCCGATATAATACACCGGAAACATAGGCGTTATTATAGTTACTGGTTATACCTTCTACATCATCGGCTGGAACCGTATGTTTTTCTACCAGAATAATCTGAATTGCTTCCAAACGTCTGCTCAGCCCTTCCGATCCCGAATACTCTTCGTTCTTGGCCCAACTTAACCAACCGTAACTCTGACAGTGCACACGGTAATAAACATCATATTCTTTAGCTATCGGACCGGTCAATCTAATCCGGATCGCTTCCAGGCGCTTCGAATCACCGGAGGTTCCACTAAGTTCTCCATCGGCGGCCGACCAGTCATTCTCCCAGCCATCACCCTGAATCTGAGTCATATATTCAATGCTGCTCTCGGTATCTGTTTCATCTAAACCTGTCAAAGAAATACTGATCGCTTCCAGGCGTTTTGATTCACCACTGGTGCCGCTGACCCCTCCGTTTTCTACAGGATTCTGATTCCCATAACCCTGGACGTGAACCCAATATGATACACCGATCTTTGCTGCCGGATCCTCCGGACTTGTCCCATCGCCGTCATCGGTGCCTTCATTTTCATCTGTATCATTTCCCTCTTGACCATTATTGTCCCCGCTGGCACCAGTACCGCCGTCACCACCGTTATTTGAACTGTTTTCATCATTATTGTTATCGGTACCACCACTATCTGTACCATGTTCGCTGCTTTCCCCGCTTTCACCATCCTCTGATAAAAATACTGTACTTTCACCAACCGCCGCTGCCGGAATATAAGAAAACGTTCCTGTCGCAACTATGGCACACACCAACATTAACACCAATACCAGACTTTTTCTTTTTCCTTTCATCCATACACCCCAATCTTTAACCTTGTCTATCAGTTTACAGACATTATTATAGCAAAAATTGGAAGTAAAAACAATTGATGAAACAAAGAGTTTTAATTCCGTCTGACATCCAGAAAACTACGCGGAATCAGAGTCTTGTTGACGCAGACAGCCACTACCACAAAGATACTGCCGATAATAAACCCGGGTAAATCAAAAATAGCAGTCAGAATCATCAAGATCAGCCGCATAAATTTGAGCGCATATCCCAGTTCAAAGTTGGGCTGGGTATAGTTAGCCACCGCAACAAACGCCATATACAGCATGACCTCTGCGTTAAACCAACCGGATTTTACTGAGTATTCACCCATAACAATACCAGCCAGAACACTCAGCGGCGTACTGAGCATACTAGGCGTTGTCAGAGAAGCCAATCTGAGGCCGTCAATTGCCAGTTCCCAGATCAAAAACTGCCAGATTAAAGGAAGGTTCATTTCGTCCTTTATTTCAATAAACCTAAAAGTTTCCGGGAACCATTCAGGATTTTGCATAAAGAGCATGAAAATCGGAATCAGAAAGACCGTGATGAAGGTTATCATTACCCTTGTCGTTTTCAGATACAGTGCGGTCACTTTGGGAAAATAATAATCATTCGGTTCTTCGATCATATCCAGAATCGATGTCGGCAATATCAGCGCCGACGGTGAATTATCTACCAGTATGACGACCTTCCCTTCATACAGGCAGGCGGCAGCGGTGTCCGGACGTTCGGTAAATTTATACTTCGGAAACGGATTAAATTTACCCCGCGGAACCAGAGCTTCTGCCAGAGTCTGCTGACTCATTTTTAATTCATTCAGATCCAGCTCTTCAATTTTATTGATAATAATTTCCCGTACCCGGTCATCAACCCGTCCTTCCATAAAACAAATGGCGACATCGGTCTGTGAGCTTTTACCAACACTCTCAATCTTTATAATTAGTTTCGGGTCGCGTATCCGCCGCCGAATCAAAGCAGTATTGGATACAATCGTTTCCACAAAACCATCCCGTGGGCCCCGCAGCGACTTATCTTTTTCCGGCTCATCAATTCCGCGGGCCGGATAGGAACGCATATCAAGAATAAAAGCACCTTCATAGCCATCCACAAACAAACACAGCAGCCCTGACAATACCGACTTTGTAATCTGATCAAAATCACCGACGATATTCACATCTCCATGCGGAATAAACCGTTTGGAAAATTCGGTTGCGGTATCCGGTAATTCTTCATTTCTGACCCAGTGCATATTTGCCATGATATCGCGCAACACTTCATCCTTAATAAAACCGTTCAGATAGAAAAAGCTGCAATTTCTCTCACCGACTATCATATCCCGTTGTATAATATCAAAACTCTCCTCAATCTGAAGAATACTGCTTATGCAATGTACGTTGTCTTCGAGTGATTTACTGACTAATATTTTTTCCATGTATCTATCAACCTCCATGTATTTATATACATGGATATAATTCCCTGCTGATCATAAAAATATGTGGCCGGCGCCATCTTTTTAAGCGAGCGCAGACCACATTTATATTTCATTTAACTAATTTTTATGTAGTGCTGCCAAAACCGCCGTTGCGTTTCGTTGTCACATCATCATCCACGGTAATGCCGTATTCGACGAAAATGCCCTGCATGAACCCCGTTCCCTGAGGTAATTCAAGCGTTTTATCCTCTTTGGTATCATTGGTTATCTTGGCCATGATATGGCCTTCATTATCGGAATAAAAAT
>Ga0153996_1000986_pt1 | contig 11942 bp, 8 predicted proteins | sample TSNC080MetaG_FD_104728 | JGI IMG/M metagenome (GOLD analysis project Ga0153996, IMG submission 104728) | Attine ant fungus gardens microbial communities from North Carolina, USA - TSNC080 MetaG | ecosystem: Host-associated > Fungi > Mycelium > Unclassified | place: USA: North Carolina, Lumber... | reverse complement strand
TTGATTTATCTCCCCAGTGCCTACTTGTTTAGTGCACAATTGTGAAGCAGTTTGGAGATTTCGCCTCTCTGACCTTGCTTTCACCTTTGTTTCGTGATCAAACCTTTTGATCCCCATCACCGCCAGAGCCTTCTCTTGGGTGTTATACCATTGCTAAGTAATATTCTCTTCCGACGTAATACAATACTCCATTTGAAGTATACTTTTATTTATTATTTTATCCATCTGTCCTCCGCAATCCCGTTTTTGACAAGTTCCTATTATTTCCTGTATACTATTTATACAACTATTACATGGTCTGTGCACTTCTTCCCTATAGTTATCATGTGACTACCTCATGTAACATTATGTGTTGTGACCTGTGACCTGTGACCTTGGTCATGTGATACTTTCTTGCACTCTCTCTTATATAATAAGTCTGAAGAAAAGAAAAGAAAAGAAATATAAATAATGACTTAGCTGTTTTGCCAAGTTATGACAGTAACATGCCTGAGACTCTACCAAGGAGTACTTTAGATCAAATAATACAGTATCTAGGTTGATTGCATAGACCCTTGCTAATTCTGATAGTAGGTTGTCTACTAGTTGGATTTGGAAACAGGGGTAATATTATCACAAATAGTTACTTACTATTTGTGATAGGTACTTTGATACTTTAAAGAGTTCAAAATGCAAAGTTAGATGAGTGACAAAAGATGTTGTTAAGTCTAAGGTCTAATTCTCAGACAAGGAGTCCTTATATACAAAATTGTGATAGTTTGTATACTAGGATAGATCATTACATGCTACTACCTATTGTTCTATATATGGTAGCACCTTTGTGCTTAATATAGTGATAACTTAACCTTATGAAGGCTGTCTTTTGTTCTAAGAAAAGGACAGATAACTATCTATGAGTAATTAATAAAGTCCATATGCAAATATTGAGGCCTTCATATCTCTACTAATATTGATTGCCTTGAGGTTGTTTCAGGCTCATTCTGAGTGTTATGAAGAAGGTTTTTGCTGAGCCTAGAACCAAAGCATCAATTGTGGTGGTTTCCAAGATATTAGCAATTTAATAAATAGTAATATAGTAGTTACCTGTTGATCTACTTAATATCTCAACCAATACTGATTGCCTCAAGATGTGACTAACATTGATCAAAAGGTCTTTTTAAGGGCTTTCTGTAGCCATTAAGACTGTGGGAATCGTCGAAGAATTGATGGAGATATGGCCAAATAAAGTTTGTGATAGATATTCTTTATTGACAAAAAATGGTGAGATTCCAGTGGTGGCAAATGGTGCATTATTGAATATAAATTCAGCTAAGGACAGGAGTTTAGACCAATTGCTTTGTTGGTAATTACAATAGATGTGTAAGTATTATTTAAGTGTTTAATTTGTCCTTTCAGACTATCTGTCAGCTTCTGGACAGTGACCTGAGATAAAGTAGAGGTTCATCTGTAGTATGGTTACTAGAGATCTGAAAAGGCTAATATAAATTTGGGTCCATGGTCAGATATGACATAGGAGGGCACACTATGTTTTGAGAATACATGTAGGATAAAAAATTCTGCTAATATTTGGGCATCTATGGTGTTATAGATGAATATAAAGATTGCTTATTTGGTCAAATGATCCACAACTACTAAGAAGTTGGTATAGCCCTCTGATGGAGAAAGTTGCTCAATAAAATGCATCAAGATTAACTCCCAAGATTGTAGGGGAATTAGGAGTTGTGTCATAGGTCTATAAGGTTTATGTCATTTGGATTTATTCCTACTACAGATGTTGTATAATCTCACAAAGTCTACCATATAAGATTTCAGCTTAGGCCATTATATTAGTTGTTAGGTCTTTGTTTAGCCTAGATGACTGGCTAGGATGTAATCATAGAATGTACATAGTACCCAAAGGTGTAGGTTGAAAGTGTCTAGAACATAAAAACAGCCCTGGTAGAGTAGCTAACTACCTTTATCTTTACTTCATGATGGGATTAACTTTGTTAATGGTGTCTCCAAGAGTTTTTCTACAAGTAGTTCCAAGCAAAGTACATTTCTGATGTCTCAGGTTAAGGCAAACAGGTCCAAGATAAATGCTTGTGAAGATTCTGGGTTTGGTAGGTATGAGACCCTATTTGTTGAGGATAGTTAATTAGAAAGAAATAGTGGGTGAGTGTTCTAGAACTCTGTGTTCTTATTAAAAACTAGGTTTTTCTTGAAATATACATCCCATCTGTGAGTTAAGGTATTGGGTTTTGTCCCTAGTTTTCCTGGCCTGAATAGATCTTTAAGTTGAACTAAGAAAGGAATTTGGACCAGCAGGCTTATCTGTGAGTCAAAATTGCTGACTCACAGAAATATTTGAGATTACAGTGATCTGTGATTACTTCTACTAGTATAAGTGTACCTTCCAAGTAGTATTACTATCTCTTGAGGGACTTGAAGATTACAAGGAGCTCCTTATCATGTATATCATAATTATGTTCAGCCAACTAGAAGGATCTGGAGTAAAATGCTATGGGATAGAGTTTGTTTCCCTTGTAGGTGGATAGGATAGCAGCTATAGCTGGGTCTGAAGCATTAGTTTCCAATATAATCTGAGATTCTGGGTTCCAGTGGGCTAGTATAGGCACTATGGTGAATGTCTTTTTTAGGTCATTGAAGGCATATTTGCAATTGTCTAACCAGTTCCAAGTAATGTCCTTCCTGGTCAAGTAGTTGAGAGAAAGTGTGATTTCTAAGTAATTGTGGATAAAGCACCTATAAAAATTAGCAAACCCCATAAGTGCCTAAATATCTTTTAGTTGACATGGTTGAGGCCAATCTTGCACTACTTATACTTTGCTTTTGTCCATCTATAGGCCTTTTGGACCCAACACAAAACCTAAGAATTCTACTTGGTCCTAGTGGAAACTTAAACAAATATAACACTAAGGTAACAGATCAAAAGTCTATCAATAACTAGTAATTCCATTACTACTGGACTCAGTCAAAAAGTAGACATACTATAGGACACCAACAATATCAATAACATTTGTATACACTAGCATGTGTTTCTAGATTACATTCAGAGTAGAAAGAAGCTAGTCTAGAGGATAGGGAACATTGGACAGGAGTAAAGTATGAAGGTAGAGCAGGATCATATGGCCATGACTAGTAGACATGGAGGATAAAGAGGTAATATCTGTTATGTCCATATGGCAATGTTATAGAGCAAAGATACAAGAGAGGTTGGAAGAAGAAGTTTCCACTTTTATTAATTTTTAATTGAGTTGCTAACATTTGTACATCATGATATATCTCTCAGAGTGAAGATTAAAGAGAGAGTCTTCTTGGTCCTTTTATCTCAGAAGCTCTTGAGGTTATAAATACAATTCTCTTGAGTATGTAAGGAATGATCTTAGTAAGAGATTAACACTTGAAAAGTATAGCTAATCATTGACTCAGATTGTATTATACCCATAAGGTTTGGTATAGAAGTATGGATAAGGGCTTGATTGAGCATAGTAAGACCCAGAAGTAGTTTACTAACTATTCTGCCAATGAGCTTGTTATGATGTGTAAAGGTAAATATCTTAGGGACACTATGCAAGGAGGATCCAGATTGAACTTACTATCATTTTGTTTATTTTTATTTTATAGATAAGCTGCACTGTCATTTTAATTTCTTTCTAATATCTCCATTTCCTCCTTCTCCCTACAAACCCTTTAGCATGCAATTGAGAACTATCACTACCCTTTCTACTTGCTTGTCATAGTAAACATCTCTTTTGTTCTTTTTACTGCTATCTGAAATAATACTTTCAGTTAACCTATGTAGCTTCCATATGTTGTCTCTGAACAATCTAGCTAATCCTTTTGCTAATATTTTCTCTGTAGTTAATATAAAGTAGGCCATTTTAGTTAACCAATCCACTATTATTAGAATAGAGTTGTATCCTTGAGCTAAAGGCAACTTTGTAATAAAATCTGTTAATATATGTGTTCAAGGTTTCTTAGGTATTGAATTGGATATCAGCTTGCCTGCCAGTTGCTCTGTGTAGTTCTTGTTTCTTTGGTAGAAGATATACCCTTCTATGTATTGCTTTATCTTTTTTGTTACTCCTAGCCACCAGAAGTTTCTAGTAATCAATTCTATTTTCTTCTGTTGCCTCCTATGGCCCCCTACTAGAGTATCATGATATAACCCAATAATTTCTACCCTTAGTTTATTGTCTGTTGATGGGGATCAAAAAGTAAGATCTCAGACAAAAGTGAAAACAAATTAAAAAAGTGGAATTTCCAAGATATCTTACAACTGTACACTAACAAGTAGGCACTAGGAAGATGATCAAACTGAAAGAGAGCTTTTATAGAGGATATAAGGGAGATAACAATAAAATAACAATAAAATAGGAGAGAAGTTAAAGATACTATTTTTAGAATTCCACTCAAGAAGCCTCTCATTGCAGTTGAATCTCAAAAAGGCACACATTTGTCTTACACTATAATACTACTATCCTTACCTAGTTTAGTAGTTATCTGAGTCCATCAATGTTTGAGGATTCCTTTTAAGGGAAGATTTTTGATATTTTTTGGGAGAGAAGAAACTTAGAGAAATTAAACTTAGTCACTTAGATAGCCTTTTAGCTCTAAAGTAATAGAAAGGGATGATAAAGATTAGTATGATGATATCTCCTCTGTGCCCTAGAGTATTTTATTAGGGTTTACAAATCAATGATATAACAATAGAAAAGAAACAAAGAAAACTTTTAAATTTTCCAAAGATAGTAAGAGCAGAATAATGAAACAGCTCCTCTTCTAATCATTTGTTTACCACTTCCTACTCCTGTTATGAATCTTGAGTAGGACTACTGTGTCATGAACATATGGAGCAGAGACGAAGTAACCTGGGATGAAACAGAGTTACTCTGGAGTAAAAGGGGATTAACAACAAAAATTGGGAAATAACCTTGGTCTCAGCTTATGTGCTGTGCCTCAATTTGCTATTGCATATGTGGTTGCATATTTTAGGAGGACTAAATTATTGCCAGGAGTTTAGGAGAGGAATAGTATATAGATTGATAGGAGTGAGGATAGAACACATAAAAGACATTAATCTACAAACTAAGGAACTAGGATATAACTAATGGAGTACTTATACTAAGTTTGGAATAGGAGGAGTACAAGTAACTAGTCTACATCATGATCCTATAGGAGTAAACAACAGGAGTTCAGGAGTGAAATTTAGTAATAAATAAAATATAAAAGAAATTATTTTATTAAATTATTATTTTCTGTTATATGATATACTGCTATTATCAACTATGATCTGATAACAAGTGGTTAGTTGGCAAAATGTTGGTGTTGTTAGATGAAGACATTATAATACAGTAATATATTGAATGTCTAGGACTCAGAACATTGGACTCATGGTATAAACAGAACTCTTTGGAGAAATCTTGGACTCTTTCTCTTTCTATCTTTGGACTAGACTAAATAGGACAATATTGGACTAACCTATTATTAGACATTGACTCAACTCTGACTTGATATGTCACCTTTGTCACTGATCTGTCACTTAACTAGTCACTTAAATTACAAGTAGTGTTATTATATTGTAACAATTGTTACATACCTAGTTAGGATAAATATAGACCAAAAAGAGAAGGAAACAGCAAGTTCCCTCTTTCTATGTTCTTCTCTATAAATCTCTACATTGATGAACCAGTACTCTTACTTGTCTTAGGACAACCTCAAGGGTGTTACTCAAAGTCTTATTGATATCTCTTCTCTGATATAACTTTACTGAAAACCTTAACCAGATCCTCTAATAAGGAGCATGAAAATATCAAGTGTTAGATATAGACTTCAAGTTAAATATATTCAACTGTAAGGTCTAGAGTCTTAACAACTCCTCTAATCCTACTCCAAGAGTTCTTCTCTGAACAAAAAGTGACTCTTAAGCCTTTTTATAGGCAGTAAAGAGAGATGTTGATCTCAAGCCAACTTGCTCTTGAGCATGTTGTCTTCATTTATCCTCTTTTCTACTTCTCTTTCTAGCCTTCTATCTCTTTCATATCTCACTACCTTCACTAGTCTTGATCTTCTTTCATTATGTTTGCAATATATCCTTTGAGTGCACTCCTTCTTGCCAGTCTTGCTATAATCAGCTATCAAAGGCACTAGTACTGAGCTGATAGTAACCTAGATATATAAATAACCAGTGGCCTATTAAGACATGACATCATTCTGTTGGAGATAAGCCTTCCAAGGTTTCTTCTGTCCTTAAGAGCACTCTAAAGAGGAGTTCTGTTATTGTTAATATGGAGTTGTAAAGACTTAGAGTTTACCCAAGATAAAAATTCAGAAAAAACTCAATAGAGTTCCTTGTTATATTATGTATACTACTTATACTATTTCTACATGGTCTGTGCTCTAAAGTCCTGCAATCACATGTCCTTCTAAAATATTCTACAATCACCTGACCTAATCACATAACATAGTTTATCTAAGTTTTTTACTATTTATAGTTTAATCCCATTATATGTCTTGAGATTATAAATTAACTGTTTAAATGTGTGGGAAGTTATTTCTTTTTTGGGACTCTCATAACAGTTATAGATCCTGTTATGAAACCATCTGGGCAATTCTTATGAGGTACCTATTGTGGTAGTCACAGCTACTACTCTGCTACTCAAGTGGTATACATGAGTCCACAATGGAATATCTAGTAGTTATCTCTAGGGAGTCAAACTTGTGTCTCAAGCTAATTATTATAGTTAAAATGGTTTAAAAAATATCATTTACATTGCCTAAATGGCTATCTGGCATGACATTGTAGATACATATACTTTTTTTTCTTTGTACATAATACTATCTACTTCTTTTCATTCTTCATCTCTTAATATCTTTACCCTTGTCCTCTTTATTTCTTTGACAACTTTTACTATCTTATTGTCTTTCACCTTTGACTATCTTACTCTTTCTAGTATATCTACTTCTTCTATAATGATTTTTACCTTCTTTGTTCTTCTCATTACTAACTACTCAGGCTTTACTAACATCTTATTCTCATTGTCTCTTTCTATTCCTACCTCTGTTGCAGAAACCTAGTTGCACATTGGTTTGACTTGGAATAAGGGATATCCTATTGTAAACCAATGAGTACATCTAACTAATTACAAACTTATATACTAATGAAATGTTCTAGAAACTTTCACTAGATCACAGCATTGGCTTGATTTTCCAACTCCTAGAACATGTTTCAATGTAAAGTCAAATCTTGATAGGTATAATGTCTATTTAGTTTGTCTTCAGTTTAACTTTTGTGCCTTTATAAAATACTCAAGATTCTTGTGATCTATTCAAATCTTAAATTTTATTATAGCTCCTTCTAGGAACTGCCCTTATGTTTCCAAGCATCTAACTATAGCTAACATTTCTTTGTTGTGTATCTCATAGTTCTTTTCTGTATTACTTAGAGATTTTGAAATGAAAGCAACTAGTCTTTACAGTTCATTAGAGCATTGCATCAATAATACTCCTCTAGTAGTATAGTTTGAAGTGTCTACTTCTACCCTAAATTTCTTGTCTAAATCTGGGGCTACTAATACTGATCTTGTTGTGAAAATCTGTTTGAGTTCATCAAATGCTTGTTGCTACTCCTGCCCCTACTGCTACTTTATATTCTTTCTCATTAGCATATTTATTGGCCTAGCTACTTGTGCAAAATTTTTAATGAACCTCCTGTAATAATTTGCAAGGCCTAGGAATCTCCTAATATCTTTTACATTTTTTGGTTTTGACCAACTTAATACTCCATTCACCTTTTTCTTCTCTATTTCTATACCATTAGGTCTTATGACAACCCCTAGAAATCTTATCTTTTTCACTTTCTACATGCACTTTTCTGGCTTGACATACAAGTTGTTCTCTTTTAGCCTTTTTAATATTTTTATGATCTCATCATATTCTTTCTCTATTTCTGTTCCTACTAGCACATTGTCTATAAATATGACAACATTTCCTTTATTTATCAAATCCCTTAGAATTTTGTTCATCATCATCTGAAAGATGGCAAATGAATTTGTCATTCCAAAGAACATAATAGTCAGCTTGAAAGATCCTATATGTATTGTAAATGCTCATTTCTACTTATTTACTTCCTTTATTCTCATATTGTTAAACCCCACTGTAAGTCCATTTTTGTGAATACTTTCTTACTTCCCATATTATCTATTAAATCCATGATCAACAAAAGTAGGTAATTATTTTTTATTATCTAGTTGTTTAAACTATAGTAGTCTATAACTATCCTCTTACTTCTATTCTTTTTTACTCACAAAGAACACTGGTAACATCTGAGGGGATTTAGATAGCCTAATATACCCCTTTCTCAATTGATTGTTCACAAAGTTCTGAACTTCTTCTCTCTTATTTTTGAACAGAGAATCAATTTTTTCCTTTTGCAGTTTAAACATCTCTTTGAGATCTATGGTATAATCCCAAATTTTTCTTGTTGGCATCCTTTCTAACTCTACCTTCCCAGATACCTTTCTCTACTTTAGGAATTTCTTAGGGACCATTTCTTCAAATTTTCTATGATCTACTTCAACTCCATTTTCTCTTCCCTAGTTCTTTTTGTTATCTACTATTCACCTGATGTTTTCTCTTCTTCTAGTATAGCTGCTCTTTTCTCTTTCTTTGTCTTTTTGTTCTCTTTCCCTTTATTTCTTCCACATAGTAGTAGACATCTTGTCATTTTAATCTCTCTTGTTTTCCAATTTATCTTTGGGTTATAGGCCTATAACCATGGTATTCCTAGTATTATCTGTCCTTTCTAAATCACATGCATCTATTCTCATTCTTTTCACATGGCTTTTATAATACATATTTACCTCTACTTGGTATGTAATAGCCCTCACACTGTTGTTTGTCCCATCTACATTTCTGACTGTTACTGGTTTTTCTAACTTTTGCAGCTTAAACCCATGTTTTGCTGCCATATTTCTATCCATAAACATATCAGTGGCACTACTATCTAAAAGTGCTTTTACTGTTATGCCTTCATGTGTGTCCAGTTTTTCTATATTTAACCATACTTCTCTCAACATTTTAAACATTCTTCTTACATCTCTTTGCTCACCCCTCTCTCTGGCTGCATCTTTCAGAGCTTCTGTTCACATACTGCTTTGCTGTGCTTTTGTCTTTATAGGCTATGCTGCCATATCCTAGTTCCATTATGGCTTTTTTTCTCCTATTCTACATTCTAGACATAAAATCTTTCTCTTTTCTTCTTCTGATATTTTTTCTCCTACTACTATATCCTTCCTTCTATATTTTATACATTTGACTTTACTTCCTCTCTCCATATCTGATTTATTGTTTCTTTATTGCCACACCTCAAGACAACTCTTATACCATATATTTCTTAGATACTCTCTAGAGACAAACTCCTGTCCCCAGTTTTCTTCTGTTTTTGTGCCCTTATATTAGCACCCTCTATATCTCACAAATGTTATGACCTCCCACTTGGTTGTCTATCCCTGTTCTTCCAGTGCTATGCTTTTTAGGAGTATGTCCTATATATCACTATACTCTTATACTTTTTTCCACAAGGGACACACTGGCTTTCTCTCTTTCTACTGTACCTTTTGTGGCTTTGCCACATACACTACTTTTTCCTTTCTACTTCAATATTTGGGCATTCCCACTTGTAATGCTCTACTCCCCAGCATTGGAAACACTTCACTTCCTTCTCCTTTTTTTCTATCTCCTGTTATCTGATCTTTTTTTCTTTCTCTCTATATTGTATCACCTTACTTGCTAATGTTGTGAGGCCCAAGCACTATTTAGGCCAAAAAATAAACAATTTTTGTGACTTCACATCCTAAATTTAGGATAAGGAATAGAACCTACTGCTAGATAGCAAGAAAGACACAAAGAACTTCACTAGCAAAGCTACCTATATAGCAGTATACCTGGGGACATAAGATCACTACTACTAACAGGCCAATCACTCAAGAACCAGTGGAGCTGAGCCCATGGTCCCATGGCATTAAAGCTAAAATGACAGCCTAACCAGAAAAGAGAGCCTTATATGAGAAAGTCTAGAACAATGCCCATTAGAAGAAAACTAAATTAGCAGCCTGGTAGGAGATAAGAATAGGAAATGGCATTTCCCAATCAGTCATAGCTAAGAATAGAAAACTGATTAAAAACTAGTCCTCTATGATCAGAAACAAAGGAGCCTGATAGAAGAGTCTTATGAAATCTCAAGAGCTGTGAAGGTAGCATCCAAGACTCCCTAAAAAGGAGAATAATAGGTTCCAAGTTGCTGAAGTAAGCTGAGAGAGAGGGAGATTGTTATGGGATCAGGGATAAGTAACCTAGTAACTCAGCAAAGGTAGAATAGGTCTAGAAAAACTCATAGGATATAATTGAGAAGAAAAAAAAATGTGGGATTCCCTATTACTACTAGAACAATTGTATTAATAGACTTTTTTTTTTAAATCAATACTTTTATAACACGGAGTGTATAGACAAATTACAATAGCTAAAAACAGGTTAAGGGACTATAATCCTATGATGCATGTTGTAAATATATCTCCTATACTACCTAAGCACAAGGCCAAGAAGAGCAGGTACTGAAAGAAAGGAATAACTAATTATAGAAAAAAGAAGGTAACCTAGCTTCCAACATATATACTTGCCATGCCAACTTTATTTCTACTCCACATTCCATGCTCTGATCAAATCAGTCCTCCCACATTACATGCAAAATCATAGACACTATTTTCTAGTACTTTGGTCAGATCTCCTTTTAGGAAGGTACCAGTGACTTCCACAACAAGCTAAAGCTCTATGTAAAGAGGCTGAGAATAGTTCATGCTATCCCAATCTCTCCTGGTTGGCTTACCTAGAATTGCCTCCCTAATAAGGTATAGGTGGGATGCCTTGCTTCACACCAATGAGCAAGTACTAGGACTTTTTCTTGTAGGTCATAGAGAGCTGGGTATCCTCAAGCAACTATTAACTATTAGTTGTTTTAATATATGATTTCAGAATGACCTATAAGAAAAAGGGCCAGAGGCCAAGGACTTTATAGAATATCCAGAGCTTAGTATTCTCTTCTCAGTCTGCCCTATTTGCAGAAGTGACTACTTGGAGTTCCTTTCTGTGAACTAAGAGGCTCACAACTTGACAAGTCTCCACCAGGTCAAAGGTGCTGAATATATGGCATAATGCTCACACATCCAGCATAAGATAGAAAAAGATACTGTCTCAAAGAATAGGCAGAAATAAACATTGGAGAATGAATAATGATAATATTAGTATAAGGGGTTTGGTAGTATAGTAGTCTCCTAACAGCCATAACAGCCAGAAGAGAGAAGATAGTAGTAGTTAAAAGAAGAGAAGCAATGTGTATTAATAGACTTATGACTGGGTTTATTATTTTTCAAATATTTCTTTTGTATTTCTCTAGACATATTGTAATTCTAGGGATTAACATAGAGAGACACGTTACTGATCACATGACCTCCAAACTATAAACAGTCCCTCTGTGATACTTACACTCACTTTTACTCTTCTTACTTATAATTGAGCATTACAGTGTTGAGCTGTCAATTAACTGAGAGTTTGAGTCAGTAAAGTCTACAAGGACTTACACATATAAAAACTTCTACTTAGTGGAAAAGGATAAGCAATCTCAGTTATCTTTTTTTTTTTATTTGGGTTTTTCAAAGTGGAAATCTATTTTTAGAGTGATCAGATTAGTGAGTAAGGTGCTTTGACTCAAGACTCAGTCAAAACAAAGAGACTATGAGACAAGTGACTTAGTTACAAAGGCAATGTTGTGGGGGTAGCCTTTGGGCTACCTGCATAATAGTGTGTGCTTCATCATCTCATTCTATTTCTATTTCTTTTATTGGTTTTCTCATTCATTTAATTTCTATTTCAATTCTATTATATAA
>Ga0153996_1000985_pt1 | contig 11948 bp, 5 predicted proteins | sample TSNC080MetaG_FD_104728 | JGI IMG/M metagenome (GOLD analysis project Ga0153996, IMG submission 104728) | Attine ant fungus gardens microbial communities from North Carolina, USA - TSNC080 MetaG | ecosystem: Host-associated > Fungi > Mycelium > Unclassified | place: USA: North Carolina, Lumber... | reverse complement strand
GCGTTTACCAACAAGTTTTCCTATGATATTTCATTGCTTGTCTTTAACTCATCATATTCTCAACACAAGATCCTATGGGATTTCATTTAAGTTCAGACTAATGCACTTATGTGGTACATGGCCCCAATTTTAATCCAATCCAGACCAGTCTTGTGTCCAGTCTGTAAGCTTGGCTTGATATATAATGTATGTAATGTATATGTAATATAAACTCAATGTTCAATTGATGCTCTTTGTGTATGTGTTTTCAAAACAAAAGAAGATATCTTTGTCACTGTATCAAGTCCGAATTCTTTGATCAATGCCCAGAGCTTTATGGTTCAAACCAACAATGTGCAGATATAGATATAGCTATGTTGACTGTTGAAACTGATATCCAGCATTGTAGGAATCATACAGTTAATACAAGAGAATTGTTAGGAAAGCTAACTCTGAGCTGGAATTAACCAACTACTCTTTATCAGCATTAGACAAAGAGAACTCATTAGAGTCCTTGCTGTATTGGATCTATCTACTTATATCTTCAGTTGGTCTGTGTACTCTTTACCTACGATCCCAACTAAACTCTGTGACATTATGTGCCATAACATATGACATGACTTCCTTGTGACTAATGTCACATCCTTTTTTGTCACAAAGTGTGACATGACTTTTCCACACTATTTATAGAAAATAAATGAAAAGAAAAGGAAAAGAGAAAAAGAAAAATAACTTAGAGAGGTAATTCATAACAAGAATCTATGTATTGTAGAAGGGCTGGGCAAGTAAGAGGGAGAGCATAGCAGCAAGAGGAGGGAGGGGAGAGAGATGAGCTAGATAAGCTTAGTACTGTAGAGATTGGACATTTGCTACTGCCAAAAAGTGTTCTCCTCAACCAAATTTTCTCAACTCATCTTTTGATTCTAGTAACTCAATCTAACTATACTGACTGGTAGAGTCTACTACAAAATAAGGACTATCCCAATGTTTTAGTGGATTTTGATAACTGGAAGAGTCTCCAGAATTTTATTATTTGTTAATAATAGTTCTCATAGCTATTTTGTATTTAAGAGCCCCCTACATTTGAGAGAAAGGCAGTGAAAAATTGACCATAAAATTCTCTTCTCTTCTATTTGAAATATCTCAGGACTTAGTCCCTACTTGTTACATTTAAGGGTCAGTAAGCCAACAACAGGCAGATACTGTTGTGCTTGCAAAACTTACTTTCTGACTATGTTATGTGTTTTAACTTCTTTCAACTGGAGCCCACCACAAGGCACTTTTGACCCAAGCTCTTTCCAATTATACCAGGTTGCACTCTAGCTAAGGAGGTTTCCCTTGCTCCGAGCAATCCTTTGTCCCTGGTTGACAACTCCTTTGCTGCAACTGCTAAATTCGTTTCATTTCACTCTTAGCCTCTACTGTTATCTGACTTATCATCATCTCATTCTTCCCTTAGACTGTTAGCTATAACTAACCAACAACTGCAATCCTATACTGCTCAACCAGGGTTTGTTCCTGCTCAGTGGTCAGACTATAAGGACCATGAGGATACTAGTAATCACTGTCATTCCCAGTTTGGAGGTCCTAGACAAGTACTATCTACTTTAGCCAATGCAGGCAATATTCTCCTATCCACTTGCCCTCAAGCCTCATCTATTCCACTACTCATTCCATAGCCATCAATTATTTGACCACCTTCATATTTATCTGCTAGGCCAACCACCACCTAAGCACAATACTCTCATACAATATCTAGTCCTGGCAATTGCAGTACCCTAAAGTTCAATAGTCATCTTCTCTCACTTAAACACTTCTTTAATAAAGTTGACTATCTGGGAGACTCCTGTGGACTGTTAGCAGTAGAGAAAATCCAACATACCCTCCATTATCTAGACTTCAGGAAATATAAAACCTAGAGGTCACAATCCTCTGTACAAGGATCTAACTAGGATGTCTTCAAGGCTGAAATTATAGCACTATATCCCAGAGCTGATGAGGACCAGAAATACACAGTTATTGATCTAGAAATACTCATTGATAAGTAGGATTGCAAGCCTATGTAATTGCATTACCAATTTGGTGAATACTACCAGTGCTTTGTCACAATTTCAGACTAGCTTCTTGGTCAATTGAGGTCTCTGCAAACATGATAATATAAAGCACATAGTTCTTATAGATGAAACTCTGGTCACCACTTGTCTAGCATCTGGGAAGTGTATTAAGGAATATATTAATAACTGGCTGAAGTCTTATGCACCATCTACCATATTGTGTTAAGACTCTAGACCTTACAGTTAAATATATTCAACTTGAAGCCTATATCTAATACTTGATATCTTCACACTCCTCATTAGAGAGTCTGGTTAAGGTTTTCAGTGAAGTTATATCAGAGGATAAATGTCAACAAGACTTTGAGTAGCACTCTTGAGTTTGTCCTAAGACAGTAAGAGTACTGATTCCTCAATGTAGAGATTTACAGAGGGAATACAGACAGAGAGAACTTGCTGTTCCCTTCTCTTTCTAGTCTATATTTATCCTAACTAGGTATGTAACAATTGTTACAATATGGTAACACTACTTGTAACTCTACATGACTAGTTAAGTGACAGATCAGTGACAAAGGTGACAAGTTGAGTCAAAGCCAAGTTATTATCTAATAATGGGTTAGTCCCATTTAGTTTAGTCTAAAGATAGAAATGAAAACAGTTTGAGATTTCTCTGAAGAGTTCTATCTATACCATAAGTCCATTGTTCTAAGTCTAAGACATTCAATGTATTACTACATTGTAATGTCTTTATCCAACAATACCAACATCTTGTTAACTATCCACTCATTATCAGACCATGGCTAATAATAGTTATAGTCCCACTCAATATTCATAACATATTGACTAACATTGTTGAAGCTGTTTTGCCAACCTTCCCATTTCTAGTTTTAGACATTCCCTTATAGGAAGTTTTTACTAGTAAAATTTTAACTACCAACCTCAAGGAACTGTGTTTGCTAGATACAATTGCAGTCTCAACACTAAAGCAGGCAGATACTATTAGAAAGCAGATTAGCAAAGTCTTAAAAGTAAAATCTACCTCTTATCCTGTTACTTGAGCTACTGTCAAGGCAAGAAAGGTATTGCTTAACCCCATAGTTGCATTGCCTGAATTGACCCCTCAGCAAAAAATCTTAGTCTTCACAACCTCCTACAATTCCTACTACAAATCACTTATCCACTACTTATACTCAATGGTACTCAAACACAGAGGAACCAAAGATTGTTTAACACATTATTGACAAGATTCTTGAGAGTCCAGTCACACTTACCCAATGAGAGCTATATGCAATTTTGCCTGATATTTGCCAATATCTGAAAGATAATGTCACAACAAGAAGGATCAATACATCTAACACTGTATCAACTAATACTCTCAAAGAGATTGAAGAATATTTACTAGCAGTGGTCTTATTACAAGGTATTTTATCTTCTCCAGATCTTTTAATTGTGCAATCAACTGTTGAACTTCATACTATTCTAGTAAAGTGAGAAGGAAATGTAGAGGTAGAGGCAATCCTTGATGATGACTCACAAGTAATTTCTATCTATCAGGTTTGACTCCTGGAAGTTGTTTCAAAGGGGATTCCCTGATCACAGATACAGTTGTCTTACTTCTACACCTATCCCCTTTTGAGTGGATTCAAGGAATTTATTGATAGGAGGAGAAATAGTAAGAACAAGAAGAGAGTCTTCCCAAGAGAGAACAAAACTAAATAACCATAACTATTATTAGTATTTAAATACTATGGAATAATTTGGAAGAAAGGAAAGATGACATAATCTACTGACTAAAGAGACTGAGAATTGGTATGCATCATGAGATCATAGAGCATAACATTATCTGCTGAGATGTCTGGGAAAAACTTAAATGCCCAATCCACACCAACTAGGCTATGACTATAGAGCTAGCAAATAGATCTTGCAATAAAATAATGGGACTTTTACCAAACCTTTGAATTATTATTGGAGAGTATGATTTCTATCTCCAGGTCTAGGTTATTGAAAGTATCTTATTCAAAATGCTTCTTGGACATCCATTCTTTACACTTGCACAAGCAAGCACCCTGTCAGAATAGCTAACTCCTGAGCCAGAATAAAGCCAACTGCTCCTTTATCAGCACTTGACAAGGAGAACTCAATAAAGTCCTTATGCATTTCTTATACACTACTTATACAACTACTACATGGTCTGTGCACTACTTTCCCATGGTTGTCATGTGACTTTATTTTGTGTGATATCTGTCATGTGACATGTGACACTTTCCCATACTCCTTCCTTGTGTAGTAAGTCCAAAAGAAAAAGAAAAGAAAAGAAAAGAAAAGAAATATAAATAATGACTTAGCTATTTTGCCAAGTCATGACACACCCAATACTTCTTCTCAGGTGACTCTCATATCACCCTACTTGACCCAAACAGTGCTAAGGCTGTTATCCTACCCATTTGCCCATATGTCTATTCTGTCTCAAATTTTCACTAATCAATGATTCTGCTACCAGTAGAGAAGATAAATCTAGTATTATACATCAGCAAAACATTATTACACTTCCTACCTCATCTCCAGTATCTATCCAGAAACTATCCTGCTTTATGTTATCTCCAATATCATTCACCTCTATCCTTTTCAAGCCCCTTGTACTTCCAAAAGATATATACAATATTTCCCTCTACTATCTTGAACAGTCTCTAGTTTCAGTTTCACCACTTGCATATAAGAAAATAGCTAACCATATTCAACCAGTTGCTACAACACTTCCAGAAGACTTTCAAATCATATAATATATTTCCACTGACTTGCTCAAAACATTACTAGAGATCTTCTTTAACCTATCTGATTTTTCTCTAGGAGAATGCTATACTCTCAAACATAAATCTGCTATGAATGTAAACCAGAAACAGTTTTTGTGGCTAGAAGAAGAAAAACTTGTATACTACCTTATCAAATTGCAGGAGTTTACATTTGCTGGGATAGAAGATAAGAAAGGAAAATTTTTGTCAGACTACTTTGACCCAGTAGTCATTCCTATAGTTGAACACATAACATGGAGCCCTAAGAATATTCCTATTCATCCTAGTATCTTCTCTCGTGTTGTCAAAATTATCAAAGAAAAACTAGTAGCAAAAATCTATGAGCTATCTAATTCCTCTTACCAGTCACACTAGTTCTGTGTCTTAAAAAAAAATAGAAAATCACTTCAACTCATACATGATCTTCAGCTACTAAATTCAGTTGCTATCAAAGATGCTGGTCTTCCTTCTGTGGTAAAGCAATATGCTGAGTCATTTGGAGGATATAGATGTTATGGAGTTTTTGACCTAATGGTTGGATTTGATCAGCATGTATTAGCATCCTAGTCTTAAGACCTTACCACTTTCTAATTCCCACTTGGGACCCTACAACTCACATCTATTCCTATGGGTTATACCAATTCAATGTAGATTTAACATGGGAATTTGACCTTTTTCCTACAAGATGAGATTCCTGATATTGCTGTTCCTTTTGTTAATGACATTTCAGTCAAAGGTTCTCCTACATGCTACAAAACTGGGCCTGACTCCTTTGAGACACTCCCTGAAAATCCAGATATCCATTACTTTGTCTGGAAACATCTTCAAAATGTCAACCATATTCTTTAGCACATTCAACATGCATGTGTCATATTTTCAGCAACTAAGTCTTGCATTTGTACCTCCTTTGTAGTCATTGTTAGATACCTATGTACCTATAATAGTTATCTCCCTGACATAGCTTGAGTTCAGAAGATTGTGGACTGGCCAGTATACAAATCACTTACCAAAGTCCAGGGCTTTCTAGGGACAGTTGGAACTATCTGCATCTTTATCAAAAACTATGCTACCATTGCTCTCCCTTGGTTCATCTTACTCACAAGAATGTGGAGTTTACCTTTGGGAAAGAAGAGTTAGGGGCCATGGAGAAGCTCAAAGGGTTAGCAAAGGACTTACCTGCAATTCAAGCAATTAACTATGCTAGTGGGCATGAAGTTGTCCTAGCTGTGAACATATCCTACATTGCTGTTGGGTACATCCTGTCCCAGATGGGGGCAGACAGAAAGTAGTACCCTTTGCAATTTGGGTCATTAACATTGTCAGAGAGAGAAAGCAGATACTCACAAGCAAAATTAGAGCTCTTCAGATTGTTCAGTGCATTAAAAGACTGTAGAATTTGGATTGTTGGTGTAAAGAACTTAGTTGTGGAAGTTGATGCAAAGTATATTAAGGGTATGATCAACAATCTCAATATACAACCAAATGCTACAATCAACCATTAGATTTCAGTTATCCTTCTCTTTGATTTCCAACTTTGCCATATTCCAGAACATGCCCATGGCCCAGATGGCCTATCTCAGCAACCAAGTGCACCTGAGGATCCTAAAGATGATGATGACTACAAGGACTGGATCGATACTGCAAATTCTTTCATGATCAACCTTTCCTTAACAAGCTTTTGCCTTAACAAGGAGAAGCATGACATACTTCACTTGCCAGCAACACAGCCATTTAGATAATAGCTCCAGCTATGGAACCTACTCAGGTTTCACCTCTCCCATACAATGCTACAGTGGCAGTCTATCCAATCACCTCACCATTGGCTACAACAATTCCCCAGTCTGACAAAGCAAAGGCAAAAGACAATGAGTTAAAAAGGATTGCAAAATTTCTGGTGGACCCTATGCAACGAGAGGAAATGAATACCAAAGAATTGAAGGCCCTAATTAGAAAAGCCTCTGGCTTCTTTGTTGTAAATGGACAACTATGGAAAAAGGATCCTAGAGCAAGGCATAAGTTAGTAGTGGAGAAAGAAAAGCGACTGGGAATACTCAGACAGGTACACGATGAGCTTGGCCACAAAGGTATCTTTACACTCCGTACACACATACTTGAATGCTTCTGGTGGCCATACTTCGATGACGATGTCCGTTGGTATTTGAAAACCTGCCATGAATGTCAAGTACAATCAACACAACATCTATATATACCACCTACCGTTCCTGTTCCTCTCTCTTTATTTTGCAAGGTATATATCGACACAATGCTGATGCCCAGATCCAATGGTTTCTGCTACATTGTACATGCCCACAGCTCTCTTTCCTCTTATCCAGAATGGTGTATGCTGTGTCAGGAGAACAGTCGCACCCTAGGATCTTTTGTCTTTGAGGATATCCTGTGTCGATGGGGAGCAGTCGAAGAGATAGTCACAGATAATGGCCCTGCATTTGTCCAAGCAGTTGAGTACCTCTCGAAGCAATACCACATAAACCATATCCGCCTCTCACCTTACATCTCTCGTGCCAACGGTCCTGTCGAACGACACCATTTCGATGTCCAAGAATCCCTCATTAAAGCCGGTAATGGAAAAGAGTCTTCGTGGACCGCGGTCGCACCCTCTGTATTTTGGACTGAGCGAGTCTCCATCCAGAAGTCTACGGGGTACTCACCCTACTTCCTGGCTCATGGAACCGAGCCACTTTTCCCTTTTGATCTCTTCGAGGCCACCTACCTGGCCCCTATCCTCACCGAGCCCATATCTCCTACCAATCTCATTGCATATCGCGCAATACAGCTGCAAAAGTGCCCAGAGGACCTTGCTGAGGCAAAACGGAGACTCCTGAAGGCACGCTGGGAGTCGGTACGTCACTTCGAAGAAGCTCACAAGAACCTGATTAAAATTTTCAATTTCGATGAGGGAGCATTAGTATTGGTCAGGAACTCACGACATGATGACGATATTGGTGGGAAAACCAAACCACGTTATTTCGGACCTATGGTGGTAGTGCGGCGAGTGACAGGGGGTTCTTATGTCCTGGCAGAGATGAATGGCACAATGTCAAAGTTACGCTTTGCAGCATTCCGATTAATTCCTTACCATGCACGTGACCTCAGATCAGTCCCACTCACACGCTTAATAATCGAGGACATTGACAGAATTGAAGGGACACACGAGTCTTGAGGCCCACTATCCCAGACCGCAATCAATTCTATGTCATCATAATCTTTAGTTGACTGATGAGGACGTCAGTACTAAAAATACCCCCCAGTTGTAGAGATCGGACATTTGCTACCGCTGAGAAGTGTCCTCCTCAACCAAATTTTCTCAACTCACCTTTTGATTTCAGTGACTCAATCTGACTGTACTGACTGGTAGAGTCTACTACAAAATGAGGACCATCCCAATGTTTTAGTGGATTTCGATGACTGGAAGGGTCCCCAAATTTTTAATAATAGTTCTCATAGCTATTTTATATTTAAGAGCCCCCTACATTTGAGAGAAAGGCAGTGAAAAATTGACCATAAAATTCTCTTCTCTTCTATTTGAAATATCTCAGGACTTAGTCCCTACTTGTCGCATTTGAGGGTCAGTAAGCCAACAACAGACAGACACTGTTGTGCTCGTAAAACTTACTTTCTGACTGTGTTACGTATTTTAACTTCTTTCAGTGTATCTCCATCTCCTCTGTAGCAGGGTCTTCTGTCTCACTTGCAGTCATCCGTATCTCTTGGGCTCAGCACCGTTGTCGGGAAGGGGCGTCAAAAGGGAAGATGGTGCTCATTGGAGTTTTTATAGAGAAATCGGAAATAGAGAGTCCCTGATGAATGGAATATGTGAGTATTGCTATTTGCCTTTTCTCTTTTGTCCTGTTTTATGCCTCTCTTATTTTCTAATGTTAACATGTACATGCTCCATCTTTTCTCCGCCTAATTGTTTGATACCGTTGATCTTGCTGAGCTCTATGACCCATATGCAACAAGTTGGTAATCTAATGTGTAAATCATCTGACTTCGACTTCGACTTCTCTACACAATTTTTCTATTCTTTGGTCTCTTCCATTCTTCGGGGTGGATGGTTGATTCGGATAGCTATTCACATGTTTTCGTTCGCTCTTGTAGTGAATTCCGGTTGCTCTTGTTTCACATCTGACGTCTTCGATGCATGCTCAACACGTGGATAGTATTTTTAGGCGGAAAATGAAGACGAGAGGACATGGAAAACAGAGGTGCATTTGGCGACAAAATTAGTGTTTACATGCAGATAGAGAAGAGTAGATATATTGAAGGAATATGTGAGCTCTTTTTGTCGATTCTTAGAGCGTGGCATCTAAAAGTTGGATTTCTTATGTAGAGTGTGAATGAGATGATTGTATTCACTGTACACTGTCATTCTTACCCCCGTTCTCACGTACTCAACGTCTCTTTCTCTGATATCTAGTAATCAAGCGACGGCAATTTCTACACTTCATATCATGACAACTTGATTCCGGTGAGGGATGGGTTGAGCGGCAATCGTTGGGGGTGGAAATACGTGGAGATTTAAAAAGATGTTTGCTATGATGTTGGCAAAGAACGCGCAAAGGATACACGAAAGAATAAATATCACAGATTCGAGCTATGTTTTGTTCTTCGGTTGAGGCATACACCTTCTCTTCTTCTCTCTTCATCAGTCAACCTCGCTGTCATTTAATTAAAGAGCAAGCAAAGAAGGCGTATAAATATTCGAATTATGTATCAAGTAATGCACTAAAGATCAATGTCAAGTAGTGTATCAAGGGAATTATCATATCTTGTTATCATACTCGTCATCTCTCTTGCATAGATTCTCTGATAGAGTGACACAGACTGTGGCCTTTATTCGGTTTGATAGTTGATTCAAGTGATGTTAACTCACTTTTGGCGAGGATACGCTTCCTGTTTGCGACCGTGGTCCAAGTCAAACAGGTTCAAGGGCACGTCAGTTTCAACCAGCATCAAACACCCCACCCATGTCATAAGTGGTGGCAGTATAGGGAACAGCGTAAGCTCAGGTGCATTGTTTCAAGATGTCAAGCCATCACTGTCTGCTTTTTAGTCTACCCAGATGGGAAAGGACCAGATAATGAAAAATAAGATCTATTTTATTGCATGAGTTCTAAAAGAATCAAGCAGTACTTTGAGAATCCACTGACTGATTGAGAACAATAACAGTTATGACGACTCCCACGTTAACAGCTTCGTCATGCTTCTGACATGTCTGAATTCCCACCCGTTACAACTCCCGAGGCAGTGGTAGCTGCTTCAACTATTGGTTGCGTTGCGATCTTGTTCTTATAATCCTACAATCGCAATATCCCTTCCTACTCACTCAAGTCGAAACAATGACCCAACAAACTGAAACTTGTATGTCACGAGCTATCCGTATTACAAGTAAGTGTTACTCTGCCCCGATCGGCTTAATCAATAGGCTTATTTCATTTACTTTCAGAATTCATTGGACAACTTGGTTATGGATTTTCTCGACCCCTCATCATCAAGTAATGTCATCAATCGAATGTTCCCTTGCAAACTGTCAAAGATAGATCAACAACAAAAAAAGGACTGAACAGAGTTTGAGGTTGGTCCAGAATGCTTTGAGTGTGCATGCAGTCCTATGTATTCGTGCGGTGTAGCATATTCAAGGAAGGAAGTGATTTGAATATTGAAATCTACAAAGAGTCCCAACAGAGGAAAATCATCACCCTCAGATGTGCCTCAGAGGGTGATCTCTTGTGTCAAATTAATATCAAAGTCGACGATCTATGAAGACACTCGGTTGCTAAGGAAACAAAATGTGAGTTGGTCTTTGTCTCAATCGTTTTTGATGGACTCAGGATACCTCAGCAAACTTCAAGGCAGACTTGACTTCTACAATTTCAGGGTTGCAGCTCTGGATCATTGCTGAGGTATGCATTTCATCCTTTTTGACATGATGAAGATTCCCTATTAAAATATAATCGTAGGCATATGGCAGTGATTTACGCTCCATTGACACCAAAATCGCGAGTACAATAGAGGACTTGAACAATTTCAGGCCTATCTTGAGTCGTCTTGGTTCTGCAGGCAATTGTGTTGGGATGTTTATTGAGTTCAGAAAGGCTATTGGTGAGGTAAATCATTCATCAATAACACACATATTCATTATCTGACTTGAATAGCAGCTAAATTCTACTGTGAAGACCGTGTTTTCATGCATCGATGTTGCATACCAAGTTGGCTTCTCTCTTGTTCTTAACGTGGATAAAATGACTTATAGGTTCGGCAGCACATCAAGGCCCAAGACGAATCTCACAAATCAATGAAAAGACTCAGAGCCAGCATGACAATGCTAGCGAACCAGCTCAATAGGGCCAAGAAAGTTCCGAATTCTGAGGAGCTGTGCCATACTATTAATGAATTTCTGGGAATTATGGAAGAAGTGATGGATTTCATTCGGGAGTGGCTCGAAAATTGGACCAATACGTATGAATTCAATTGCGATGGATTTACCCTGAATCATTGGTCCCAGGCCAGTACATTCTTGTTGCCGCTCAAAGGACAAAGCAATTGAATTGGGGGACAAACTTGATAATTTCAGGGACAGATTCATGGTAGATCTTGCAATAGAGATGCGAGTCAAGCAAGGTCTGCCCTTTGTGCCTGATGTTGATTGTTCAACTTGTCTGATTCAAGGTATCAGATGCTATAGCGGATGATGTGAAGTCTATGCATGCCGGTGTTGTAAATCTTCGAGGTGAGCTGTCTGTGATCCCTGTTGAACATTTGTTAAATAGGAAATTTATACCAGGAAGTGGTAAGGCAAGCCCTGAACAGAAGGAGCTGGATGATTTTGTGAGAGCCCTTGGGGGAAATGGGCTTCCTCTCCATGACCCATGTATGGAGGGCCCCCGCCTCGACATCATACAAAATATCGAAAATGGGATCAAGAGCACCAACAACCATAATGTGACCTGAATAGGGGGATCTCCTGGTGTTGAACAATTAGTCTTGGGAGCTAGAAGCATATCCGGGTCAATGAAAAATGAAAAATGATCAAGAGCAATGTCTTACTGATTTCGAGGCCCAAGTTTTATTATAAGCTGGTGAAAATGTCGTCAAGATCCGTTCCGTT
>Ga0153996_1000981_pt1 | contig 11973 bp, 11 predicted proteins | sample TSNC080MetaG_FD_104728 | JGI IMG/M metagenome (GOLD analysis project Ga0153996, IMG submission 104728) | Attine ant fungus gardens microbial communities from North Carolina, USA - TSNC080 MetaG | ecosystem: Host-associated > Fungi > Mycelium > Unclassified | place: USA: North Carolina, Lumber... | reverse complement strand
CGGGGGAGGGCCCCCGTGACCCCCCTGCACTCTGGGCAGCTGTCTTTCGTAATCTTGTAGTAGTTTATAGGTATCTACGATATTTAAATAGGGGCACCGGCCCCTAAATCCCCCGCTTAAGGACTGTTAGTCCTTAAGAATCCAGTATTCCTTGGCAAACGCTGTTGACGTTATGCGCGAACACGATAGTCAGAAATAAAAAAAGAGCGGGAATCTTTGATTTAAGATTCTCGCTTCTATACAATGACCTAAAAACGGTATCCTCAAGAGCATTTGACAATTATTTTAACTCACAGGCGGGAAAGCAGTGTAATCTGCGCCGTTTCCTCCACCAACTCGGCGGTGGCTGCCGCTTCCCGGATATCCTTCCCCAACGCAACCTGTCCGTGACCGCGCAAAAGAAAGGAGTTCATGCCCGGATGGCTTTCCAGGGCGCCGAGGATAACAGGAAAATATTCCTGTGGCACGACATAGCTGTTCGTGTCAAATACCGGACAGTAGCCGTTTAATTTGAGGGCCGAATGATAGGTGGAAAAATCCAGCTGATCCTGTTTCTTTGCCAGGGCGGTCGCCCAGGGGGAATGGCAATGCATTATGGCCATGACATGGGGGAAGCGCCGGTAGATAGCGCCGTGAAGCAGGGCTTCCTTGGAGGGCCTGACCCCGCCCTCCACAAGGTTTCCGTCAAAATCGCATACCGCCAGGGTTTCCAGGCTGACGCTCATAAAATCGACGTCGGTTCCCTTGACGAGCATATATTCACTGCCGGGAATTCGTGCGCTCAGGTTTCCGCCGTTGCCCATTTGATAGCGGAGCCGATAAAATTTGCGGGCTTGCCCGCACAGGCCATCCGCTATCTCCCGGTGTCCATTTCTGATATCCATTCCCTTCATCTCGCTTTCTCCAGCAGCATGGTCATTTCCTCATATAGTATTTCGGCGAAGCCGGGATCCATGAAATTGTAATCCACACATTTAAACGAGATGTTCGGACTAAGCTCTTGCTGGAAAATATCCCTCATTTTCTTAATGGTATCCGGCTTGTGGAAGGGCTCCCCCGGGCGGCTGAGGGTGCGCAGGCCGCCCATCGGCAGAACTACCGACACGTTTCCGCCGGACGATTTATTCACGCGCTTGGCAATGGTGCGGGTGATATCCAGAATCTCATGCTCATACAGCCGTGTATGGGTGAGGTCGCTGTTGTGCCAGGTATAACCGCGCTCCTCCTGGTCGTCGAACAATTCGTGCTTGCCCAGGCATATAAAATCTATGCCTCCCGGACATACCAGCGTGGGAATGCCCATTTCAGCCGCGGCACAAAGGCGGTTGTCCGCACCCTTGCTGTATCCGTATCCGCCGAAATATTCCGCCGTCATTTCGTGGAGCGTCAGATCCATCACGGCCTTGATATGCCCGTCAAGGATCATCCGCTCCATCACCCGGCCGCCGATGCCGGTGGAATGGAAGCTGATAATCTCTTTCCCGTCGGCCATCAGCTTATCGGAAACGGCCATTACCGTGTCATTGGTAATACCCATAAGCGTTGTACCAATCAGGAAATGCCCCCGGGTATTGATTTCTCCCCCCCCATGCTCAACCATGCCGATGACAGCGGCTACCGCGTTGTTTAGAATCACCTCTGAAATGGGGTTAATGCCGGCGAAATCCACAATTGACGGAACAACCGTTATATCCTTGTCCCCCATGACGGTGTCAAAATAGCGGTAACCACTGGCGACGGTGGAGGCAATCATTTTCGGGAAGCCCAGCGGCAGCCTCTGGAACGCCGCCGAGCATACAATTGTATTTTGCAGCCCCCCCATGCCAAACGCGCCGTCAATTTTTCCTTCCCGGTACAAACGGTACAACACCTTGCTGACACTCGCGGACATGGCGTCGATGGCCTCGCTCTTGGGGAAACCGCATACCTGCTCCCAAAGGTAGCCGCCCTCGTGAAGGATCTGCTGCTTGGTGATGTCGCCGGTGACCGGCGATTCGCGGCCGGTGCTGATATCCACAATCAGGGGGATATGCCCCGCGCCGCGCATGGCGGCTTCCACAAACCGGATCTCGTGATATTTGGTGTCACAGGAAGCAATAATCGCAATAGTCGCCACTGGAAATCCCTCCTGCCTATAAACCCAGAACCGGCGTCTTTTCGATCAGCGAAAGGATGCCCGCTTCGTGGCAGGGTAAAATCAGCTCCGGCCGCTCGGCCCTTTTTTTCTGGAGCTCGATGCTTTTCCATGTGGCGATGATGTCCGCGTACCGCCCCGGCGGGGTGATATCGTAATGAATTTCCTCAATGGGCTTGAAGTTGTCCAGGATAAAGGCGGAGTCACCGCAGCAAATATATTTTCCGGCCTTTGTGTCCACCTCCACCGACTGGTGTCCCGGGGAGTGGCCAAAGGTTTCAAATACCCGCACACCGGGCATGATTTCTGTTTCCCCGCACACCGTTGTCATTTCAATTCCTTCAAATGGCCGGATAATCCCCAGCGCCGGGTGCTCGTAGGACTTATAGTACAGCGGAATGGGATCCATCGCAAAGGCATATTCCTTTTCGTGCACATAGAATTCGGCGTTGGTAAACTGTTCCATGTAATAGATATGATCCCAATGCATGTGGGTAAAAACCACAATTTCCACGTCCTGCGGCGTGTAGCCGATTTTTTTCAGCTGTTCCACAATGGACATGCCCTCAGGCTGGTAAGAGCCCGGGTGGTGGTATTTTGTGGCGCGTTCGGTCCAGGCCATGCCGGTATCCACCAGAAGCAGCTTCCCGCCTCCCTCCACCAGATAGGTGAAGCAGGGCATTTCTATGCGCTGATCCGGAATATGCGGCAGGCAGGATACGGTGGAGTGATGATACAAATATTGTTTGGGAATAGTCGTAACAAAACCGGTATTAATAGGCCGTATCGTAAGGCTCATATTCTAACCTCCCAAATTATTGTATACATAATCCAATATCCAATTCCATACTAGCACTCTTGAAAATTAAAGTCAAGAATATATTTCACATAATTTCGGGGGAATCCCTATGCGTTGTGGACATAATAACCGGAACCCCGGCAAGCCCTGAGGGCTTGCCGGGGTTCCGGTAAACATTTCTATTGCAATTACAGCGTCGTTTTATTTAAATGTTATTATATTTAAAAGCTTTGGAAAGCCGGGAAATCGTGTCCACCACATCCGTCAGATGGAGCCGGATCGACCGTTCCAAGGCAGCCTTGTCCCTGGATCGGATGCTGTCGATAATCTCGGCATGCTCGGCAATTGTGTGGTCGGCGCTTCCAGGCAAGGTGTAATAAATGGATTTATAGGGATCGCTTTTATCCCATGCGGCGGTTAAAATCTCCATGATATAGTCTGATTTTGCCGTGCGGCACAGCAGACTGTGGAATTCCCTGTCCAGCTGCATGTACTGCTGATGGGAAAATTTGTTTTCCGCTATTTGGTTGTTGATGCGCTCCAACTCGGCAACCTCATCAAAAGTGATACATTCGCAGGCGTTCTGTGCGGCAAAGCTTTCCAGCAGAATGCGAACCTCGTAAATTTCATCCAGGCTTTTTTTGGAAAGCGCGAAAACCTCCGCGCCATGAAAAGGCGTAATGACCACAAGCTTCTCAGTGCTCAAACGCTGCAAAGCGTCCCGCACCGGGGTGCGGCTCACCCGCAGATATTTTGTAAGATCCTCCTGCACAATACGCTCACCAGGCTTAAAATCACCATTTATAATCGCGTTTTTAATCCACTGGTAAACCTTGTCCGATACGGTTTGGGAGGCAATGGGGGATTCGGTGGAATTGGTAACATCAATCATAATTTTATCCTTCTAACGCACATTTTCAGTTTAATCATAACATTATCATAATATCTTGTCAACCTTCGCCAATGCGGCAGTTTGGCCATTCCCAAGTCAACTTGTTTGTGAATATATACAATTTTCAAAATTAATATTGACTTTTAATGTACTTTGCGTAAAATAATAACTGTATACCATATCCAATATCCAATTATTGCAAGCCCTGAATCAAAAAAATGTGGCAAAAGGGAGGACTCGTATTATGAAAAAGTTTTTCTCGAAAACCCTGGTAACGGTTCTTGCGTTGGCGCTCACAGCTTCTCTGACCGCATGCGGAGGCTCCGCGCCTCAAAGCTCCGGTGGTGCCGCGCCCGCGGCTTCTTCCGCGTCTGAAGGCGGCGCCGCTCTATCCGCGGAAAAAACCTCTATCACACTGCGCATCGGCTCCGGCCATTCGGAATCCAACCCCTGGATTGCGGCGCTGGAAGATTTCTTTGTGAAGAACGTTTCCGAGCGGGTTGAAAATGAAACCGATTATTCCATTGAGTGGGTAAAATCCTACGGCGGCTCCGTAATTTCACTGGGCAACGAGCTGGAAGGCGTTGAAAGCGGCCTTGTGGATATCGGCTGTACCATCCTAGTGTTCGAGGCGTCCCGTCTGCCGCTTCAGACAATGGTGTACAGCATGCCCTTTTCCTGCCCGGATCCGATAGTAGCCGCAAAGGTCTATGAGCAGCTGCTGAAGGAATACCCGCAGCTGGCTGCCGATTACGAAACCAAATACAACCAGAAATATCTGGGCCTTGGCGTGTCCGACCAATACGGCTTTTACAGCAAGAAGGAGGTTACATCCCTCAGCGACATCAGCGGAGCGAAAATCGGCGCCGCCGGCATTAACCTTGCCTGGATCGAAGGCTCCGGTGCGGTGGGTGTGCAGACAAGCCTGAACGATACCTATCAAAACCTCCAAACCAGCGTTTGCGATGCCACGATACAGCCGACCCACTCCTGCATCAACCTGAAGGTATACGAGGTTGCGCCGTATTATCTGGACGCTAATTTCAACGCGCTTCCCTTCAACGCGATTACCGTCAATATGGACTCATGGAACAGCCTGCCCGCCGAAGTCCAGCAAATCCTCACAGAGGTTGGCGAAGGTTATCTGGAATATGAATCCGAATACATCAGCAAGGTGCACGCCGAGGATCTGGCGTTTATGGAGGCTAATGGCGTAAAGGTTGCGACACTGGGCCGTGAAGAACAGGTCGCATGGGCCGCCAGCCTTGCGGATATCGTCAACGGCGCGGTAAAACGGCTTGATGAATCAGGGTATCCCGGCGCTGAAATCGTGGGCCGGTACTACGAGTTGCTAGAGGAGAACGGAATCCAGAGGGTTCGTGACTGGGTGATTGAATAAGCGGCAAGCAAGCACTCGGCCACACCGGAAGGGGAGATAAAATTGCTGGTTTTTCGTAAAATCGATAGCGCGTACAGTAAGCTTCTGACGTTGATCGACGCATTTACCGCTTTCATGGTTTTTGTCCTGATGCTGCTGATAACTGCGGACGTTGTTTCCCGCACCTTGCTCAATCATCCGTTCCAGGGCGTCTCGGAAATTGTAAGCAACTGTATCATCATCCTTTGCTTCCTTGAGATACCCTATGTCCTCATGAGGGGTACCCATGTAAGGACTACCCTGATTTACGACAAGGTGGGCCATAACGGCAAATGCATCATTGACATTATAGCTGGCATCATCGGCATTGTGGTGTTTGCGCTGATTATCCAATCCAGTTGGGGTAATTTTACCAAGGCGCTTGCCATCAACGACGCCGAAATAGCAGGCTCGGTGCGTATCCCCACCGTTCCGGGACGGTTTTCCGTCATTCTGGGCTCGGCCTTGATGGTTATTGAGTTTATGTTTCAAATAATTAAAAACCTTATCAAGCTGAAGCACCCTAATGCCTTTGATGACGAAAAACAGCCGGAAAGTGCCATCCCAGAGGGGGGAAACGCAATATGAGCGCGGGAATGATTGCCGTTATTACACTTGTTCTTCTTATGATCCTGATCCTTTCCGGCGTCCAGTTAAGCACATCTCTGATGTTTACCAGCGTTGTTGGCGTGTTTCTGATTACCGGCAGGTTTTCCACGGCGATGAACGTGTTAAGCCAGTCGGCCTGGGGCGCTATCCGCCAGTACATGTTCGGCGTCATTCCCCTGTTTGTATTGATGGGGTTGCTGGCCAACCTGTCCGGCGCGAGCCAGGAGCTGTTCGATTCCGCCGGCCTTCTGCTCAAGCGCGTGCGCGGCGGCGTAGGTATTGCCACGGTCATTGCCAACGCCATATTTGCCGCCATCACCGGCGTCTCCATAGCCTCCGCGGCGGTGTTCACCAAAATCGCGTTGCCGCAGATGACCCGCCTTAAATACAACCGCAAAACCGCTGTGGGCATTATTTCAGGCTCGGCTATCCTAGGCATGCTGATTCCCCCCAGCCTTCTGATGATCGTCTACGGATCCCAGGCGGACACCTCCATTGGTAAGCTTTTTGTCGCGGGAGTAGTTCCCGGGCTGATTATGACCGCCGCGTTTATCATAACAATATCGCTTACCGCGTGGCGGCATCCCGACTATATTCCCAAGGCGGAGCCGCTCACCGGGGAGGAACGTAAAAACTTCTGGAAAATCGTGTTAAAGCCATGGGCTATCGTGTTGCTGATCGTTGTTTCACTGGGCGGTATCTGGATGGGATTCTTTACGCCAACCGAAGCGGGGGGCGTAGGAGCGTTCGGCGCGTTCCTCATCGTGATTATCAAGGGGAAGTTTAACGTAAAAACCATGTGGGAAACCCTGCTATCGGCGGCGTCCACCACCGGCAGCGTGTTGATTCTGCTGATTTCTGCCTCCACTTATTCCAAAACCCTGTCAATGGGCGGCGTCATCAATATGGTGAGTAAATTTATAAACGGCCTGGATGTCCCTCCGGTTATGATTATTCTGATATTTATGCTTGTCCTGCTGGCATTGGGCTGCGTGCTGGATTCCACCTCGATTTTGCTCCTGACCATCCCGCTGATGGTGCCGATTGTTTCCAGCCTCGGCTATGATCTGGTATGGTTTGGCATCGTTATGATTATCGCGGTGGAGTGCGGGCTGATTACGCCGCCGTTTGGGATGAATGTTTATACCGTTAAGGCATCGCTGCATGGGATGAAGGGCACCGAGGACATAACCGTTGAGGAGATTTTTTCCGGCTCCATGCCGTTTCTCGCGGCAATGATTGCCGTCCTGCTGATCTGCATTTTCTTTCCCCAAACCGTTACGCTGCTGCCCGGCATTATGTGATTTGAGAAGCATTGGCGGCTTGGAAACTGTCCCAAACAGTTGTAGATGGTGTTACATCTAAATACATTATAAAGGAGAAGATTTTTATGGCAGGCTACAAAATTCCAAAGGAGAAAACCGCGATTGTCTTAATCGAGCCTCAAAACGATTTTCTGTCGGAGGGAGGCACCATGTACGCCCATATCAAGGAGCAGCTGGCGGAGCGTCATGTAATCGCCAATTTGCAGGCGCTTCTTGAAAATGCCCGGGGCAAGGTCGAAAAAATCTTTTATGTGCCGTTCCACTCCTTTGAAGAAGGCTTTCCCGAGCTGAAAAAAGGCGGCCCCGGCTATGAGGGCTTGCGGGGTATTGAAATCGACATGGAGGCGGATTGGGGTACCGGCGCCTGGCTGCGGGGTACGCCCGGCCCGGAAATCATTGACGAGCTTACTCCGCAAAAGGGAGATATCGTCATAGAAGGCAAAAAGACGTTGGACGCGTTTCATTCCACCGCATTGGATTACCTGTTGAGGGCCAATGAGATTGAGTACGTTGCGTTTACCGGCTTCCATACCAACTGGTGCGTGGAGTCCAGCGCCCGCTCGGCATATGACAAGGGCTACCGCGTCATCGTGATTGGAGATTGCACCGCAACCGACACCGAACGTGAACAGAGTTATGCGGAGGAGGTTATCTTCCCTAAAATTGGAAAGGTGATGAATCACAAGGATTTCCTTGCGGCGCTTGAATAGATACCCTTAAAAATCTTGCCTGTTAACGCCGGGGAAAGCTGATAGATAACATATAATCCCGGAAGCCAACTGTAAGCAATTGGCCTCCGGGATTTCCCTTTGCGCCGCAGGGCGTTTGTTTATAGTCCCTTAAAGGATACGCTATAAAAAAACAGGGTAGCGAGAGAATCGCCGCCCTGTAATTTTTTTAAGACATTAGAATAAGCTCTTTCGCCTTATTATTTCTAAGCAGGGGCGCAAAAAGCATAACGTAATATTACAACAACAACTGAACCTTGCAAACAACCGGCTTCGCGTTGCTACTTACAACAAATTTTACCAAGACAATTATTAACGGTATTTACGCCCAATCAAATGGAAAAAATCTTTTTGTTGTGATTTTATCTATATGATTAAGCACAATATTGTTGTATGTAACTATTGACAACAATAGGGCACTCTGTTATTCTTTGTATACGAAACACAATTAATATAGTAATAAAATTATCAAAACATTGTTAATTTCATGTGGATTTAATTGCATTTGAATATTGTGCAGAAGATAGAGAAGATTGTTGAGTTCCTGGCAGCAGAGTGGATTGACGAAAAGCCAACTGCCGGAAATGAAAAGGGTTATAGCCATTCTTGAAAATCCAATCCGGCGGTGCTTTTCCGAAATATTGCGTTAAATCAATTTAAAGTCAGGAGGAAAAGATTTCGGTAACGGTAATACAAATTGGCAGCAAGAACAGCAACGACATTTGTATTTTAGAAAGGATTTGAGGAGCGAAAATGAGTAAAAAATTGAAAAAGATTAGTTTCCTGGTGGCGGTATTTGTTTTATTAACCGGCATGCTGGCCGGATGCGGAGGCGGTGGCGCGTCTTCTTCCGCGGCGCCCGGTTCTTCCGCGGCCCCTGCGGCCCCCGCGTCCTCCGCGGCGCCTGCGCCGGCCTCCGGCAAGGTAGTGGAAATGGTTATCGCATCCACCGCGGCTCCGGACACTGCCTGGACCCGGGCGGCGGAACCCTGGAAGGAGGAGCTGGAAGCAACCGGACTCTTTAAGGTAAATCTCAAATTCGGCGGTGTTATGGGCAGCGAGCGCGAAGGCGCGGAAGCGGTTCAGATGGGTACAATTGAAGGCGTCTGGGTCAGCGATGTGGGCCTTTCGGCTGTTGTGCCAGAAATCGCCTACACAAACCTGCCCTTCCTTTTCTCCACGTATGAACAGGTAGACAAATATTATTTCAACGGATTTGTGGGTGAAGACGTCAAGGCAAAGCTGGAGGCCAAGGGCTTTAAATTTATGGGCTTCTGCGAGAACGACTTCCGCGGACTGACCAACTCCAAGGGCCCCGTCACCTCCCCCGACGACCTCAAGGGCATGAAAATCCGCGTCCCGGAAATTCCCATCTACATTGAGCTGTTTACCAAATTGGGCGCGCAGCCCACGCCTATGGCCGTCACCGAGCTCGCCACCGCCTTGCAGCAGAAAACGGTGGACGGGCAGGATAACGGGGTTCTTCTCACCCGTGGCAACGGTTACTATCAGCTTCAAACCAATATGACGCTTCTCAACCATATCTACAACGCGGGCGCCATCCTGTTTAACCCGGATTTCTATAATTCCCTGGATCAGGAGCATAAGGACGTTTTGGACGAGCTCTGCGAAAAATATGCCAAGATTCAGATTGAGATGAACCGCAACGATGTAAGCGGATTTCTTGATGAAATCAAAGCCGCCGGCGTCGAGGTGACCACATTGACCGCCGAGCAGATGGCCCCCTTCGTCGAAGTCGGCAAGAGCTGCTGGGGCGAGGCTGAAAAAACCTTCGGCACCGAATGGATCGACCGCCTTAAGAACGAGATCCAATAAGTAAAAATCAAGCGCACTTCCTGGCAAGAGGGAGCCGGGCTCCCCCTTGCCACGGCATACTGTTAGAGGAGGTCTTTGCGTGATCGCTTTTCTGGATAAGCTGGAGGACATCATCAACAAAGTGATTGGCGTGATACTGGTGCCCTGTTTCTCCCTGATTGCGGTGGTCAGCTTTATGCAGGTTATTTCCCGTTATGTCCTTAAAGTTCCCCTTCCGTGGTCAGAGGAGCTTTGCCGCTATTTGTTCATCTACGCCACCTATCTCGGCGCCGTCATAGCGGTTACGCGGAAGCAGCACGTCGATATCACCGCCATCGACATATTTCTGGATAAAATAGAACCCGAAGAAAAAAGAAAGCACGCCTATGCCGTTTTGAGCGTCATTACCTCGTTTTTATCCGCGCTGGCGCTGACGTGGATTACATGCCTCTCCATCCCTTACCTTATCAAGGTGTATGGATTCGGTCAGGTGACCCCCGCCATGCGCATCAGCCTGTGCATCCCCGTATTCAGCGTCCCCATGGGGATGGGGCTCATGAGCGTCCTTTATATCAAACGGTTTCTAAAAGAACTTATCTTGTTGCCGAAGGGGGGAGCGTCCGTTGAATAGCGCGGCGGTAGCGGTTATTCTCTTTGTGCTTTTGTTTCTCGGGCTTGCGCTCCTAAAGGTTCCGGTGGGATGCTCGCTGTCCCTGGCCGGTATGATTGTACTTGTCATTTATGACCAGCCGCTGAGCACGGTGCCCGCCGTCAGCTACCAGTCGATGGACAGCTTCCCCTACCTCGCCATTCCGCTGTTTATCTATTCCGGCGACCTGATGACCCAGGGAGGGATCTCACAGGCCATTGTGGGGTTCGCGCAGGCGGTACTCCGCAAGGTCAAGGGCAGCCTGGGTATCATTACCATCGTGGCCAGCATGCTGTTCGGGACAGTCACCGGCTCCGCCCTCGCCACCGTCGCCGCCATCGGTTCCATGATGATTCCCATCATGATTAAGTACGGCTATAAACGCAATTACGCCACCGCCCTGGTGGCCGCGTCGGGATTTCTCGGCGTCCTGATCCCGCCCAGCATTCCGGGTATCTTCTTTTCGATGGTGTCCGGCATATCGGTTCCCATTGTCTGGGCCTCCACCATCGTACCCGCCTTCCTGTTCGCAACCGGGTATATCATCATTAATTATGTCGTCATGGGCAACAAGGAGCTGGTGGAGGAAACCAGCGAAAAATACTGGGAAGCCATCCTCAAAAAAGGCAAGACATGCCTGCCCGCGGTCTTCATGCCCCTGCTGATTTTCGGCTGCATCTATGGCGGTATCGCCACCCCCACCGAGGCGGCGGCGCTGAGCGTCGCGTACGGCTTGGTGGTCGCAATATTTGTCTACAAAGGCATCAAGCTAAACGAGCTCTGGGGGGTCACGAAGGAAAGCGCTATCAGCAGCGCCGTCGTTTGCGTAATCATGGCATTTGCGGCCATCGCGGCGCGGATGATTACCTTTATGAATGTCGCGGAGGAGTTATCCGCCCTCATTGTAAATTACATCAAGACCCCGATAGCGTTTTTGATCGCGGTAAACATCATGTACATCATTCTGGGCATGCTGATCGACTGCAATACGGCCATCCTGATTACGGGGCCGATCATGATCCCCATGGCCCAAATGTATGGGATTGATCTCGTTCACTTTGGGGGGATCGTACTGGTCAACCTTTGCATCGGGTTTATCACCCCTCCCTTTGCAAGCTGCCTGTTTGTCGGCTGCCGGGTTGGCGGCGTCCCCATGCAGGCGGTAATCAAGCCCTTGCTTCCCTTTATCGGGGTTGGGATTGTTGTCTTGATCCTCACCACCTATTTCCCCTTTATAACTACATTTGTCCCCAGTTTGTTCTATTAAAAAATTGTCTTAGACAGCACTCCGAAAATAAAAGGCTTTCCCCGTCTTCGCCAATGGTGAAGACGGGGAAGCCTTTTATATATCCTATATGCCTCATATCTGACTATCGTGTTTAGTCAGGCGAGGCTGCTGTTTTTTGGCGTTGGCGCTGTGGGGTTATGCGTTACCGCTGTGCCTCCGGCGTTGCCGCTGTGGTGCGCTGCGTTTTTCCGTTACCGCTGTGCCACGGGGTGGCATGTCGCTCATGCCGCGACGGGCAGTTACTTTTGGAGGAACAAAAGTAACCAAAATTCCCACGGGGGAGGGCCCCCGTGACCCCCCTGCACTATGGGTAGCTG
>Ga0153996_1000980_pt1 | contig 11974 bp, 13 predicted proteins | sample TSNC080MetaG_FD_104728 | JGI IMG/M metagenome (GOLD analysis project Ga0153996, IMG submission 104728) | Attine ant fungus gardens microbial communities from North Carolina, USA - TSNC080 MetaG | ecosystem: Host-associated > Fungi > Mycelium > Unclassified | place: USA: North Carolina, Lumber... | reverse complement strand
CCTGACCCTTGGTACGGCGGCAGTCGGTTATCGTACCGAGTCGATGCACGGTGCCGGTTCTCCGCAGGCACAGCGGATTATGATTGCCCGGCAAAGTAATTTGAATCATAAAAAAGAGCTGGCGAAGAAGATTGCGGGGATTGAAAACAAGAAACCGGATCAGGATTAAGGAGCGGGAAATATGGATTGGAAACAAGAATACGAAGAACGTCTTTGTACGGCGGCGGAAGCTGTACGACACATCGGTGACGGACAGCGGGTTTCAGTAGGTCATGCGGTGGGAGAACCAACACATATTATCGATGCCATGGTAGCCAACCATAAGGCATATAAAAACGTGGAAATTACTCATATGCTGCCGATGGGTAAATCAGAATATGCCCAGCCGGGAATGGAAGAGCATTTCCGCCATAACTCTTTGTTTGTCGGGGCAAAGACGCGAAAGACAGTAATGGAGGGGCATGGTGATGTGACTCCCTGTTATTTTTCGCAGATCCCTAATTTGTGGACTCGGACGATGCCGCTGGATGTGGCTGTTGTCCATGTCTCAAGCCCGGATGAACACGGCTTTTGCAGTCTGGGAGTATCGGTGGATTATTCTAAACATGCCGCAGAAGCGGCGAAGCTGGTCATCGCTCAGGTAAATAAATATATGCCCCGTACGATGGGAGATAGCTTTCTGCACGTGAGTCAATTTGATTATATTGTCGAGCATGATGCACCTTTGATTGAATTACCGCCGCCTAAGATAACCGATGTGGAAAAAGCAATCGGCGAACACTGTGCCGGCTTAGTCAGGGATGGTGATTGCCTCCAGCTTGGTATCGGTGCAATTCCAGATGCAATAACACTGTTTCTGCATGAGAAAAAGAATCTGGGTATTCACTCTGAGATGTTCTCAGACAGTGTTGTTAAATTAGTCGAAGAAGGTGTGATTAATAATAGCTGCAAAAATTTTCACACGGGGAAGATGCTGGCTACATTCCTGATGGGAACCAAGCGGCTATATGAATTTGTTCATGACAATCCGATGGTCGAGATGTACCCGGCTACTTATACGAACAACCCCGTGATAGCAGGGAAAAATGATAATCTTGTATCGATCAACTCATGTGTCCAGATCGATTTGCTCGGCCAGGTTTGCTCGGAAACCGTCGGGCCGACGCAGATATCGGCAGTTGGCGGCCAGGTTGATTTTGTTCGTGCCGCGGCAATGAGTAAAGGCGGCCGGTCTATTATTGCGATGCCGTCGACGGCGGCCAAAGGAACGATCAGCAAGATCGTACCGACATTGGATGAGGGTGCAGTTGTTACTACCAACCGCTATGACGTAGAGTATGTAGTTACCGAATATGGTGTTGCTAATTTGAAGTATCGGACGGTTCGTGACCGGGCGCGGATGCTGATCAACATCGCCCATCCCAGGTTCAGAGACGAATTGATGGAAGCATTTGAAAAACGTTTTCATGCAAAATTTGCAGAATAACCCTACTAAGATATGGAGGATTTATAATGGACTTTGAATTAAGCAGAGAACATACGATGGCACGACAATTGTTTCGTGACTTTGCCGAAAACGAGGTGAAACCTCTGGCTGAAGAGGTTGATGAAGAGGAGCGTTTTCCCAAAGAAACAGTGGTAAAACTCGCCCGATATGGATTCTTAGGCATTCCCTTTGCCAAAGAACACGGCGGACAGGGATGTGATACGCTGACCTATGCGATGTGTGTAGAGGAACTAAGCCGGGTTTGCGCGACAACCGGTGTTATTGTTTCGGCTCATACGTCACTGGGAGCAGAACCGATCCGCAAATATGGGACCAATGAGCAGAAGGAGAAATATCTGGTACCATTGGCAAAGGGCGAAAAATTAGGTGCTTTTGGGCTGACCGAGCCAAATGCCGGTACGGATGCAAGCGGTCAGCAGACAAAGGCGGTACTGGATGGTGATAACTATATCCTAAACGGTACAAAAATATTTATTACAAACGGTGGCGAAGCAGATATTTATATTATCTTTGCGATGACCGATAAATCCAGTGGAACGAAAGGAATTTCAGCATTTATCGTTGAAAAGGGGTTTCAGGGTTTCTCGATTGGAAAGAAAGAGAAAAAAATGGGTATCCGCGGCAGTGCCACAACGGAACTCGTGTTTGAAGACTGCATCGTTCCTGCGGCAAATCGCTTAAGCGTCGAGGGAAAGGGCTTTGGCATTGCGATGGGGACCCTGGATGGCGGACGTATTGGTATCGCGGCTCAGGCTTTGGGGATTGCCCAAGGTGCCCTGGATGAAACGGTAAACTATGTAAAAGAGCGGAAACAGTTTGGCCGGAGCATTTCCCATTTCCAGAATACGCAGTTTCAGCTGGCGGACTTAAAGAGCAGAATTGAGGCCGCCAGGTTACTTGTGTATCGTGCGGCATTGGCGAAAGATAGTAAGGCGCGTTTTTCTGAAGAAGCGGCAATGGCAAAGCTGTTTGCTTCTGAGACAGCCATGGCGGTCACGACAAAATGCGTACAGCTTTACGGCGGATATGGTTATACAAGAGACTATCCAATCGAACGGATGATGCGGGATGCTAAAATTACAGAGATATATGAAGGTACCAGTGAAGTGCAGCGCATGGTAATTGCCGGTGCAATGTTGAAATAGTTTGGGAGGGAGTCAAAAAGATGAATGTAATCGTATGCATAAAACAAGTTCCGGATACCACTGAGGTGCGTCTGGACCCGGTAACAAATACTTTAATCAGGGATGGGGTGCCCAGCATTATTAACCCGGACGATAAGGCCGGCTTAGAGGCAGCTCTGGCGATAAAGGATCAAACCGGGGCAAAAGTAACCGTAATCTCAATGGGTCCCCCGCAGGCGGAGAATGCCTTACGCGAGGCTCTGGCAATGGGTGCTGATGAAGCGGTACTGGTAACCGACAGAGCATTTGGCGGGGCTGATACATGGGCAACCTCATCGACACTGGCGGCAGCGATAGCAAAATTCGACTATGATCTTATTATAACCGGAAGGCAGGCCATTGATGGCGATACTGCGCAGGTAGGGCCGCAGATTGCAGAGCATCTGGGGATACCGAATATCAGTTATGCAGAAGAAATAAAAGTCGAAGAGGGGTATATTCAGGTAAAAAGACAGTATGAAGAACGATATCATCTGATCCGTGCCGAACTGCCATGCCTGATCACCGCATTGGCCGAACTGGCAGAACCCCGTTACATGAGTCCGGGCGGAATTTTTGATGCCTGCCGTAAGGCTGAAATTACAGTTTTAAGCCGTACCGATCTCGATGTTGATGACAGCAATATCGGACTGAAGGGCTCACCGACGCGAGTTAAACGTTCATTCACAAAACAGGCTAAGGGCAAAGGAAGCGTAATTGAGAAAGATACACTGGAATCTGTAAATTGGCTGATTGATAGGCTGCAGGAAAAATATATTATTTAGGCAGGGGGTGAAAATTATGATCAATAAAGAAGAATACAAAGGTGTGTTTATATTTATCGAGCAGGTGGAAGGTGAAGTGGCAAAGGTTTCTTATGAACTTCTCGGTAAGGGGCAGGAGCTGGCGCAAGAGTTGAATACGCAGGTTACGGCGGTGCTTCTCGGACACAAGGTAGGTAATCTGGCGGACAAATTGGCAAAATACGGAGCTGATGAAATCGTTTCTGTTGATGATCCTGCTTTAGATATCTATATGACCGAACCATATGCCAAGGCGCTGGCTGCTATTGTAGACCGGTTCAAACCGGATATCATGCTGTTTGGAGCCACTGCAATCGGAAGAGATCTGGCACCCCGGGTATCGGCAAGGGTTCATACCGGGTTAACAGCTGACTGTACCAAATTAGAAATTAATGAAGAGAAGAGTATCATGATGACGCGGCCGGCTTTCGGCGGCAATATCATGGCTACGATCGCATGCCCGGATCACCGGCCGCAGATGGCTACTGTCCGGCCGGGAGTTATGGAGCAGATCCCGAAAAGATCGGGTATCGTGCCCAAAGTTCATAACGTTACAGTCGAGAATCTCTCAGCGAGTAAAAATGTAGAGATTATTGAGGTAATAAAGAAAATCAGTGCTAATGTGGATATTATGGATGCCAATGTGCTGATTTCCGGCGGGCGGGGCTTAGGCTGCCCTGAGAATTTCGCATTGCTGGAAGAGCTGGCCGAAGTGTTAGGAGGAACCGTCTCTTCATCGAGAGCTGCTGTTGATGCCGGATGGCAGCCCAAGGATCGGCAGGTCGGTCAGACTGGAAAAACAGTCCGGCCCAATCTGTATATTGCGTGCGGTATATCCGGAGCAATACAGCATCTGGCAGGGATGGAGGAAAGTGAAATTATTGTCGCAATTAATAAAGATCCCAGTGCACCAATCTTTGAGGTCGCTGACTATGGAGTGGTAGGTGACGTATGTAAAATAGTTCCCGGACTGATAAATGAAATCAGCCGGTTACGAGAACAGCAAAAAATAGTATAACCTTTCAGAGGATGACTTTGGTTACGGTTCAAATCGGGAAAAGGTTCTGTATGCGGCGTGTTTACGCAGTTTACAGGACTTTTTTATTATTCTGTTGTGAAATCGAAGGGAATAAAATTTTTTAAGTTGATGATACGGAAAAAATAGAGTACAATTTATTTAGGTTATTAGGGGTAATCAAGTTCAAAAGAGAAGGAGGTAGATTATGAAAGCTACCGGTATAGTTCGTAGGATTGATGATTTAGGAAGGGTTGTTATACCAAAAGAGATACGAAGAACACTTCGTATACGGGAAGGAGATCCGTTGGAGATTTTTACTGATAGGGAAGGTGAGATAATACTCAAGAAGTATTCGCCTATCAGTGAATTAGGAGATGTAGCGAAAGAGTATGTTGAGGTGTTAGCATCGGTAATGAAGCACGGCATTATTATCGCTGATCGTGATGAAATTGTAGCAGCGGCGGGTGGGATTAAAAAGGATATGATTGGCCAGTCGATCAGCAAGCAGATGGAGGATAGCATTCAAGACCGGGACAGAATTATTGCAGTGAAGGATGATAAACAATTTATTATGGTGGCTGACAGCGGATTAGATGAGTTTAGTTCACAGATTATCTGGCCGATTATATTAAACAGTGAATCAATCGGGGCGGTGGCTTTCCTGAGTAAAGACGCCAGGGTCAGGATGGGAGAAATAGAACAGGCACTTGCACAATGTGCAGCTCAGTTCTTAGCGCAGGGATTAAATATTTCATAGATAAATCAAAGAGAAGCCCGTTGAGGGCTTCTCAGATTGTCGGTAAAAGGCTTCTCGAAATAGCATTTTCAGAAGCCTTTTAAATTTTTGTTGTTTTTTCTAAATCAAGTGACGGTTACAGTGACGTGGGTATGCAACCGCATATCTAATACACACTAAAAATTTGTCACCCCAATTTTTCATATGCTCTAGTACAGGGATAAAATTAGCTGACCAAATCTATGAACATTCTGAAATGAAATATAATACAGTATTTCAACTTCCCATTTACCACCTAGAATTTTATGAAGTGCAGACATTGTTACAGGAACAATTTGGCGTCCATCATTTGAGGCGCAATCTTCATTATTACAAGTTACTGTTGGCGGGTTTACGAGAATTACAGATATATAGAATACTATTTTGTATATATGACAGGGTTAGCAGGAAAAGGAAATGGCTATCGTAATGCGGCCGCTTGTGATATGTACGAGCAAAGGACAGCTAAACCGTTAACTGAAAAAGGTGCAGATATTGACTGCACCTAAAAAGGAAAATATATGTATAAAGCCATAAGGCTGAATTTGTGGTCGTGCCGGACACATTTATTTAATAGCTATTACCTAATACATATTATGCAGCAGATATTTGAACGGTGTGTAAAATCCAAATAAATAAAAAATAAAAATACTTTAAGATTACGTTAGCAGGAAGGTGGAACGGAGAAATCAATTTGGGGATGGTGACATTTTCAAATGGAATATAAGCAAAGAAATGCCCCATTCCTGGGACATTTCTTTGTTCAATGAAGAAGTTTAGCTAATTACAACAACATTTCTCTAATTGCTGCCCATTGGACTTCACCTCGTCAAAAAATTGTGTTGTTAAACACAATAATATTATTAGAACATTTCATAAAAAATATGAGTGGAACAATTTGGAAAAATAATCAGCAACATCTGCGGCATCTGCAACACATACAACAACGTCTGCGGAAACACATATAATCACTCCTTTCTGCCAGGGAATTAATTTTATAATTTATTATATGCCATAGGGAAAAATGGGTGAATATGTAGAAATTTGCAATAAACACAATAATAATTTGCAGAAGAGATCATACGATGATAAAAATTCTCAATACTTTCTTTGATAACAGTTGTATATTGGTTAGATTCTATTTTTTCAATCGTTTTATTTATCTCTATTGTGTGCCCGTTTATATCGGATACAAATGGATCGTTGAAAATATATCATTTTTTTTCTGGTTAACGGATTAGAATGGAGAGGTACAAATGGATTTTTCAATTATGTAAATAACCAGCGAGTTTTAACGAAAGGATATGGAAAGAGTATAAATTGTCTATACTACAGTAATGATAAAACTGATTTAATATAAGTTGAATGATGAAGAAGTAGTGGGAGGATTTGTATGCTTAACAAAATAATTCGAAGTCATTATTATCTTATGACTGTGGAGGATGACCTGTTCATTTATACAGACAACGGAGAACTTTATAAAACAGGAGATATTGAGCGGGCTGAGATATGGAATAAAGAAACGGTAAAAGATGCTTACAAAAAATGTAAAGATTATGGAATTGATTGTAAGGTTGTGTTAATGAATATTATTTATTCTCGAGAGGATTATTGAGTTGAGTCTAAAGCATTGTGATCTGGCGAGAAAGAGATTGCCGAAAGTTAACTCTTCGTAACAATTAAACATTGGAGAATGGCAGGCGGATATGGTATACTATAATTAAGAAAATGATTCTATTAAAGTAAAAATATGTGGATTATAATAAGGGAAGGGAGAGAGGTTATATGAAGATATATTGCTTTAATGACATCATTGACGATAATGGATATCATAAAATACATACACGTGATTGTCCCTATGTTTCAGGACGTAACATTGAAATAGGAATTTATGATAATTCTGAAGATGCGATGTGTGCTGCGATGAAAGGACTGCCGAACAAAAAATTTATTAAGTGTTACAAGTGCTGCCGCGAGTGTAATAAAAAATAATTATAGGTTTGGCCTTAATTGTTCATAAAGCTCTAACTAAAGTGTTCCGCAGTTACTGGTAATCCACATGATAAATTTCAATAAAAGGGCTGCCCATGCAGCCCTTTTATTGGATTACTATGCTACGAGGACATTAACAGCCTGAAAGCCGCGATTTCCCTGCGTAATGTCAAACGTTACTGATTGACCATCTTCCAAGGTCTTAAAACCATCCATAGCAAGTCCTGAATAATGAACAAATAATTCTTCATTTGTTTCATCATTGGTTATAAAACCGAATCCTTTAGTAGAATTGAACCACTTTACTGTACCTTTATACATGAAAGATACCTCCTAATTTATATTTATATTTTTTAAAAGTCATAAAAAAAGCACATACAAGTAAATCAATGAAAAAAGTGATTTACAAAATGCGCGAATCAAAGCTTTATCAAAATACATATTTAGTATCGCATGCTTTAGTGGGAATGTCAAGGGAAACTAAGGATATTTTTTATATTGACAGCCAGCCAAAAAATATTTATTGATGATTAAAAAAAAATCCTGTATTCTATATATAGAAATTTGATTTTTGATGCGAGCCACAGAACCAAGGACATCTGCCATCATATACTGCAAGTCTGAATTCAACGCCGGCATCGACGGCGGTCAATATATCAAACTTTCTCAATGAAAACATTAGGACCTGTTTATTATGAAGGAGAATATCGTATGATCAAAATGGAAAATGTCTCTGCAGCAGTAGTAACTAAACTTGGTGAGGAAATCGGCCGGGCTTTTATGGCTGAAGAAGGCTGTCTGGCGGAAAATTTTACCCTGGATGAGGGGATTCAATACTTTCGGACTCTTACTGAGCTCTACTATGAAACTGGCTGTCTGTATACAACTTCAGTTAATTATGAGGGGTTTGCGGCGTATTGGAGAAAACAGAATAGGCCTCGTATAACATTTATGCTGAAAATGATATACCGGCTGCTAAAGCGTTTACCATTTTCTACTTTGATAAGGCTGATTAAGAGCCTTAAGGGGTGGAAAGATTATGAGGAAAAATACAAAAAAGAAAGAGACTATGTGTCTGTTTCTATGGTTGTTGTTCTAAAAGAATATCAGGGCAAGGGATTTATGCGCAAAGTCTTAGAAGATCCTTTTGTACTGGCAGAAAGCCGAAATATTCCCTGTATTTTAGATACTGACTCTACTCTGAAAGCCGAAAAATATATCCGCTATGGAATGAAGGTTGTATCTCAAAAACAGATGACCGGGAAAAACATAATGTACACGATGGAATATCGCTCTTGAGAGATGCTGTTATTTATTATATAGTATAATCAGTCAAAAAGGCAGAATTAGATTATTATGAGAAAAATTAAATTTGGCAGTGTAGAGATATTTGGATATATCGGAATCATCACATGGGTGACGGTTAACCTTTTACGGGGCTATGCCGTATCAGATCATGCAGTGTATGTATTTTTATTGGGCATCCTGCCTAACTTAGGCGCCGCCTGGGGGATGACGATGTTCGGGAAGTGGGGCGTCGTCTTTATCCTGAAGAAAAAAATTACATTCAAAATACACTTATGCCTTTGCGCAGGCGTCTTTGCTTTGGCTTTGCTCTCGGAAATTATACATCATTTATACCTGAACAGTCCATTTGATATTTACGATATCATAATTACTGCCTTTGCTCAGATCGCTATATTTACAGTACCGTTATTTTTGAAAGATGAATATTTTGGAAACTTCCGATAGTTTATTTCGTAAAGTTTTAAATAGAATCATACTTCAATTAGATAAAAATCATGTACTGGCACTAAATTGCGGTACAATGAAAAAAATACTTTTAATTCAGAGGGGAAAGAGAAATGAATAAAATCATCTTTTTAGATATTGACGGCACCATCCGGGATTTTGATGGTTATATTCCCCCGTCTGCGATTGAAGCTGTCAGAACGGCCAGAGAAAATGGACATAAAGTATGTATCAGCAGCGGCCGGCCGATATGTCAGATCGAGCCCCGGGTCATGGATATCGGTTTTGACGGGATTGTTTCAGGTTCGGGGAGCTATGTTGAATATCAGGGGAAATGCGTCAGTCACAGGCGCTTTACTATGCTTACGTATCTCAATCTCTGTGAATATCTGTTTAAACGCGGTTGCATTATGGAACTGCAAACCTACCGGGAGAGCTATATTCCGGAGAGATGTAAGGCGGAATATGAGGCCCTTAATGAGCATCTCGCAAAACATCTGGGAGAAGGTGGGACCAGGGGGATTCCGATGCCTACGGTAATCGCGTCAATGATGGATGTGCGGGATACCGAAAAAATACTATATTTTGGCAGTGAAGAAGCAAACAGAGCGCTGCTGGAGCGATGGGGGACAAGCCTGCATATCGTTACCTTCGGCATACCGGGAACGGGCAGGTGGGGCGGTGAGATTACACCGCTGTCGATTAACAAAGGTGAGGGGATGAAAAGCATCCTTAGAGCTGGCGGCTTCAACTTAGAGGATGTAATTGCAGTCGGCGACAGCGGTAACGACAGGGAAATGCTGGAGCTGGCAGCAGTTGGTGTGGCGATGGGAAACGGAACCGATGAAATCAAGCGGTTGGCTGATATGGCTACCGCTTCGCTGCGGGAAGATGGTCTGTCTAAGGCCTTTTGCCGGTTAAAGTTAATTTAGAAAATATGTATTTCATGTAAAGTTTATGTAAAGACTTTACACAAATTTTACATGAATTTATGATAGATTTCATATAACATAATTATAATGAGTACGCTTATGCGGCTATTTAGCCGTTGATGTAAAGAGTAGTACTACGGAGGATGAGATATGTACGATTTTACAGAATTTTTATCCCAGGTCATCCAAAACCCGGCCCTGCTCATTACGGTATTCCTGACCCTGGCGGTAATCCTGGTCAATGGTTGGACCGATGCGCCCAATGCCATTGCGACAGCGGTATCGACCAAGGCAATCGCACCGCGTCCGGCTATTTTGATGGCAGCGATCTTTAATTTTCTTGGAATACTGGTAATGACGACCATCAATAAGACCGTCGCCCAGACCATTTATAACATGGTGGATTTTGGTGATAACTCTCATGAGGCTTTAGTGGGATTGTGTGCGGCGATGGTGGCGATTGTTATATGGGCGGTTGCGGCCTGGGCATTTGGTATTCCAACCAGTGAGAGCCATGCGTTGATTGCGGGACTGACCGGGGCGGCTATTGCCATGCATGGAGGACTTGCCGGAGTGAATGGCAGCGAGTGGCTGAAAGTCATTTACGGTTTGGGGCTTTCGACCTTTTTAGGTTTTGGAATGGGTTACATAGTGGTGAGGATGATCGGTTTTCTATTCAGAAATACGGACCGCCGTAAGACCACCGGTTTTTTCCAGAATGCACAGATAGGCGGTGCTGCGGCTATGGCGTTTATGCATGGTGCACAGGATGGACAGAAGTTTATGGGGGTCTTTCTTCTCGGAATCGCCCTCAGTAAAGGCCAGATGAACGAAGCGGTATTCGAGATTCCTTTTTGGCTGATTATTACATGTTCCCTCGTAATGGGGCTGGGTACTTCAATCGGCGGGTACCGAATCATCAAAGCGGTGGGGATGGATATGGTGAAGCTTGAGACTTTTCAGGGCTTTGCGGCCGATTTGGCTGGTGCCGGCTGTCTTTTGCTTTCGTCACTGACCGGAATACCGGTTTCGACCACCCATACAAAGACAACTGCAATTATGGGGGTGGGGGCAGCAAAAAGTGTCAAAAGCGTCGACTGGAGCGTCGTGGGTGAGATGGTGCTGACCTGGATACTGACATTCCCCGGATGCGGATTGATTGGATTTATTATTGCGAAAGTATTTACGATGTTGTTCTAACCGAAACTAACGAGGAAGAAAGGAACTTATAGATATGGCAAAGAAGATTAGTCCCTATTTTGATGATTTTAATTCAATGGTTAGATGTTCATGCCGGGGGGCAGAGCATCTCCAGGCGACACTGACTGATTTTAGACCAGGTGCATTATCGGAAAAATGTAAATTAATGCATCAGATTGAAAATGAAGAAGACGGAATGAAGCATAATATGATGCGACGGCTGTCAAAGGAATTCATACCGCCGCTTGACCGTGAGGACATCATTGAGATGGCCAATGAGCTGGATAATGTAACCGATAAAATCGAAGATATCCTGATGCGCATGCATATGTATAATATTCAAACCATTCGGCCCGAAGCCATTTCCTACGCGGATATTATTATGCGCAGTTGTACAACTCTGCAAAAGGCGATAAAGGAATTCCCCAATTTCCGAAAATCATCAATCCTCAATGATCTGATAATCGAAATCAATACAATTGAGGAAGAAGGCGACCGTCTCTATATTGAAGCGGTTCGTAATTTGTTTAAACATGAAACCAATCCGATAGCGATTACTGCGTGGAGCAAGTTGTTCGACCTGATGGAAGACAGCTGTGACGCCTGTGAGCATGTCGCTAACGTAATGGAGACCGTTATGATGAAGAATGCATAGATTGGGAAGTCGTACAACTGGAATAGAATTGTACGACTTTTTTGCGCCGTTGTTCCAGACAGAAGATAAGTGTTTGCTTCTGAGTATTCATAGATTTTAAGAATAGAGTTTAAACTTTTCCAGCATGTCTTTGGTTAATCTCTTCCGGGTGTTCCGGGCTATTTCAGTGAAAATTTG
>Ga0153996_1000979_pt1 | contig 11983 bp, 13 predicted proteins | sample TSNC080MetaG_FD_104728 | JGI IMG/M metagenome (GOLD analysis project Ga0153996, IMG submission 104728) | Attine ant fungus gardens microbial communities from North Carolina, USA - TSNC080 MetaG | ecosystem: Host-associated > Fungi > Mycelium > Unclassified | place: USA: North Carolina, Lumber... | reverse complement strand
ATTAACCATGAACACTGCTGCTGCCGCTACTACATAGACCGGAACCAAAAGAGCCATAATGCGAAACAGCTCCCAATTCTGCGTGGTCACCGAGTCGAGTATTTTCTCCAGCAAAACCGCCGCCGCAATACTGACGCCGGCGAATAAAATACTGACGGCAAAAATTAGTGCTAACAAAGGTTTTTGTTTTTCTAATAAGATTTTCATGATATTATCTCCTTTAAATTTGATTTATATCTAATTTATTAATTAAATAATATCATCAAATTAGACAATCGTCAAGCTACGTTTTACGTTCATCTAATTTTGTGCCAAAAAAAAGCAGGAGGACTTCCTGCTTATTAGCTGCAACTAACCATCGGTTAGAAATGTGTTTCCAGTATCGTTTGCAAAGCCGACGCACTGCTGCTGTGCGACCGTTCCACCGGGATGTCGTACTTCTCTGCCTCTTTTAACGCACAGTGAACCATTTTATGTGATACAGTCGAAGTGAACAAGATAATTAGATCAGGCTGACCGATCTGAGTTCTTAAGTTTCCTTTCATTTTAGTAAAAATCTTTGCTTTGCATTTATGTTTCTTGCAAATCTGTTTATACTGGCATTCCATACATTCATTTCCGCCAATAATTACGATACCCATGTTAACCTCCTTTATGCACAAGCAATTTTTTCTATGGGTTTCCCTGCAACAAATTCATTAACCGCACATACTTTCGCACGATCATACATGCCAAAAGTCCGCTTGGCTTGCTGCAGATTGTCATAAACCTTCCAATATCCTGAAAACAGACAGTTTCTTCCGCCATAAGCGATAAACCCTTCCACATCCGCAATCGGATATCCCAAAACCACTCCCATTTCGTGAGGAAATTTTTCATCATCACCAAAAAATAATGCTATACGTTTTTTAAGATGATTCATAACATCTTCAATCGGAAAATTGTCATATCCGTATCTATACAGAAATTCTCTTACCTCTGAATGGCTCAAATATGCTGTAAAAGCCGCTTCACGGTAAAAAAACACCAGATATCTATCACCAGCTTGGTTTAAAATTGCATAGCAAATATCCGTATTTTTTAAAGTCTCCGCCAACTCTGCACACAGTTCACCGCGGAGACTGATTATACAGGCCGCTCTGAGACCTTTCAAAAAAGGGGCACACTGCAGAACGAGCTGAAATTGCAGACGCTTCTTCAAATTTTTATTATTTAACAGATATGATATCACTTGATGAGACATAATATTCTCCTTAAATGAGATTGATTATCATTTTCGTTTATTTTACTATAGATTTATCTATAATGCAAGTATTAATAATTTTTCTTGCTAATATGCATAAAAATACGGAGGATTCTGATTCCAGAATCACTCCGTTTAAAATTAGTATTGCATTCTCTTTTCCAACTGCTCGGCATATGGTATTACATCTTTCATCTGAGCAAGCATAATGTCTGGTTCCAGACCGGTCAATACTTCTACCGGTTTAAATGTCCACTCAACACCGGCGGTATGTACACCGGCATTTTTGCCGGCCATGATATCCGCTGCGCTGTCACCGATCATAATACCCTGTCTCCGTCCAAAGTAATCCAGACATTTTATGATGCCCTCGGGATCTGGTTTCGAACAGGTAACGTTATCCAGTCCCAAAATGAGATCAAAATAAGCGGTCAATTCGAATAAATCTAAACCGATTCTGGCAACTTCATTTAATTTTGTCGTTACAACGGCTAGAGGATACTGCTCTTGTTTAAGGTATTGAAGGGTTTCCCGAACCGTGGGGAATATCCTGACATACCTTTCATGATTTGCATGGTTATGCACCCGGTAATAATCGGCAACCTCCTCAACCATATCAGCCGGAAAATACCGGCCGAATGAATCCCGCAGCGGCGGTCCCAAAAATGAAACCAGTTCATCGTCGGTCAGTTCCTTGTGGGGCATGTATTTGGAAAAAGTATGCCGGAAGGACTGGAAGATCAGTTCATTTGTATCCAGCAGCGTCCCATCCAGATCAAACATCAAAACTATTTGTTTTTTCTCCATATCAATATTCCCTTATTACACTGCTGACTTCTCTGATACTCGGCATACCGGTCAGTTCCGTAAGTGCATCTTTCATATGATATTCTTTCACCTTCTCTGTCACGATAACCAGCTCCGCTTCACTGGCGGTCACATTTTTCTGAATCACCTTGGCGATGCTGACCTTATGATCACCAAATACCTTAGCGATATCAGCCAGCACTCCCGGGCGGTTTTCCACCTGAAGACGCAGGAAAAACTTATTCTTCACATCTCCAAATGATTTGATCGGAGTACTCTGATAGCAGGTGCAGCTGATTCTGCCGGTGCATTGATACTGAATATTTCGCATAACCTCCATCACATCGCCCATAACCGCGCTGGCGGTCGGAAACTCACCGGCCCCCCGTCCGTAAAACATCGTGTCACCGACGGCATCGCCGTGAACAAAAACGGCATTGAACGCCCCCCGCACCGAAGCGATGGGATGGTCGTTAGAAATCAGCATCGGATAGACTGCCACTTCGATTCCCCCGGATGTATTGCGGGCAACCCCAAGCAGCTTGATGACACTGTCAAATTCTTTTGCATATTTAATATCAGTGGCTGTTATTTCCGCAATCCCTTCCGTATATACATCGGAAAATACCACCCTCGAATGAAATGCGATGGATGCCATAATCGCCATCTTACGCCCGGCATCCAGGCCTTCGATATCAGCTGTCGGATCAGCCTCCGCATAGCCTTTCTCAGCTGCTCCTGCAAGCGCCTCATTAAAGTCGAGGCCGTTCTCAAACATTTTGGTCAAAATATAATTGGTTGTGCCGTTGACAATACCGATCACTTCATCGATTTCATTGCCGGCAAGACTCTGCTTAAGCGGGTTGATAATCGGAATACCGCCGGCCACGGCCGCTTCAAATAAGAGGTCTTTGCCGTTTAACTGCGCTGCTGCCAGCAATTCCTGCCCATGCTCTGCCAGCAGATCCTTATTGGCTGTCACGACATTTTTACCGGCGTTCAAAGCTTCCAGAATCATCGTTCTGGCCGGTTCAATACCGCCCATCACTTCCACCACAATCCGGATCTCCCGGTCATCCAATATCTCTTTCCAGCTATCGGTCAGCAAGGCCGAATCAATTCCATCACGTTTTTTGGCCAGATTATGGACTAAAATCTTTGCGACCTCCAGATCTGCTCCTGTTTTCTGCCGGAATTCCCGGCTCTGACGCTCTGCTAACTTATACACCCCGCCGCCGACTGTACCGCAGCCCAACAGCGCAAGTTTAATTACTTTTCTGTTTTCCATACTCGTATCCTCCTTGTCTGTCATCAGTTCTCTAAATATGAATATGCTTCTTCTCTGGTCATCCAAAAATGAATACCGGTCGTCGACTCCATCCAGCGGTCATCATTAAAATCCGATACCGAAACATACTCACCCACCCGATATACGAAATTTTCATCCACTACCGACCACGCTTCCTGTACATTCTGTTTCCGATCAAAGCTCTTGATGGTTAAGACCTTTGCCTTATCGCAGCGGCAGGCGTTGGATGTCCCGGATGACCGCTTGGCATCAGCCGGTATCAGCAGCTGCACCAGCAAATCGTTAAAACAGCGCTTATACCCTAAAAAAGGACCTGTTTCCGGACAGTACATCTTATAATACCGGGTTTTTCCATTGGTTTTAATATTTTCCATTCTGGCATATTCAAAACTGGAACAATGCAGGTTAGCTCCTTCCATATTGGCATTGAAAAAATCGCAGTACCGGAATATGGATCCGGAGATATCAGCATCCTGCAGATTTGCTCCCTGAAATGAGCAGCCCGGTGAAAAACTGGTATGATATAGGCTGCTGCGGCTGAGATTCACACCGTTCAGAGTTACATTTACAAAATCCGAATGACTGAAATCGATATCGGACAAATTCCATCCTGCCAAATCCAAATTCTGAAACCTGCGGTTCTGTAATTCCCTCTGTCCGCCGCCGCGAATATCAAGCATTGCTTTCAATTCCTCCAGCGATACTGTCATCATGCAGTCTCTCACCACCTTCATTTTATCTATTCTAACCCAACTATCCCAAAAGGTAAAGATTAGTTCTTTGATTTTTCACTTTTCTATGGTATGCTTTTATCTGAAGATTATTTCAAAAGAAAAAGGGGATATAAATATGAAGTGCCGTGCATGTGGGAATGAAATGGAAATACGTCAGACCGAAACAGGCAAAGTAGCTATTTGCCACACTTGTAAAGTAAAACGAAGGCTGCGAAAAAAGGAAAATGAAGATAGCGCACCGCAGGTTTATTCAAATATTCCAGAGGAAGAAATACGCGCCAAAAGCGAACGGGAAATAAGGCAGAATTACCAGCAGATGCTGGATGCGGGCGAAAACGACAACATCGGGAGAAAGTCGCGGAAATCAGATTATAAACCGCGAAAACAAAGACGCCGCAAAAAGAAGAATACCGCTTTAAAAGTCATTCTGGTACTGCTCTTGCTGGCTGTTTTGGGAGTTGGCGCTTACTTCGGCTATCGATATTACCGGAACAACTTTGCCGGCACCGGGCAAAATAATCAGACCACCGGGGAAGAGCAGAACCCTGCAACCAGCAATAACAGCATAAACGTATCAACATCTGATTTTTCGGTGGAATATCTGAGCCATGAGACATCTACCGATCAGTCCGGTAATCCCTGCCTGCTGTTTTATTATATCTATACAAATAACCGGAAGGACATCTCTTCCAATGCCCTGTCAGATGTAAATCTGACTGCTGCCCAGAGCGGCGGTGAGTGCACGGAAAGCACACTGGCCTCACCACCGGAAGAAGTATCAAATATGACGGTGGATGTTGAATACAATGAGTCAATCACTGTTTGTCAGGTATTTTCCCTGAGCGATACCTCCGAAGTAACGATAAGCGTTGCCGACCTGTTAGCCGCCGATGGTACTGTTTTGGGAAGACAGACCTTTCCGCTGTAATCCATGATGAATCAAAGCTGTCTGCCGACCACTGGGGAAGCTGCAGACAGTTTTTATTTAGTATCCGAGATTTTCTCCAATCAAGATCACTTTGATCCGTCCTTTTTGTTTGGAGTGCCTGGTGATTACAATATTTGAACATATACAGTCGGGGACATGGCAGTCCATACAGTAACCGGAAGAAGCGCAGGGTGTCTTCAGTCCGAGTCGGTTTGAGTTCGGCGGTGCCGCTGTATAACGGACCCTTTCGATACCGCTCTCAATATCCGGTACAATCTTATTCATGCCGGCAAGGATAATAACATTAGCCGGACCGTAAATTAGACAGGCTACCCGATTCCCCAGTCCATCGACATTAATCAACTCTCCGTCCCGGGTAATGGCATTACTGCTCATAAAATAATAGTCTGCCGCTGCACACTTAAAATAAATCTGCCGTTTCTCTTCTGGTGTCTGCGCTATTTCCCGGTCAATCACCTGAAAATGCTCTGCTTGCTTAAGCCGGTCCACGATACCGATCTCCTTAATCGTCTCCGAGCCGCCCCATGCTGCAGTAGCTCCCGTTTCCATCATTGCCATCGCCTGTTCGGCTGCCTCCCTGGCCGTCCCGCAATAATATCCTTCTATATTGCGCTTTTTCAAACCTTTAATCACTTTTTCGGCCAGATTCTGATAATATTGCTTTTGTGGTTCCATTATAGTCCTCCTCTTAAATATGTAAAATTTTTTTAGATATTTTTCCAATTATAGGTGTTGACAAAGTCCTCTTCTTATAGTATATTAAATATTGTTCTGATTTACAATCAGTTATGCGTGAGTGGCTCAGTTGGTAGAGTACGACCTTGCCAAGGTCGGGGTCGCGGGTTCGAATCCCGTCTCACGCTCTTATATTTCAAATGAAATTCCTTTTTTTCAAGGGATTTTTTTTTGCATAAAATAACTTCTTCTTAATTGCTATTATTATACCATAATTTACCAGTAAAATCCCGATAAAAATTATGATATAATATCTGCGAAGTGTGAACGGTTAACTGAATAAACTTAATATTTTATTCTCACTGGTTGGATGGCATGCTGATTTTGTCCTCTCTCTGATAATCGTTTAACACACTCTAGTAATTACACCCTTTTACTTATTCGGTCTCAGAGCTGTATGGAAATTCCAGTCAGGAATTTCCTTTTTTTAATTCATTTCAAACAATTCTTTAATATCACAGTCCAGTGCGGAACAGATCCGTTCCAAAACCGAGATATCTATCCGGGTAACCTTATTATTGCAGTAACTATTAAGCTGAGTCCTTTGCAAACCAGCCAGCTGACAGAGTTTGTTTTTACTCATATTTTTTTCTTTTATTAACTTGTCCAATGTGATTACAATTCTTTTTGTTTTCATATTTGCAATTTCTCCTTTTTTTATATTTACAATGTATTATGAGATACTGTAAAATTTAAGATGCAAGAAATTGCATTCCCGATATTCAGATAACAGGAGGTAGATATGAAAAGTTTTGATAATTTATCCCCCAAAGAACAAGAACGGGGTTATGAAATGCTAATCTTTATTTTTGAAAGCTCAGAAATCGAATTTCAGGCCTTTACGGGTATCATTCCAATGACTCAGGAGCTTTACCGGCGTGTTGCCGTGTGCTTAAGAGATAATCGCTGCTATCAGCTTCTGAAAGACTTTGCCAGGAAGCATCCCGACTTTTTAATCCCTTAATTGAGTAAGTCATTATGAAAATAAAAAGCTGTCACACTAGAAATTAGTGTGACAGCCATGAAATCTATACCTTATACTGCTATTCTGCCGGATCTTTTGTTTCATCGGCGGCCAGCTTCAGTCCCAGCTCATCTAACTGTTCCAACGCTACCGTTCCTGGAGCTGCACTCATCAAATCAGAAGCATCCTTCACTTTCGGGAAGGCTATTACATCTCGAATGCTGTCCTCTTTCGCCATCAGCATAATCAGCCGATCCAATCCATAAGCCAGGCCGGCATGAGGCGGTACACCGTATTTAAACGCACTCAGCAGAAAACCAAACTGTTCCTGAGCCTGTTCTTTCGTAAAACCAAGGATATCAAACATCTTACTTTGAATATCCGGATTAAAGATTCTGACACTGCCGCCGCCAATCTCGGTACCATTCAATACGATATCATATGCCTTGGCCCGCACCCTGCCGGGATCGCTGTCCAACAGCGGAAGATCTTCTTCCATCGGCATCGTAAACGGATGATGCATCGCCGTATAGCGGTTCTGCTCTTCATTCCATTCCAGCAGCGGGAATTCCGTAACCCAAAGGAAGCGATAGTCGTTTTTATCGAGGATTTCCATCTGTCTGGCTAATTCCAGCCGCAGATTACCAAGGACATCCCAGACTACTTTGTTTCGATCCGCTGCAAACAAAAGCAAATCCCCAGGTTCACCAGCCATTGCATCAATGAGGGCATTCATTTCTGCCTCGCTCATAAATTTAGCAAAGGAAGATTTCAGTTCCCCGTTTTCGCCAATTGCTGTATATGCCAATCCCTTCGCACCGTAATCCTTAGCAAAATCAACCAGCTTATCAATCTTCTTTCGCGGCATTTGTCCCTGGCCCTTCGCATTGATTCCACGAACACTACCGCCGGCTTTAATCGCTTCGGTAAATACGCCAAATCCACAGTCCTTAACGATAGATGTAACATCTTTGAGTTCCATACCAAAACGAATATCAGGTTTATCGGAACCAAAACGGTCCATCGCTTCCTGCCAGGTCATACGGGGCACAGGCAGGGGAATCCCTATATCCAGTATATCTTCATAAAGCTTCGCCAGCAGGCGGTCATTCACATCGATTACATCATCGATATCGACAAATGATAATTCCATATCGATCTGGGTAAATTCCGGCTGCCGGTCAGCTCTTAAATCTTCATCACGAAAACATTTGACGATCTGAAAATATCGATCATAACCGGAACACATTAATAATTGCTTATATATCTGCGGAGACTGCGGCAAAGCGTAAAAATTACCCGGGTGCACCCGGCTCGGCACCAGATAATCACGCGCTCCTTCCGGAGTACTTCCGATCAGCATCGGAGTTTCGATTTCCAGAAATCCTTCTGCTGACAGAAATTCCCGTATTAATGCCGCTGCCTTGCTGCGCATTATAAGGTTCTGCTGCAGGTCTGGTCTTCTGAGATCCAGATAACGGTACTTCAGTCGCAGTTCTTCTTTGGTTTTACTGCCTTCTTCGATCGGAAACGGCGGTGTCTCTGATTCCGACAGTATTCGTAATTCCTCGGCCCGGATTTCCACTTCACCGCTTGCCAGGTTAGTATTTACAGCACCGGCGCGAGCCGCCACCTTCCCGGTCACCGCTACAACGAATTCACTGCGCAGTCTCGCAGCTTTCTCCATGAGCGATAATTCTTCTCCTTCAAACACAATCTGTACGATTCCGGCACGGTCACGCAGATCCAAAAAGACGATTCCGCCTTTGTTGCGGTTTTTCTGCACCCACCCCATAACCGTCACAGTCTGACCGATATCGGCGCTGTTAATATCACCGCATAGCTTGGTCCTTTTTAATCCATTCATCGATTCTGCCATCTCTATTCCCTCCTACGCATAACAATCAATAATTTCAGTGTATCCTTCGTCTGTGAGCTGTTCTTTCTGAAATTTCTTATTCTTCTTCATTTTTACCACTGTGACCTGTTTACCCGCTGCCCGCTCTTTCTTCGCAGCGATGAAGATTTCCTCCATTTGTTCACCGGACAGATTCTTATCGATCAGATATACCCTCTTCACTTTACCGGTCGGTATTTTATAATCATTTTCCAGAAGCAGCATGACAATCCGTTCAAACCCGATCGAAAATCCACATGCCGGCGTATTCTGTCCTGAGAATTTTCCGATCATCTCATCGTATCTTCCGCCGCCGCCGACCGATCCGCCGAATTCATCCATGCTAATTTCAAAAATCGTCCCGGTATAGTAAGACATTCCCCGAACCAGAGTAGGATCAAATGACAATTTAAAGTCCGTTTCTTTTGCACTTTCCACACAAGCGATAATTTCTTCCAGACCGACTGATGTTTGTTCGTCCAGAAAGCCTTTCAGCCTTTCCCTGCAATATCTTACCCCTTCAATATCATTGGTAATCTCAGTAAAGAGCTTGAGATATTTATCTACACCATCGGAATCGTATCCGCTCTCGGTTAATTCCAAACGAACCCCATCCAGACCAATCTTATCCATCTTATCTAAGGTAATAAAAACATTGTCATAATCGCTCTCGGCAAAACCGCTGTATGCCGCCATCGCCTTTAGAATACGGCGATCGTTAATGCGGATGGTGAAATTTTCAAATTCCAATTTACCCAGTAGAGTGCTGGTGGCCAGAATCAGCTCAATTTCGGCCAAATTAGATGCCTCACCCAGAATATCAATATCACACTGCATAAACTGCCGGAAACGACCTCTCTGAGGCCGGTCAGCCCGCCATACGTTCCCCATCTGCAGCGCTTTGAAAGGTGCCGGTAATTCATTGGCGTAATTAGCGTAATATCGGCACAGCGGAACGGTCAGGTCATAGCGCAGTCCGCCGTCTACGAGATCGCCTTCGCATCCGGCCTGGTCAATCTTAAGTTTCTCGCCTCGTTTCAATATCTTGAATATCAGCTTTTCATTTTCACCGCCCTGTTTGCTGGACAAATTCTCAATATGCTCCACACAGGGGGTCTCCATAGATGAAAACCCAAAGTTCCGATAGGTTTCTTTAACCAACCCGATCACATAATCCCGAATCTCCATTTCACCGGGCATCATATCCTTCATACCGGTAACCGGCTTCTTTTTTAACGCCATATTACTTCTTCCTTTCGCTTTATCATTTCATCAATGCGGGCGATATACTGCGTGACATTCTTGACATTTTCCACCCGCACAATCTTTCGTCTTTGTTCTTCGCCGTCATTATACACCACCTTGGTGGTTGCACCTGCACCCAGGGCAATGATCGATTGTTTCTCTTCCATAATAAGTATATTGTATATTCCGGCTTTGTCAACCTTTGCATAGCCTACATTTTCAAAACTTCCGGCAATATTTTTCTGGCGGTACATGTAGTATGGGGACATTCCCATGGCACTGCCATAATCGGCTCCCAGTGTTATCATCGCTGACAATTCATCACCGGTGATCCTTTCGGTCTGCTTCTCCTGTCCCATCTTAGCCGCCCGTTTTATCGCCAGAGCATGGACGGTCAGACTGTCGGGATTCATCATTCGGACCTGCTCCAGCGTATCTTTCATCTCGATTCTGGTTTCTCCGGGAAGACCGGCAATCAGATCCATATTAATATTATCAAAACCCAGCTCCCGGGCCAGATTATAAGCCTCGCGAATCTCTTGGGCAGTATGCCTGCGCCCGATGCTGTCCAGAGTTTTCTGCTGCATTGTCTGAGGATTAATGGATATTCTCGAGACAGCAAATTCCCGCAGTACTTCCAGCTTGTCCCGGGTAATGCTGTCCGGCCTCCCGGCTTCCACCGTAAACTCCTGAAGACCGGCATACGAAAATTGAGCCTCCATATCTTTCAGAAGCCTCCGCAGTTCTTCCGGTTCCAGCGTCGTCGGCGTACCGCCGCCGATATATACCGTGTTCAGCCTGCGGTCCTGCATTATCTTGGCGACAGAAGCAATCTCCTTACCCAGAGCATCCAGGTACTCTCCCACCCGGTGCTTCCATGCGGTAATTGGAAAAGACGCAAAGGAACAATAACTGCAGGTAGTTGGACAAAACGGAATCCCGATATACAAGCTGTATCCATTTTCATAGTCAAGCTGTTCTAACAGATTTCGTTCGGTTTTTGCAATTTGAATTCCTAATTTAATCTTTTCTTCCGAAACAAAATAATTTTCAGATAGATGCCTTTTTATCGCTTCATCATCCTGCTTTTTTTCCATTTGTCCGATGATCAATTTGGTTGGCCTGATCCCTGTAAGCATGCCCCAGGGCAGTGTTTCCCCGGTCTCTCCTGCAAGCCAGGTATAAAGTCTTCGGCCGATCAGCCGTTTTACCTCCCCTTTATCAACACAGTCTGAGACATCGCTGCTGCTCACAAAAAAGCAAGAATCACTTCCCAATTGAACTTCAACCAGTGATTCCTGCTCATCATTCACACTTTGCTCTATTTCGGCCGCCGGTAAAAATGCTTTGACTATATGAAATACGTCATAGGTATATAAAGGGTCATTACAAGCAATTTGAATCATATCCTGCCTCGCTTCGTTATAGATAAGGATTATATTTTTTTTCGTGTGCAATCGTAGTCTCGCCCATGTGTCCGGGATATACAACCGTATCTTCGGGAAGCGGCAGCAACTTATTATGAATTGACATAATCAGCGTTTCGGTATCTCCCGTTGCCATATCGGTACGCCCCACCGAATTTTGAAAAAGCGTATCACCGCAAAACAGCACACCCGATTCGCGGACATAATAGCAGACTCCGCCGCAGGTATGCCCAGGCGTATATATCACTTCAAATTCCATTCCCGCAAGTATAAGCTTCTCGCCATCTTTCACGTATACCGCATCGGTAAATTCATATCCGGCAGTATAGGACCTGGATCCATTTACCCGGCAGTCGCTGAGAACCGCCTCTTCCGCCTCATGAGCATATACCGGTACCGGAAATTCTTTCAGCAGATCATTGAGCCCAAGGATATGATCAAAATGCCCATGGGTTAAGAGCACCGCTTTTACGATCAGTTCTTCACTCTTAATATGGCTGGTAAAATAACCCGGAAACCCGCCCGGATCTATAATGACTGCCTCTTTCGCCACCTCGTTGACCACCAGATAACAGTTGGTACTGATGATGCCGACTGCAAATTTTTCTATTTTCATTTCTTTACCCCACTGCCCGTTCAATATCCAGAACGCCTTCTATCTGTCTCATTTTCT
>Ga0153996_1000977_pt1 | contig 12008 bp, 9 predicted proteins | sample TSNC080MetaG_FD_104728 | JGI IMG/M metagenome (GOLD analysis project Ga0153996, IMG submission 104728) | Attine ant fungus gardens microbial communities from North Carolina, USA - TSNC080 MetaG | ecosystem: Host-associated > Fungi > Mycelium > Unclassified | place: USA: North Carolina, Lumber... | reverse complement strand
TGCGACTAAATGAATTCTATTATTTGCATCTGTTAAATCAATCGCTGCTGTGATATCAAATGTATCAACTAAAATACCTCCACTGCTCAATGTAGCATCATTTGCTAATGTAATATCTAATTCATAAGTCGTACACCATGTATTTAATCCACCAACATATAAATCATACATAAATGGAGACCCATCAGTAGGACTTACATACATTTCAATAGTAAGAATCGAACCAGTTGCACTATCCACTTTGTTTCCTTGACTATCACTTAAATAAACATCAAGCACTGTTCTATCTGCTTCAAACAAAACATATCTGAATGATGACCAGTCAAATCCAATTTTGATTTCTTTTACTTTGAAATCATCTTTTTGAATGGAAGAAGCATCGACTTCTTGATCTAATGTAATGATTGATTTTGTTACTGCTGGTCCCCAATCATCACCAATGATTTCTACCTTCTGTGTTCCTGTTACTATGTTAGGAGTAGCATTCGTAGGAACGATAACCAAAGATATCACTAATAAACATAAAGACATAATCGTAAAAATCTTCTTTTTCACATTATTTTACCTACCTTCCAATATTAATTATACTTTGTTTATAAAAGCCCTCTCTAGTCATTTTCTCTTTTAAAAGTGGTCATTTTCTCACTTCTTTACCACTTTTTAACAAATTTAAAAGAACTGGTTTGTTAATCAGTTCTTTAAAAATGGCAACTATTTGGTGTTCTTGGAAATGGAATTACATCTCGTATATTATCCATCCCAGTAATATAAATCAATAACCTTTCGAATCCAAAACCAAAACCAGCCCTTTTCGTGGTTCCAAATCTTCTTAAATCTAGATACCATTTGACTTGTTCTTTTTCAATCTCTAGTTCGTTCATTCGTTTTAATAATTGTTCATAATCATCTTCTCTACTAGAACCACTAGATAACTCTCCACATTTTGGTAAAATATAATCAACCGCAGCTACTGTTTTCCCATCTGGATTTAATTTACAATAGAAAGGTTTCATATCCTTTGGCCAATCCGTAATAAACAACGGTGATTTAAAATATTCTTCAGCTAAATAACGTTCATGTTCTTTCGCTAAATCTTCACCATAAACTGGTTGAAACTCCCATTTTTTTGTTGTTTTCTTCAAGATATCGATTGCTTCTTGATAACTAATTTTTAAAGATGTGGATTGTACGACTGTTTCTAATTTTTCAATTAATCCTTTTTCAACAAATTGATCTAAGAATGTTAGTTCATCATAACTTTGTTTTAATGTCGTTTTAATAATATATTTCAAAGCATCCTCTTCAACATCCATCAATTGTTCCAAATCACAAAATGACATCTCTGGTTCAACCATCCAAAATTCATTTGCGTGGATTTTAGTATTTGATTTTTCGGTTCGAAATGTCGGTCCAAAGGTATAAATATTTGTAAAAGCCATAGCAAATGCTTCCCCATGAAGCTGCCCAGTTCCTGTAATATAAGCTTGTTTGCCAAACAAATCTTTACTAGAATCGATGCTACCATCTTCCTTGATTGGTGGATGAAGGAAATCGAATGAAGAAACTTTAAACATTTGATCTGTACCTTCACAATCTGTAACCGTTATTAATGGTGTTGTAATATATAAAAATCCTTTACTTTGAAAATAAGAATGTACTGCCATGGATACTGTATTACGTATTCGAAATACGGCTCTAAAGATGTTGGTTCTAGCACGTAAATGAGCTTCTTCTCTTAAAAACTCCATCGTATGATTTTTAGGTTGGATTGGATAATCCGCATCACAATCGCCTACTAAAGATATTTCTTTAACTAAAAAATCATATCGTTTATCATCTATTTTTTGAATCAAGCAAATTGCTTGGATAGAGGAACCAATTTTGAATGTTTGAATAGTTTCAAAGCTTTCTACTACTGATCCATAGACTAGTTGTATACTCTGAAATATAGTTCCATCATATACATCAATAAAACCAATCTGTTTCTGTTTTCGATGATTTCTAATCCATCCGTTTATTTCTACTTCTTTTCCAACATAATCTTCTAATCTAGCAAATAAATCTCTTAAATACACAATTATTCCTCCTTGTTCTTATGTTTCTTAGTAAATAAGAAAATGACCAGCTTCATCCTATATAAGGACGAACGCTGGCCATTCGTGGTACCACCTTACTTCATTATGTTGTAAAACATAACCTCATCTACTCCATCAAGTATTGATCACATGGTAACGGGTGATTCCGATCTATTCTACTTGGCAATTGCCTTTCCTTAGATAGCTCAAGGATGTTATGTTCATGAACTTTTTCTGTTAGCTTACACCATACCTAACTCGCTGTAAAAAATGATGTTCATTACTTTTTCCTATCATTGCTTCTTTGTATTATATTTTTATGTTACAACTATATCATGGAATTATTCAAAAAACAAGTAACGATTCTATATTACTTCTTATTACTTCTTATTGTGAATCATCGTTTTATATTTGAATTGATTTAATGAGTCTGTTACGATATATTCTTTCTTGTGCTAACAGTATGTTTCTTAGATCATTATAATTAAGGTATTCATCAATGTATACAATTTCTGTCGTATCTAATTTTATATTTGGTATATTTGTTATTACTACATCGATTGTTTTTATACTTTCAATATCACGTATTGATTCTAATGATAAAATAATCGTTTTTGCTTTAGAACTATTTTGAATCATGTCTAAAATCAACTCACGATGACCTTTGTTTGCATCAATAAGAATACCAATAGAAAGAGCGTTGAAATTCATCTTTACTCTATGAAATAACGCTTCCCAACAGGTCACTATATAGTATAAAATCATGTTTTTAGCCTCTTCGTTATAGTTTGGGAAAATTGAGTTAATATGTTTCCTAATAACAGCGCAAGTAACAGCGTTTTCCTTCATGAATTTTTTAATAAACATATTACTTTTAGAATATAAAATATATAATGGATGGTTCGTAAATTGTAAAAGATTAAATAATAAAACTTGTAATTCCTCTGTATTTTTTGTATTTATCGTCATTGTTCTTGCTGTTTTATCAATTAATTCTTTGATATTTTTATAAAGATAATTGGCTTTCTTATTAACAACAATAAGTAACTCAATATCATCATATACTTTTGCATACTTTTTGGTATAGAAAGGATAGAACAATTGATCTATGATAGAACTATTTAGATTGAGATCAAATATCTCTAAGAAATCTTGACAAAGAATACTATCATCTAAAAAGCTATCATAATTATTTGAATCTTCTTCAATAACAAAATAGTGTTTATTTTTTATCCGTTGTACTCTAACATAAAGCCATATAGTTAAATCGTTTTGTGATGGAAAGATAGTTGCCAAATATCCTTGTTGCCTGATTTTATTTTGCAGTGTTAAAAGAATTGCTTTTTGATCCTCATCTATTAATTCATCATCTTCTACAAATTGTAGTTCCAAAAATAATGATGTAAACATTTTTGAAATAGTTAATTCATCACCTATGATACAATGATTAAAAGTATCAATTACGATTTCATCTTCATTTAATAATTGACTGATTGACTTAATACTTCTTGCTAATGTTGAGGTGCTAATAAATAAATCTTCTGCTATATCATCTGCTTTTCTTGATTCATAAAAAAATAAATATCTTAAAAGTTTGTATTCTAAACTTTCTGATAGAATTTTACCATAGATTTCTCTAATTGAACTTTCCGCTGGAATGAAAAGCAGAATTCCTTCTTGACTAGTAATTATTTTACTTGGAGAAATAATAGAATTTATATTTTTTATTTCATCAGATAACGTTCTAATTGATATTTCAACCAAACTACTTATCTCATTTAGAGTCATTGTAGGATGTTCAACTAATAGATTAATAATTTCGAATACTCTAAAATCTCTTTTTGATAACATTCTTTTCATCGTAAACACCTCAAATCTTTTTACATTATATATCATACTTTATTTTAAAACAAACGAATAAACATTTAATTTAACCACTTTAGTATTTTTTAATAAACAACGGACACCATATTAATAGTCAATCTTTTTTTGCATAGGTGATGCAATTCTTGCTCTTGTAAATAAATAGAAACTGGATGATAATATAAATGTGAAATGGAGGAATTAAAAATGATTAAAATTTTAGTAGCATGTAAAACTGGTATGACTTCTAATTTATTATTAGAAAGATTGGAAAAAGTATCAAAAAGAAATAAGTATGATGTTTCAGTAGAGGCAGTAGCTGAAACAGGAATTGAAAATGCCTTAGGTAAATTCGATATTCTATTAGTAGGACCACAAGTATCAATGAATAAAGTTGAGGAAGCAGTAAAAGGAAACTATCCTGTTTACCAAATCGCAACTGGTGATTTTACTACATTAGATGCTGAACGTATTTTAGATGACGCTGTTCAAGCATATAAAGATTTCCAAAATGGTTTATCAACAGATATGAGCATTTTAGTAGCTTGTACTGCGGGGGTAACTTCTAACCTAGTGGTTTCTAACATGCAGAAAGCAGCAAACGAAAAACAATTGAATATTAACATTAAAGCAGTTCCTGAGACTGCTGTAGCAAATGAAATTAATAAGTTTGATGTTTTATTGGTATCTCCACAAATCTCTCTTGCAAAGATGGAAAAAGTGGTAGGAAACAAGATCCCAATAGCAGCAATTCATACCGCATTTTATTCAACTGTTGATGGTGAAGCTATCTTAAAACAAGCGGCAGATTTATACAACAAAAAATAAATAAATTGAATAATAAATAGAACAAAAACAAACGATGACCCACCAAAGTTCATCGTTTGTTTTTGTTACTATATTAACTTTATTAGATAGACAAAGCATGAGACTGAGTCAGAACTGTCGATACTATAATTATGTTTGTGTTCTTAAATTCGTTTGTCATAAAAATAACAGACAGATATTGTGCAAAAAAAAATTATACGCTGCTTGGTACTATCTATAAGAAAATATCAAGTTGTACAATAAGATAAATTAATATACTATATTTATGTTAATAAAAGATGGAGGAGAAAAGAGAAAAATGAAAAAAAGTTTAAATCAGTTATTTGCATGTTATCTTTTTACAGAAAATTATTCTAAGCATTGTAATTATTACAAGAAATATAGAATGATATGTGATTGTTTAGAGTATCTAGATGAAATTAGCACAAGACCAGAAAATGACGTAAATCTAATCATGACAATGTATGGTGGAGGTTTAGATGGATAGTAAAAAAAAACAGATTTCTATACTTTATACCTCATTAAGCTCATCTGAGCGAAGAAAATTGCTAAAATTTTTTCGAAAAGTTAATAGAATGAATTTAAACAAGATAGCTAAACACATCACAATTGACCCAAGTAGTATTAGTAGAATGGAAAATGGAAAGCAAGAAGTTCCATATGAGTATTTTGAAAAGTCTTTAATTTTTTATACAGACGGAAAATTAATAGATTTAGAGGCTTTCAATCATGCCATATGTTTATGCGAAAATTTGATTTTTGAAATTATAGACCATAATGGTTGCACCTTTTCCTCTACACATGATGATTTTATACTTAAATCTTCACCACATAAGTTCCATTATCCAATTATTATTTTGATAAAATTTATTAAATCATCTTATGTTAAGATGTATGATGATCAATTTTATGAAAATTTAAATTATTTAGAAAAGATTGCCGATAATTTTATCTTTGGTTGGATGAAAAGGGCTTTTCTATATTTTAAAGGACTATACGAGATGAATCTACAAAAATTTGAATTAGCTAATGAATCACTAAATAAGGCAACACAGATTGCGATTAGCAATAAGCAATTAGAAGCATATTTATTTTATTTGAAAGGGCAATTAGCTAATAGAATGGGAGATTATGTTAATTTAAGAAAAAATTTAACTTTACTTGAACCTTTAGCAGAGAGGTATTTAGGTAATTTAAGTACCTTAGATATTAGAATATTAAAAGCAAACTACTATCGTGGTATTTACAAGTTTGAAAATGCCATTGCTATAGATAAAAATACATTAAATATGATTGATAAGCTCTCATTAGATTATAGTGATGCATCTGCAATATTAAATTATAATTTGGGACGTACTTATCGTCTTTTGAAAGAATATAAAATAGCTCTTCACTACTTAAAGGAATCATTAAAGAAAAAAAATTGTACTGATGTTTACTATGAAATTGTATGGATACATTATAGTCTAGGTAATAGTAGCGAATGTAGAAAGTATATTAAGCAATGTTTTCTTTTAAATGAGCAAAATAATTATTTTTATGAGCTGGTAATATATATTGAACTTAATTTAAATAAGTCAAACAGTAAAAGATCGATTGCTAAGTTAGAACAAGTTTATAAAAGATATTGTCATAAAGTGTCAATTCGAGATAAAGAATTTTTATTAAAGCAAATAATCAGTAGTTATGAGGCGATTGGTGATTTTAGGCAAGCACTGGTGTACAGTAAACATTTGGTTGAGATAATGCAAACTCAATTAATTTCTACCCTTTCAAATTGGTAAGACTTATCATTTTATGGTAATATTTTTTGAAATAGTCTTGCGCAATTATGTGGTTTTTTGTCGATTATTTAATCAAATGTTTGAATCTTTGTTAATTAGGTATAGTATACATCCCACTTCCATTCTTTAGATCTTTTATATAGTAACTAGCAAAATTGAGATTGTACCTTCCCCTCTCATGGTAGTATCATCAAAATATCCAGTATTTCTTTACAATTGCTCGTTCAATTCTCGCCAGCTACAGAAATAAACTCAATGTCTAGCCGAATATTTTACCCCAAATAATCAATAACGAATAAAGCTGATATTCCTGAAACCATACTAGCTGTCAGTTGTCTAATCATATTTATAATTACATGCACAAAATATTGTAGGTGATATATTGAATAAAACTAATGAAAATATAGAGTTTTTGACTTCAAAATTCATTTTTGTATAATTAGTCTTGAAAGAGAGGTGAGAAGCGATGAAATTATTTAGGAAACTAGTATGTGTTGCTGCAACGTTAATGTTAACAACAGTTGCTGTTTCTGCCGCAAGTGGAAGTGCATGGTATCGCGGTGGTACAATTAAGTTTACTTGGTATACAAGTTGGAATTTTCGTGGGGATTTCATTAATGGCACAGCTGCAGGCTACGGTTGGAGAAAGCAAGTAGTAGTTCGAATGGGAGAAAGTGCAACCGTAAGTGGTTGGGCTGCTCGTGATACGTTATCTATTAGTGCAAGAGATTATGGCCCTTTTGGATCTATCGGAGCTGGAAATTACTCAGCATATGCAAATACAGAATAGTAGTATGGGAAAAGATGGGCCTATCCCATCTTTCTTTGCTTTTATACTTAAGTCCTATGTGCATCTTTAGACATAAGTCGAAATCCTTGAAAGGGCGAGGTAGTAAGAACCTAGTTGTAAACTCAGCCTAAGCAAGAGAAAGATGCAAAAGAGTGCGAGGGAAAGCGAATCACTTTGATTATAAGGAGGCTTTATATGAAAAGAATACATTCAATTATTATCATACTAATATCTGTTCTTTCCTCAATTTTGATATTATTACACTATGATAAAATTCAACAAAAGTCATTTTTTTTACTTGATTTAGGTTACTATAACTCAATTATTTCAGTAAAAAATTTCGATAAGATAGACTTTTCTGAAGAAAAAAAATATATAGACCGTTTAGCAAATGAAACTAATGTTAAGGTCCTAGTTTCTCAATATAGCTATCAAAAAAATACTATTAAAACATTATTTTCCAGTAACGCGGATGAAGAAATTCGTAAAATTCTTAATATTAATCAATCTTCATTGTCCTATTCAACATATGGAAAGAATGCTACTATTAGTGACATATTGGGGAATGATAATTTTATATACGAGAACTTAGCTAGTTCCTTAGATGAAGATTTTTACTGGAATGGGGAAATAACAATTTCCCATGATAGCGAGGTACAGTATAAAGAATTTGTACAAGAATTTCTAGCCCATTTTTCATTGACTAAAGACTCTATTATGATAAGTACAAAACTATATAGAGAAACTGGACAGCTTCTGAATATAGTTCTTATTTTTTCGGTTTTTATTTGTTCTATATTATTTATATTGGCAGTCATCCATAAGATTAACTCTAACACTTCTCAAATAGGAGTTTTGCTTTTGCTAGGTTATCGCAAAACGGATATTATTAAAAAAATAGTAAATCGTGATTTTACTATGATATATTTAGGAATGATTATATCAGTGATTGGCTATTTACTTTTATCTAATATACCACGCAGGCTACTAGTGATTGTTTTGATAAAAGATCTATCATTAATAGGAGCAAGCTACTTAATATACTATTGGTTTCTTGTAAACATTTTAAAAAGTAATAGTATATCAAGTATACTAAAAAAACAGAACGTTATAGATAAACTTAGCAATACAAATGCATATATACAAACAATTATATTTTCGTTTATCTTAATTATATCATTACTATCTAGTAGGGCAATTAAAGATAGTTTGATTAATTATGAAAATAGACAACAATATAAGTATTTACTCGATTATGGTGTAATATATTCTATGAACTCAGCTTTTATGATGAACAATGATTTTTCCAAAACAGAAACTCTACTGAATGATATAATAAAGAACGAGATTTTGAAAGATAAATTTGTTTATGCAAATTTTGAGGCTTATCTTATATATAAACCTGGAACTATAGTTCATGAGGATTATTTATATGATGATTTATATGCTTTTGTTAGTCCAAACTATTTCGCTTTAGAGGACATAACCCTATATGATGATTTGGGGAATAATATAAAATTAGATGATGCTTATATCTCAGATGATATATTTATTTTTCCAAAAAAATATGATAAAGGAGTTGACATCTTATTAAATGCCTATTTTTCTAATAATGTGTCTATTTATGCTAATGATAAAAATCAATTTAAACCAAAAGTATTGTATTACGATAATCAAGAAGTGCATACCTATTTACTAGATTTGTATAAAATAGATTCCCCAGTTTTTAAGATTGTTAGAGTGGATGAAAAAAGAAATTATATTGGAGCTAGTCAAGGCCTCTCATTATATGGTGTTCGAATGAATACAGGATTGAAATTTGCTGTTCAGAATAATCGAAAAGAGCTTGTTAATGAATTAGCGATGCTATTTTCAAGTTATGGTTTAAATGACGTTTTTAGTGATTCGAATTTTGTCGTATTTAGCGATTATTTAAACATGGACTTAGCAAGACATCAAATGGGTTTACAGATAACTTTAGTAGGGACACTAATCATTACAATATTATATATATTTACTCAACTTCAGTTTGTGACATTGTACATTGTTCAAAATTATCGTACCATATCAATACGAAGATTTCTTGGACACGAACCGCTTGTCATTTATAAAGAGGTATTTATGATGACAGTACTAGAATTTGTTATAGCCTTGTTTGTGGCTATTCTAACCAATTTTTTTCTTTTATTAGGTGATTGGATAGTATTTAGTTTTTTTGTGATAGGATTATTAATTCTTAGTTTTATAATCACAATAACAATTGTTGCTGTCTCCAATCAAGATAAAATGCTAAAGAGTTTAAAAAGGGGATAAGGATAATATGATTAAAATCAATAATGTATCTAAGAATTTTGGGGACAAAGTATTATTTAAAGAGTTATATCTACAGATTGAAGCAAGACAAGTGACTGCAATTGTTGGATCTTCAGGAAGTGGAAAAACAACATTGTTAAACTTAATTGGGTTGCTTGACATAGATTATAAGGGAGATATTATAATTAATGGAGTAAGTATTAATTCTTTGAGAACACGAAAGAAGTTTCAGTTCATCAGAGAAAATATAAATTATTTGTTTCAAGATTATGCATTGATTGAATCTGAAACTGTTGAATATAATCTTCAATTAGCTCTTCAATATAAAAAGAGTTCAAAGCAAGAAAAGCAGATTTTAATAGAAACGGCTTTGAAGGAAGTGGGACTAGCAGATAGTTTGAAGAAATATGTATATACATTAAGCGGCGGTGAGCAGCAACGTGTTGCATTGGCACGGACGATGATAAAACCTGGAAATATCATCTTAACAGATGAACCGACAGGTAATCTCGATGAAAAAAATAGTGATATTGTATTCGAGTTACTTAAGAATCTAAAGAATCAAAATAAAACGATTATTATAGTTACCCATGATTTAGAGATAGCAAAAAAATGCGATCAAGTCATCAATCTGAATAATAAGTCTATCACAACAAAAAATGTATAGAAAAAAGGGATTGTAAGGTAGTAGGCTAAAAACTATGCCTACTTCTTTACATCCCTTTAATTTTTTAACAAATTTCTATGTTATTTAATGGAGTGTTGGAGCAGTTCAGATGTCACTTGAGCGGACTCCTCCCTCTACTAAAATACTTGTGAATTTTTCTTAAATTCTTACTAAGTTAATTATCATTTCTAATGTCAATTAACTTCTTTCACAATAATTTTTTCCTCATTCACTAAGCTTAAAAAAAGATAATCTTAATAAAGATGAACTAATTGCTTTAACATGGGAATATACTAATTTCAGCTCTATCTGTCAATTCTTCCTTTGTTAACCCCAGTCTCATTCTTTCTCTTTGAATGATTATTCCTAATTTCTTATTTTTATAAAGCGACACTTTGCATTCCCCTCCTATGTAAATTTTAATATTAATGTTTATCATGTAAAACGATACTCCAGTTCAAAATTATGGAACTATTAGTTCGAGTATCGTATTATAATACAATCACCCACTACCTATTTAAAAGCAACAATATACATCTCTTCATTTTCATAATGGGTGATTAATTCAATGAATAGTTGATGTTATGTTCTACTACTAACTTTAAATCTAATAATCACTCATTCATATAAGCGAATCTCCCCCATCATCTCATAACAAACTATACAAATCATAATACAATTGTTTTTCTTTCATTAACACATCATGTTTTCCTTCTTCTACTACTTCTCCTTTATCAATCACATAAATCTTATCAGCATTTTTAACCATTGAAATATTATGATCAATAATAATTATTATTTTATCTTTAATTCCATAGATAACATTTTTAATTAATTGACTTGAATGGGCATCAAGTGCAGATGTTGCTTCATCAAAAAGAATAATTGGTGTATTTTTCAATAACGCTCTGGCTATGCAAATTCTTTGAATTTGTCCCCCAGAAAAGTTAGTTCCACCTGTTTCTGCAACTGTTTCAAATCCTTCAGGTAATTTCATAATAAAATCATAAATATTCGCTTGTTTACAAACTTTAACTATATCTTCCATGGAAGCTAACTCATTCCCATATTTAATATTTTCTAAGATTGTTCCTTTGAATAAGTAAGGGCGTTGTGGAATATAGGCAATTAATTTTCTGATTTCTTGATATTCTAAATCTTTAAAAGATACATCATCCAAATAAATATTACCTTGTTCAAAAGAATAGAAACTTAATAATAATTTAATTAACGTACTTTTACCTGAACCACTCTTACCAACTATTCCAATGACTTCTGTTTTGTTTGCTTCTAAATTAATATTCTTTAAGATGGTCTGTTCATCAAGATAAGAGAATGTTAAATCCGTTACTTTTAACTTTTCAACATGATTTTTCGCTACTTTTATTTCTGCTTCTTCCTTAGTGATTTCCTCACTATCTAACTCAAATATTTCTATAATTCTTTCAGCAGAAGAAAGCGACATCTGGATGTTCGTCACAAAACTTCCAAGATTACCGAATAAATAAATAGCATTTCCTTGTAATAGTGAAATAGCAATGACACTACTAATATCCATATAGCCAAGAGTACATAAATAATAACCAAATAAAATTACTACTATTTCACTATTATTAAGTATTGAATTTAAGAAATCAAAAATTACAGATTCTTTAGATTTCTTTAGTGATACATCCATTAACTTTTTA
>Ga0153996_1000975_pt1 | contig 12017 bp, 10 predicted proteins | sample TSNC080MetaG_FD_104728 | JGI IMG/M metagenome (GOLD analysis project Ga0153996, IMG submission 104728) | Attine ant fungus gardens microbial communities from North Carolina, USA - TSNC080 MetaG | ecosystem: Host-associated > Fungi > Mycelium > Unclassified | place: USA: North Carolina, Lumber... | reverse complement strand
TTATCACTCAAATTTTGTATATAGCCCGGCATGTTAATTTTAAATTCTTCCAGTGTCACAATATAGCCCTCCACCGTTATAATCTTTGTAAAACATGCAAGGTAATACACAATTACCTTGCATGTAGTTTTTGCCAATGCCCAATGGCTGTTCAATTCTAGGCTGTATGAGCCTTTGAAATTGGATGGAGGTATTTGGGTGCAATCGCCTGACAAATACTGTTTTATAAAAAGCCTGTAATTCCAAACGGAGTTACAGGCTTTTTATTTTCGACAAATATCTGTGTTTTTATATCGTTTTCAGCAATTAACATTAAGATTCTTGTTTTTCGTAGTTTTGGCCAGGATACATACGTTTTTGATTTCCAGCTTATAACGGACAAACCCGGCCACAACAGGCCACGCTGCCGCTCCCCGCCCGCTCCAATCTGTTTTCCCACAAAAACAGATTGGAGGAAAAGGTAGTGAAAAACTACAAGGACAGCGACTATGCGCTTAATAAATACAGCGACGGTATCGTTTACCGCTTCGCCGACGTCATTATGGAGGTTTCACTCGCGGACTTCCTCGCCGAGAACCCCGGCAAAACGCCCGCGGACTTTGAGGCGTTAAAGAAATTCTCCGACAACGACTATCTCGATCAGGTACGCGCTGAGAACAGGCAGACCAAAAAAAATGTGTCCATTCATGGCATGGAAGAAAGCCACGATCTCGGCAGCGTTCCTCTAGCGGATGAGTACATAGAAGCGTCAGAAAGGGAAAAAGCTGTTATCGCATATTCCCTGCTCATGGAAAGCGGGCTGTTGACCGAAACGCAGGAGCGCCGATTCAATTTACATATTATTGGCAGATTGTCGTTACGGGAAATTGCCGAGCGCGAAAGCGTTCATTTTACATCGGTTGATGAAAGTATCGCCTCGGCCATGAAAAAATTCAAAAAAATCTTTGGATAACTTTAATTTTATACCCCTACACCCCCCTGTTTTTAGTGCATTGGGCGAGAGGACAAGTTCCGAATGGAACCCTCTCACCCGCACCTTGACAAACATCGGCGCTCTTTGCCGGTCATATTCTCGGAACATCAGGTACGTTACCTCCCGCGCTGTGCGCGAGGATCGCGGCCCCCTCAAAAGGGCCAGCAGGAGCGCCCGCCCCCGGCATTATGACGGGGCCGGTAGATCAAAGGCGTGGGGGCCACAATGATACTTGCCAAAAAATGAGGCCCGGCGAAATTTGTTTTAGCCGGGAAAGCGTCGCCCCGGCTGGGATAGGCCGAGGGGAGCTTTCATGCGGGACGGTTTACCGCCCTGGCTTGATGTTCTATCGAAAAAAACAGGACAGGATGTGAAACATACTGAATTTCACCGCAAATCTACACAGAAAACATTGAGGTTTGGCGGCTGGAATACCGCTGCCGAGGGTTTTCCCTTTCGGCAGCGCCATCGAGCCGTCAAATACTCCGATTGGAGTACAACACAATGCCGCATGACGTTACCAATGAAATTATTCACGAAATACCGCCCGAGGTGATCGCGCGGTACGGTGCGGACGCGCCGCTGCTTATCGCCTACGGCTGTGTCCTGTTGGAACACGACAGCGGGAAAAGCTACGCATACAGGGCCGTCAACCTGAAAACCGGAAAATCAGCGAACTTGAGCCGCAGGGCATATCCCCTGACCACATCCGGCGTGGCCGACATGATTGAGAAGATCAGGCTGTCCCATATCGCCGGGGCCGGACTTCTGGATGCCGATATGCCGCCCGGTGAAAGCCTTTCCCATGACCGGCTTGCCGAAATACTGGACTATATCTTTTGGGAAATCCTGCCTGAGCATGGTTACGGCGTCCGCGCGAAACAAATGGAGCTTGCCGCCCACATCCTTGACGCTATCTGTCACCGAAAAGTATCGCTGTCCGAGGCTGAGGTCGGAACCGGCAAGACCATTGCCTACTTGACCGCCGCCGCCCTCGTCAAGCGCGGGCGCGCAAACGATCATTGGGCACGCGGGCATTATCCCCGCCAGAGCTACGCTGATTCCGGGTATCAGCCGGTCGTCATATCCACATCCAGTATCGCGCTCCAGACCGCCATTGTTAAGGACTACATACCCGAATTATCCCGCATCCTTATGGAATACGGCATTATCAAGACGCCGCTTACCTGTGTTATCCGCAAGGGCAAGGAGCATTATGCCTGCGAGAAGAACCTGCGGGCTTACTATGAGGACGCCAGTAATCGGACAAAGCAAATCCTCGCGCCTCTGCTTGAGGATAACGGCCCCATCGACCTCGGAGCGGTTGACGGCCTGACGGCGTATGTCAAACGCCGGATCGGCCTGTCCGGGCGGTGTGACAGGCAATGCCCGTATTACGCAAACTGCCGCTATCAGCGGCATATGAAGCGCGTCCAGTCCTCCGGGCATGATTTTCAGGTCTGTAACCACAATTACCTGCTGGCCGACACGCTTCGGCGCTCCAAAGGAAAAATCCCGCTCATTCCGCACTATCAGGCCATCATCATAGACGAGGCCCACAAGTTTTTGCAGGCCGCGCGGCAGATGTACGGCGTGCAGCTATCCAGTAAGGCCATACCGCAGATCACGGGAGATATTCGCGGCTTCACCGTCAAGCAGGGTGAAAACGACGAGGAAGCAAAAAAGCTCGCCCGACAACTGGCAGGGCAAAGCAGGAAACTGTTTAAGCTGCTGAATAAGAGGATTCCCAAAACAGATACGGACGACGAAGCCGAACGGTACGCCGCCGTGATGGACGACAGAACGGCACACCGCCTGCGCGCCATCCACAATATCGCGGACGAGCTTATCGCCGCGCTTTCAGGCTTGGCGCTGCTTGTGCGGTACGAAAGCCGCCGCGTGCAGATGCTTCGGGAACTGGAAAGCATCAAGGGGCTGGCCGCCGCGTTCCAAAAGCACGATGATCTGATCTGCTGGCTTGAAAAGCCGGGCGAAACTCTCCTGCGCGCCATTCCCAAAAACCTTAACGACATGCTGTACCGGGACTTGTGGGCAAACGGACTCCCCATCGTACTCACATCGGGCACGTTGTCGGCGGCGGGGGATTTTACTCGTATCAAAAAAAGCATGGGGCTTGACCGGCTGCCCGACTACCGGCTGGTGGAGACAAGCAAGCCGTCGCCTTTCGATTTCCGCAAGAACAAACTGCTGTACATTAGTGAAAATGTGCCTTTCCCCGATCAGCGCGACCGGGATTATATCTTGGCCGTCGCAACCGAGGTCGAGGAACTTGTCATTGCTTCCCACGGTCACGCCGCCGTCCTGTTCACAAGCTACAAGGCGATGGATATGGTGTGGGAGTTGTTAGAACAGCGCGGCTTGCCGTTCCCTCTGTTCAAGCTGGGCAAGAGCGGCGTCCGGGAGATCGAACACTTCAAGCAAAGCGGCAACGGCATACTGTTCGCGTCCGGCGCGATGTGGGAGGGCATCGACATACCGGGCGACGCGCTAAGTATGCTCATCATCGTTAAACTGCCGTTCGCCGTACCCGACCCCATCAGCGAGTACGAACGCACCAAGTATAAGGATATGGACGAATATAAAAACTGCGTTATCGTGCCGGAGTGCATGATTAAAACCAAACAGGGCGACGGGCGGGTGATACGCACGGAGAAAGATACCGGCGTCGTGGCGTTTCTGGATTACCGTGTGCGCGAGGACGGGCCATTCCGTGGCAGGTTGCTTTACGCCCTGCCGGTTTGCCGGGTAACGGACAATATTGAGGACGTTAGAAACTTCATACTGATAACAAAGGGGCTGGATTACTTCATGTAGTCCGACCCTTTCCTTACAAAAACGCATAGAGAAGGGAGCGATAACCATGCGCGGCATGACACCGGAACAGATGAAAAACGTGGATATACGCACCGTTGACCCTGCGGGGCTGGTGGATATTCGGGATGTACAGGTGAATCAAGCGAAGTCCCGCGAGGAGCGGATACGGGATTTTGTACGGCAGGTGAAAAACCCGTACTGTTTCCGCGTGGGCAAGGTGGCCGTCAAAGTGAGCTATTCCGAAAACGGCGCGACGCTGGAGGACAGGCTGGAAAGCCTGATGATGAAATTGTGAGGTACATATTCCCGACTTGGGAATATGTCGGTAGCCGGTTGACAAACTGGACGCCATAGCCGTTATGTGATAGCCTTTTTACAGGACTATATACACGGCGAAGCCCGGTTGTTTTCCGGTTTTTCGGAACAAAAACAACCGGGAGTGATCTATGTGAAAACAAATACCCAAAGCGGCGCGCTTAAAGTGGGCGTCTATCTGCGGCTCGCCAATGACGATCAGATTAGCGATAACGCTAAAGTCTGGATTACCGCCCCTTATGTCCGCCTGTCCCGCGAGGACGGCGACAAAGAGGAATCGGACAGCATCAGGGGTCAAAAAGAACTGATCCGGGCGTTTGCGCGGGAAAAATCCGATATGAAGCTGCTGCCCGCCTACGAGGACGACGGCTATTCCGGCGTGGATTTTGAGCGTCCCGGCTTTAAGCGGCTGCTGGAGGACATTAAAAGCGGCAAGGTCAACTGCGTCATTGTCAAAGACCTGTCGCGGTTGGGCAGAAACTACATCGAAACGGGAAAGCTGCTGGAACGCTTATTCCCCTTTATGGGCGTGCGTTTTATCGCCATCAACGATTCCTACGACAGCCAAAACCACAACGCGCAGACCGACAACCTGATTATCCCTTTTAAGAACCTGATAAATGACGCTTACTGCGCCGACACGTCGCGGAAAATCCGCAGCCAGTTTGAGGTCAAGCGCAAAAAGGGCGATTTTATCGGTTCCTTTGCGGCGTTCGGGTATCTCAAAGACCCGGATAATAAAAACAGGCTGATAATAGACGAGGATGCCGCCCCCATCGTGCGCGACATCTTCCGCTGGAAGATCGAGGGGCAGAGCGCGCAGGGTATCGCGGATAAGCTAAACGCGCTTGGCGTTCCCTCCCCGGCTGAGTATAAGAAGCAGATCGGTTTAACATACAGAGCAATGTTTCAAAGGAATCCTCGCGCCACATGGTCGCCGGTAGCTGTTGGCCGTATCCTTAAAAATGAGCTATATACCGGCGTTCTGACGCAGGGCATGGTTACAACGCCCAATTACAAGGTGAAACGGCGCATAAAAAAAGCGCAGGACGAATGGGTGCGGGTGGAACAGACGCATGAGCCGATTATCTCATCGGAGGACTTCGCGCTGGTTGGTTCGCTGCTGTGCAAAGATACGCGGATCGGGCCGGGCGGCGACGCGGTTTACCTTTTTTCGGGGATGCTCTATTGCGGCGACTGCGGGCAGAACCTCGTCCGAAAAAATGTGCCGGGCGGCAAGGCCAAGTATGTTTACCATGTTTGCAGCACATTCAAAAAGGGCGGCGGCTGTACAAGCCATTCCATCAGCGAAAAAGCCCTGTACGACGCCGTGTTCCACATGCTGACGCTGCACATTGGCGAGTGCGTGGAGATCGGCCGGTTACTTGAATTTGTCGAAGATATGCCCCTGCAACAGATTGACGCTCAAAAACTGCAAAAGCAGATCGACGGCAAACAGGCCGAGCTTGATAAGCTGGGCCGCCGCAAGATCAAGCTCTACGAGGATTTTACGGACGGCATAATGGACAAGGACGAATATGCCAGCCTGCGAGAAATATTCACGGCACAGGCCGGGGAAGCGGAACAGGCGCTTGAAAAGCTGGAACGAGAGCTTTCAGACATTGTAAACAACCGCACGGACAGAAGCCTTTGGATCGAGTATTTCAAAAAACACCACAACATGCAAAGCCTGACGCGGAGCGCCGTTGTGGAACTGATCGAGCGCATCACCGTGTTTGAGAACGGCAGAATCGAGATCACGCCCCGTTATCAACAAAATTTTGATTCAGCTCTGCGCTACATATCCTCCCTGCCGGTCGAAGCGGCTGCTGAAAGGCAGGTGGGTTAAATGGCGCGCAAGAGCAGAAAAATAGCGCAGGACGCCGCCGTTTTCGTGTCCGCCGCTAAAATGACATTTCTGACCGCCGTATATGCGCGGCTTTCATCAGAGGACAGAGAGGCTCTATCACTGGAAAACCAAATCCTGATGGTGCGCAATTACATCGGGAACATGCCGGACTTGACCTTTTGCGACGTGTTTTCCGACAACGGCCTCACGGGTACAAATTTTGACCGCCCCGGCTTTGAAAGCCTGATGGACGAGATACGGCGCGGCAAAATCAACTGCATTGTGGTCAAGGACTTATCGCGTTTTGGCCGTGATTATTTGGAGGCGGGCAATTTTTTAGAGGTAATCTTTCCGCGCCTCGGCGTTCGTTTTATCTCCATCGGCGACAACTACGACAGCTTTGACCCGCGCTGTCAGGGCGATGGCATGAATATCGCTCTGAAGAATATGATAAATTCTTTCTACGCAAAGGATATCTCCACGAAAATCCGCTCCGCTTACGCGGTGAAGCGTCAAAACGGCGAGTTTACGGGGAAATGCCCGCCATTCGGATATATCAAATCGCCTAAAAACAAAAACAGGCTGGTTGTGGACGAGGAAGCAGCGGAAATCGTTCGCATGATATTCCGGCTTAAACTGGAGGGGCTGGGAGCCTATCAGATTGCCCGGCATTTAAGTGGCCAGAACACCCCAACCCCCGGCCATTACCGCTATATCAAGGGCATCCACAAGGAAAAGCGGTACGAAAAGCCTCAATTTTGGGATACCGCCACCGTTAAGGACATACTGGAAAATATCGCGTATTTAGGGCATCTGGCGTTGGGTAAGACGAGGATCGTAAACGGCAAGCAGCGGGATGTGCCCAAAGAGGATTGGGTTATTGCGGAAAACACGCATGAGCCGATCATATCACAGGCAGACTTTGACGCCGTTGCCGAATTGCTCCAGCAGCGCAAGGAGCGCCATAACAGCCAGAACAGGCATGAGCGCGAGGAATTACCGGATAACATCTTGGAGGGGCTGGTATTTTGCGCCGACTGCGGCAGGGCTTACAGGCGGATCGCCAATACCATGCGCGATAAAGTCACCTACCGCCTGACCTATATCTGCCTGTACTGTAACCAGCACAGTCCGAAATACAAGCACAGGCATTACAAGCCGGATGAACTGTATAGAACCATTTATGAGATTATCCAAAGTCAGATTGACGCCTACGTTGAAACGCGGCGGCTAATTGATAAAATCCGTATATCCCGGCCGGTAAAGCAAAAACAGGACAAAATGGACGGCGAAATCCGCAAGCTGCAACAGGAAATCAGCCGCCTGCCCGCTCGCCACATGAAGCTCTACGATGATTTTTGCGACGGTGTTCTCTCGGAAAGCGAATACAAGGAATTTAAGGCGCGGTATGACGCCGACGAAAAAACGGCGGCGGCCCGCCTGCAAGAACTGACCGATGAGCGGAGCCGGTTGCAGCCTCAATTTGTCGATAAGAATGTCTGCATAACGGAGTTTGAACGGTTCCGCAAAGAAAAGGTTTTGACGCGGGAAATGCTTACCGCGCTTGTGGAGCGGATCGAGGTCACGGGCGACCGGAATGTCGAGATTAAATTCCGCTTCCGGGACGAATACGCCCCGCTGGGCGCGCTGCTTACCGAGAACGGTGAGAAAATACCCGGCAGTAAAACGGAAAGCGAGGATGATGTGGCGTGAATAGCGGCAATGTAGTGGCGAAATATCTTCGTATTTCCGATGATGACGGACGCTATGGCGACAGCCAGAGTATTTCAGGCCAGCGCGATCTGATCGACGGCTTTCTACGCGCCCATCCAGAATTAAAAAACGCGCGCGTCATGGAGTTTTCCGACGACGGGTACTCCGGCACAAATTTTGACCGCCCCGAAGTCACCGAGCTTTTAAAGCTGGTTCGCTCCGGCAAAGTCCATTGCATCGTCGTCAAAGACTTCTCCCGCCTCGGTCGCAACTACATTGAAGTGGGCGACTATATCGAGCAGATTTTCCCGTTCCTCCGTGTGCGGTTCATCTCGATAAACGACGGCTACGACAGCGCCGTGCAGGGATGCAGCGCCGGTGATGTGAGCGTTGCCTTTAAGCATTTGTGTAACGACTACTACTGCAAGGATTTGTCCCAAAAAGTAAAGAGCGGGTTGAAAACCGCTCGGGAAACAGGCAAGTATCTGTCTGGATACGAGGTGTACGGTTACAAAAAAAGTGCGGAGGATAAATACCGGCTTTTGCTTGATGAAACGTCCGCGCCCGTTGTCCGGCGTATTTTTGACATGGCGCTATCAGGGGAAAAGCCGCCGCAGATTGCGGCAAAGCTCAATCTGGACGGGATTCCGACGCCGATGGAATACTTGTCCGAAAAAAGAGGCATCCGCACTTGGAGCGATCTTAAAAAGATATGGACGGGCACGGAAATTACCCGCCTTATCCGCGACATACGGTACACGGGAGCCGTCACGCACGGTATGTATACCGTCGATTATTTAGGCAGCCGCAGAAGCCACAAGACGCCGATGTCGGAGTGGGTCGTAACCGATGGGCAGCATGAGCCGATTGTATCCAAAGAGGAATTTGAAAAGGCGGGTCTTTGTATCCGCAAGATCAAAACAAGCGTGTCAAAGACCAATCCCCGCGTGCCGTCGCCATATTCGTTGCCTGTGACGGTACGCTGCGGAAGCTGCGGTCACGCGATGGTTAAAAACGGCGCGAAAGTCATGGCGTATTATTGCAGATACAGGAATATGCCCTCCTGTGATAGCTGTTTTACCGGCAAAATCGAGGTTGAAGCCCTTAAAAGTATTTTGCTTGCTTCAATACAACCGTTATGGGATGCCGTTATGGAACAAAAAAAGGCGGCTTCTGTGAAAACCGCTTCATCTTCCGTTGATACACTAAAACAGATTGGAGTGCTGCAAAAGGAAAGTGACCGCCTTAAAAAAGGCAAACTGACTTTATATAACCGATATGGCGACGGCGAGATCAGCCGGGAGGAATACATAAATCAGCGTAAATCCGCTGATGAACGCATACAGGAGCTTTTAGCCGAGATACAATCTTTGGAGCAATTAAGTGTGCGAAATGATACATCGACCAATCCTACGCATCCGGCGTTTGACGCGCTTCAAAACATATCCGGCCCCTTACGGTATTCAAACGAGCTTATTGAGGCATTGGTTGAGCATGTTGTCGTGTATGATGAAAGCCGGGTCGAAATTAAATGGAAGTTTCCCGATATGCTGGCGGCTCTAAAAATCCAATAAAAACATAAGAAAATTTTTAGTCCCTACTTGACATCCGCCCATTTGAGTCCGACCACCTCGCTGCGCCGCAAACCGTAGAAAGCGGTGATATAGATGATCAACTCCAACGGATCGCCCTTGCTGGTCTCGAACAGCGCGTTCAATTCATCTTTATCATAATAGCTTGCAACGAATTTATCCTTTTTGGGGCGGTCGACCTTGTCCGCGACATTCTCGTAAACAAGCCCGTTTTTGAACGCCTGATTCAGCGCCTTGCGGATGCAGGCGTGATAATGGACTAGCGTGTTCCCCGTGAGGTTTCTACTGCGCATCCAAGCGTAAAAGTCCTGTAAGTGCTGCGGAGAAAAATCGGTCAACAGCGGATTTTCTTCCTGAAAGTATTCGGTGAGCCGTGATCTTACGGAAACATCATAACTCGTCCAAGTAGTATCCTCGATGCTGCCGCGAATGGATTTCAGCCATTGGCTCATGTAGGCGAGAAACGTGAGGTCGCAGGTTTTCTTTTTCGGAGTGATTTTCTGAATCTGTTCAGCTTCCTCATACTCCGCGATGATTGCCCTGAGCCGCTGCTGGGCCGCCCGCTTGTTGCCTTTTTCCGGCAGTCCAGTGTTGATCCATTTCTGCTTGCGTTTATCGTTCTCGTCGTAAATATTGAGAACAGCATAATATTTGCCCTTTTGAATTTGCAGACTTCCTGTCATGATAAATCCCTGCCTTTCTTCGTAATAACGATAGAAAGCCTGCCACTGACGCTTGTATGTTACCATGATAAAAGCATGATTGCAACACAATTGTTAGATGGCAGTCACCTTTTTTCTTGTGTCCGTTGCGTGAGATACGCGATTACATTAGCCTTGGGGATTTTGTATGTGCGTCCGATTTGCAGGGTTTCGATTTTACCATCCTGTATCAAACGATAGGCCAGTTTCCGGCCTATGCCGAGCATTGCTTGCAATTCCCCGACTCCGACAACGTCGGAGTAGTCCGCGAACATCAGGCGGTAGGCTTCGCGGGGTTTTAGTGTCATATTCTTCAAATGAATCCTCCCCAACATGATAAAATAAAAAACCGCCTGTGCTATCAAACGATAGCCAGGCGGCCTTGGTGCATCTAATTATGTAGATTTTATCTTGATAATTCTGTCATGTAGTAAACCAGTTGTCTGGCATAGAAATCGAAATCGTCTGGATTTGCGGCAAGCTCATTATAGTATTGCGGCAGCTCGTAACCTTTCCTTCTGCAATATCCCAGTATCTTGCAATACACCGCGACTTCGTTGTGCTCCATGCACCATTTAGCGAATATGCATATCACGCCTAAAATATTGATATTATCATCCGCTTCGAAAATGTTTAGCAGATACTCCGCCGAATCGCGTGCGATTTCTTTGATCATTGTCTCGCTAAATGTGATTTTATCCAATACGATAATGTTGTCCATTTTATGATTATTCCTTTCACACAGCTGAAGGCACAGAGCGGAATTAAACCGGAGTGCCGACGCCACAGCTTTATTTTTTGCAATAATCTGATAGGCGAATGCAATAGCATCGCTAATCAACGAAAAATCCTCACGAAGTACGCTAGACAGAACCATTGTCCCAACCCTGTGTTTTTCATTGGCAACGGTTACAGCGGAACAAGTTTTGAACGGCTCTGTTTCCAAAGAGATATTATAATATTTTCCTAAAATAGCTGCATGATACTGGGTTCCCATGCCCAGTGAGCGGCACCGTAAATGAGAAAATCCTCCCATGTGTGCATTGTTACGACACACAAGGGAGGACATCTATAATCATAAATTGGGGATTGTTCTTAAGCCTTATGATTACCCAATGGACTTGTAGCCCGATATCAATTTTTCCAACTTGCTTCCCGGGATTGCAGCGCGGGTTTTTTGGATTGCTTTGTTATAGTATTCTTCTGCAATTACTGGTGTGCCTAATTGAAAACGGGCAGCTAATTGGTCAAATTCCATAGGTTCTGCAATCGCCAGTCCACAACGCAAAAAGATCATCTGCCTCTCTTTCGGCAGCAGTTCTTTTATCATAATCTGCAACAGATGACGCAACACACGTTCTCTGTCGATGTATTGTATTGCTCCATAATTTCTTTCAAACATAGGAGCACCTTCAAATACCCGAACTCGGGGCATCCGCATCCAGTCGGACTTCTCGAAATCCGTTTGTTTTGTTCTCGTCATAGTCGTAATGCGCGTCGCTCATGGATACGGCACGGTATACGGCGGTTCGGATATATGCTTTCATGTTGCGGACGGGATTTGTATTGTTTTGAAGCCCCTTTAGCACATATTCAAAATCAGCGGGCCGCATAGCCCGCACCTGATTTTTTACATACTCCGTGTTTACGCTGCCGCCGTCTATGAAAATGCTGTCCCCGGTGTGAATCAGCAGTTCGATGATAACCGAAAACACGGCGCGGACAAGCCCCGGTTTATAGGTTGGCTGCCCATCTTGGCCACGTTCATCCAAAAAGCTGTGCAGATACACTTGCCCGGACACTTCCTCTTTCAGCCGCTCAATATCGGATAAATCGGGCGCGGATTGTTTTTCGCTTTGACTGCCGCTCCATCCGTCACATCCGTCCGGCTGATGGATAGATGAATCAGTTTGACTAAATGAATATTTCGCTCTCCGAGAGCCACGCGTACGCATAAATTGAGCCAGCGTCACGGAGGAAACTGAGCCACCCTCACGCACAGACTGAGCCAGTAAAAAAAACCTCCTGTAGAATGGATT
>Ga0153996_1000973_pt1 | contig 12033 bp, 11 predicted proteins | sample TSNC080MetaG_FD_104728 | JGI IMG/M metagenome (GOLD analysis project Ga0153996, IMG submission 104728) | Attine ant fungus gardens microbial communities from North Carolina, USA - TSNC080 MetaG | ecosystem: Host-associated > Fungi > Mycelium > Unclassified | place: USA: North Carolina, Lumber... | reverse complement strand
CTGATGGCCCCAAGCAGGTTCCCATCCGGGCCAAATACCGGGGCACCGACACATTCCATATGGTCTTCCACTTCACGGGCATCCAGCGCATATCCCTGCCGTCTTACTTTCTCCAATTCCTGCAGAAGTGATTCCTTATTTTCAATGGTCCGCTGGGTTTTTTTGCGGAATTTGATCCGGCTGATCACCTGATCACGGGTCTCATCATCACTGTAAGCCAGAATCGCCTTGCCCAGGGAGGTACAGTACATTGGATTCTTAGTCCCCACTGTGGCCGTTGTTATAATGGGATTTTCCGGCTCAGACTTGCATATATATACCACTTCATGGTCGGAACGTACGCCAAAAAAGACGGTTTTCCCCACTTCCCCGGCAAATGCCTTCAACTCCGGTTCAATCATACTGATAAAATCCATGTTGTTGGTATAGTTAATTCCGATCCGATAAGCCATCAGCCCGATGGTATAGCGCTGCCGCTGCCCTCTGTCTACATTGACCATGCCCATCTCCACCAGGGTGGTGACAATGTCATAAGCGCTGGTCTTGGGCATGGAAAGCTTTTCACAGATTTCATCCAGGGTAATGCCCTTCGGGTTTCTGGATACCAGTTTCAGGATTTCTACAGTTCTCTGGGTGGTTCGGTTTAATTTCATAATTCGTATGCGCCTTTCCTTATGGTTCGTCTTTTTATAAGGTAACGCCTTGTTTGAAGATTGCCATATCATGGAATCCGGCTTCTTCTGCCTTTACCTTCTGCCCGGAAGCAACGGCCAGGACATAATCAAACATTTCCTGCGCCAATTCTTCCTTACTCTTATCTTCTACCATACGTCCGGCATTAAAGTCAATCCAATTTTTTTTATAACCGGCAAGACTTGAGTTACTGGAAATCTTCACAGTCGGTACCGGTGAGGCAAAAGGAGTGCCGCGGCCGGTGGTAAATAAGACGATATGAGCTCCGGATACGGCCAGCGCCGTCGCTGCCACCAGGTCATTGCCCGGGGCGGACAACAGATTGAGGCCACGTACCTTCACCGGCTCCCCGTAAGCCAATACCCCTTTTACCGGTGCGCTTCCGGATTTCTGGGTACAGCCTAAAGACTTGTCCTCCAGCGTGGAAATACCACCCTTTTTATTACCTGGCGACGGATTCTCATAAATCGTCTGGTCATGACGGGTAAAATAATGTTTAAAATCATTAATTAAGGAAACCGTCTGCTCAAACAGCTCCCGCGTCTCACAACGGTTCATCAAGATTGTCTCCGCGCCAAACATCTCCGGCACTTCCGTCAGAATCGTGGTGCCGCCTTTGGCAATCAACAGATCCGAAAATGCGCCCACCACCGGATTTGCCGTAATTCCCGACAGACCATCGGAACCGCCGCATTTCATACCGATTACCAGCTCACTGGCATCAATCTTTTCACGGGAAAATGCCCCGGCATACGCAATCAGCTCTTCCAGCATCGCCATGGCGGCGGCCTGCTCATCTTCTACATCCTGACACTGCAGGAATTTTACCCGCTGCTCATCGTACGCGCCGATATATTCTTTTAATACCGGAATATTGCTGTTCTCACAGCCAAGGCCCAGTACCAGTACGGCAGCGGCGTTGGGATGATGAATCATCGCTGCCAGCACTGCTCTTGTATTCTCCTGGTCATCACCCATCTGCGAACAGCCGTACGGATGGGGGAACGCAATGACATCTTCCACCGTTCCTTTCAGCAGCGTCCGGGCTTTTTGCTCCAGTGCCCGGGCGATGGAATTCACACAGCCGACGGTGGGGATAATCCAGACTTCATTACGCACACCAGCCTTGCCATCGGCCCGACGGTAACCGTCAAAGTAAGCAGGCCCGGTGGCCGCCACTGCTGCCGCCACCGGCTCATATTGATAAGTAAGCAGGTCACCCAGACCTGTCTTTAGGTTATGAACGTGAATCCAACCGCCGGCCGGGATATCTTCTTTCGCAATACCAATCCGAAAACCATATTTGATTACATCGCTGCCGGCAGCAATCGGTTTTAAAGCTACCTTATGTCCCTGGGGAATCTCTTCCAGGGCCGTAACCTGATACTCGCCGGCGGACAATGTCTCGCCTGCCCCAATGGGGCGCAATGCCACCGCAACATTGTCCGCCTCATGAATTCTGATAAACTCCTGCATGGCTCTTCTCCTTTATCCACTCTTTCCTTACATTATTGTAAGTGCTTACAATTATTTTACTCAATATCGAATAGGAAGTCAATGAAAAAATAGTAAAACCCTTGCTTTTTTTGTTAAAAATAGTTATAATATCCATAGTGGTTTGTAAGCACTTACAGAAAGAGGTGTTTTATTGAATATTTATGACGTTTCTGAAAAAGCCGGTGTGTCCATCGCGACAGTCTCCCGGGTTCTCAACGGCAATCCCAATGTCAGTGACAAGACCCGCAGCAAAGTCCTTGCCATCATGGACGAACTGGAATATACGCCCAATGTCTTTGCCCGCGGGCTGGGCCTGGGGACGATTCAGACGATCGGAATCATGTGTTCTGATTCTTCCGACCCGTACCTGGCCCATGCCATCTATTATCTGGAGCGGGAATTGCGGAGCAATGGTTACGATGCCATTCTCTGCTGTACCGGTACTTCCCTGGATACGAAACGCAAGTATTTTGAACTGCTGCGTTCGAAGAAGGTGGATGCCATTATTCTGGCCGGTTCTAAATTCATTGAAATGCGGGCCAGGGACAATGCTTATATTATTGAGGCTTCCCAGGAGCTTCCGATTATGCTGATCAATGGATATCTGGAAGGAGAGAATATTTACTCTACTTTATGTGATGACCAGGCGGCTACTCATCAGGCCACCAGTCAGCTGATTGCTTCGGGCTGCCGGAATATTCTGTATCTTTATAGCAGCCATTCTCACAGCGGCATACGCAAAATGCAGGGTTACAAGGATGGGTTGCTGGAGCATGGGCTGCCGGTTCGCGATGAATATATCCATCAGTGTGACAAAGATGTGCTGCAAGCCAGGGACCGCCTGCTCAGTCTTCACGAAGCCGGATTGAAGTTTGATGCGGTGCTGACCTCTGACGACTCGCTCGCTGTCGGCGTGGTCAAATATGCCCATCTGACCGGGCGGCATATTCCGGATGACTTAAGTATCATTGGTTATAATAATTTTAATTATTCTGTCTGTACCGACCCGGAGCTTACCTCAATCGACAGCAAGGTAGAAGCTCTCTGCACCACCACCGTCAACACGCTGATGGGTGTTTTTGGCGGCAGCAACGTTCCCGGCAAGACGACGATTGCTGCCGACCTGATCAAAAGGGCAACTACTAAATTTTAACCTATTTAAGGAGGATTTACTCATGAAAGCTTTTATGGACAAGGATTTCTTACTGTCAACCGACACCGCCAAAGCATTGTTCCACAACTATGCCGAAGGTACTCCGATCCTGGACTATCACTGCCACATTAATCCTAAGGAAATCTATGATGACCGTACATTTGAGAATATCACTCAGGTCTGGCTGGGCGGCGATCATTATAAATGGCGTCAGATGCGTTCCAATGGCGTGGCTGAAAAATATGTGACCGGGGATGCTCCTGATCGGGAGAAGTTTCAGAAGTGGGCGGAGACGCTGCCGAAGCTGATTGGTAATCCGCTGTATCATTGGAGTCATTTGGAGCTGCAGCGATATTTTGGGTATACCGGGTTTTTGAATGGGGATACGGCTGAGGAAGTCTGGAATCTGTGTAATGAGCAGCTGCAGCATAAATGGACGGTTCGCAGTATGATCAAGGCTTCTGATGTTACTTTGATTTGTACGACGGATGATCCGATTGATTCGCTGGAATGGCATGAGAAGATTGCGGCTGATCCGACGTTTGATGTTCAGGTGCTGCCGGCATGGCGGCCGGATAAGGCGATGAATGTGGAGAAACCGGATTTTGCTGAGTATGCCTTGAAATTGGCGGCTGTCAGTGGGGTTGCGGTAACGGATTTTGCTTCTTTGAAGGAGGCGTTGAAGGTCAGGATGGCTTATTTTGCGGATCGTGGCTGTTCTGTATCTGATCATGCGCTGGAGTATGTGATGTATGCGCCGGCTGATGATGCTGAGTTGGATGTTATTATGGCAAAGGGGTTGGCCGGACAGACGGTCTCTAAGGAAGAGGAGTTGAAGTTTAAGACGGCGTTTATGTTGTTTGCTGCGAAAGAATATAATCGGATGGGTTGGGCAATGCAGCTGCATTATGGTTGTAAGCGTGACAATAATGCTTATATGTATCAGCAGATTGGGGCGGATACCGGTTTTGACTGCATTAATAATTATGCTCCTTCGGCGCAGATGGCGGATTTCCTGAATGCGTTGAGTGTTACGGATGAGATTCCGCGGACGATTATTTATTCTTTGAATCCTAATGATGATGCTTCGATTGGGACGATCCTGGGATGCTTCCAGGATACCGGTGCGGCGGGGAAATTGCAGCAGGGGTCGGCCTGGTGGTTTAATGATCACAAGACGGGGATGATGGCGCAGATGACCAGTTTGGCTAATCTGGGGTGTTTGGGGAATTTTATTGGGATGTTGACGGATTCCAGGAGTTTTCTGTCTTATACCAGACATGAGTATTTTCGGCGGATTCTTTGTGAGATGATTGGCGGATGGGTTGAGAATGGGGAGTATCCGGATGATCAGGTGGCTTTGGAAGGGATGATTAAGGGGATTTGTTATGAGAATGCGGTGAGGTATTTTGGGTTTGATCTGTAAGTAAAAAAAGGGCATATTTTTGCCGGGATGTTAAGTATCCCGGCAGTTTTTAATTTATTATGTTTCATTGATTTAATATTGGGTGTTACTATAGGTGAATGCTCCCTGAACCGCTTTTGCCGGATCGTAAGTTTCCAGAATCTTAGCATACCGTTCCTTATATTCATTATCCACTTCCATCTGCGGTACCACAATGGATGCCTCGTGTAAAAAGTGCATGGAGCCCCGCCCCATAGCTGTTCCTCGCCTGGTATGCTTATCCAGTGCAATATCAGGGATAACCGGCAGGTCTCCCATAGCAAACCCTTTGATAATAATGTTCTTAAGCAGGTCACTGGAGCGGTCTTTCTCGCTGCTGCACAGGATTCGGATGGCGTGAATGAAAAAGATCGGCTGGTCTCCATCGTCATAGGGAAAGTTCTTGCGCATTTCATTCAGGTTTTGAATCAAAGGGGCCGCATCCAGATTGCCGAAGCCAATATCCTCAACCGAAATAGCCAGCAGTCTTCGCCATAGTTTATCCAACAGCAGAGGGGAGGTTATGTAAAGCTCATAAGCAAATTTACAAGCGTCCTCCACCACCGCCCGGCGAATCGATTTTTGAAGTGCGGAGATGATTTCATCTGCCGGAAAATCATTCTTTGTTCTTAATTCAGACCAGATATTATATGCCATGGTTTGCATTCTCCTTATCTTTTAACATTTCAATAAATTCCAAGATCACAAATTTCAGGGTCTCCGTGTTCATCAGCTGGTCTTCAGCATGCATTAGCAGGAGTGAGACCTGAGGTTCTTTCGTGGCGGCTTCCTCTTTAAGAAGTTCCAGATGAAAGCTGTGGGCCAGAAGAAAACTTTCATCACCAGTCTTCAGATGGGATTCAGACTTTTCATAGTCTCTTTTTTTGGCGGCTTCCAAAGCCAGAATATAGCAGGATTTGGCTGTTCCGGCATAGGTTACGATTTGCATGGCAATGGCTGCCATTTTCTCCACATCAACCATGATTATTCTCCGCCAATAATTTTTCTGCCTGCTCAAGCGCCCGTTCTCCGTCTGCCATTGCATAGGTCCGGGTCTCTACGCTGGCAACGGGAATACCAAGAGTTTGCCGGATGGATTCGATAGCATATATGATTTGCGGCCCCACCAGACATACATCAAAACGACCGGCCTGATCTTCCAGTCCGGTATTGGGGACTGCTTCAATCATTACTTCCTTTCCGTTTCGGACGGCGGCATCCTTCATTTTGGACATTAGCATGGAACTGGACATTCCACCGTTACATATTAATAATATTTTCATTTATAATTACCTCCTGGTCTATTTTCCTGCGCTCAGCGCAATTCCTTGCAATGCCTGAAAAAATTGAGGACCATCCTGACAATGAATCAGATTCTCAAAATGTTCCCTGTGCACAGCAATCTGTCGGGATAATTGAAACAGGTTGCCGATGTCTTCGTCTTCTTTATCTTCAGCAGCCAGCAAGAAAATCAGTTGGATCTCTTTTTCGTGGTATTTTAATGGCTTTTTAAGTACCGCTACTGCTACTGCTGACCGTTTAGCAAAGCTACCCAGTGGATGCGGCAGCATGAAACAATCAGACAGCAAAGTGGGGTAATTGACCTCGCGCTGAATGACGTCTTTAATAAAAGCGTCGCTGTCTTCGATATAATGACGAGCCCCTAACTCACGGGACAAATTCCGAATCACCTGTTCAAAGGTTGTTTCCTGGCGGAAAAAGAACACAAGCTCCGGTGTAAATTTATGTTCCACCGCTTGCCGGTATGTCTGGCCGATCTGAATCTCGCTGATGATCTGGCTAAGCCTGGCCCGGTCACTATGATCGGGCAGCTCGTTAATGACATATATCGGGATGGAATAAGAAGGCCGCAAGTTGGTCAGCGACAAGATTAAATCAATGTTGTTATTGGCCAGGTATTGCTGCAGTTGATGGGTCTGAAGGGTTTCTGCCACCTCAATCTGCCCGGCAAAGTTTTGTCTGAGCCATCCTTCTGTATAACTGGTGAGACCGGAGCGGCTCCGGCCAACTAACACCACCCGGATACCACGGTAATATCGCTCCAGGTAATAAGCCATGTATACCGCAATATATGACACCTCGCCGTCCAACAGATATTTGCCGGTGTGATGAAAGACAATCGGTACCATCAGCATCGCTACTTCATAGGCAAAGATGTATTTTTCTTTGATCATATTTTTAAGAGGACTGTCATATTCATATCCTTCTTCCAGCCGACGGAGCATATAATCCACATGCTCGGTTAAGCCCACCATCATTTCCTGGTGCTGATGAAGGTCCAGACCATGTTTATGCGAAACCTCACGGCAGAAATCTGCCATCACATAGCTGCAGGCCTGGTGATGGCCATCTTTTTCATCTGGCTGAGAAAATAATTTCAGGGTCCACATAAAATTGTCCAGGAACTCGATGTCATTTTCATAAAAATAAGGATTTTTATCTTTTAGGGCGGTAAGCATCTTAATGATTTTTTTATGCGCCTTGGCAGTGCCGTTCTTTTTATTTAACGGGTATCCGTGCCGGTTACGGACGATGCAGAAACAAACTGCCCAGCCGATCAAAAACAGGGCATCATCAGATATTACCAACTGATTGTTTTCAAATATCTCCTTAATCATCAAGATGGTGTTTTTAAAGGCCTGTTCGTCAAAATAGCCGCCAAACAGGCTGATCAGGTTCGGGCATAGCATGCTTTGACGCACCAGGGCCTCGTCTTTTAAAATCAGCAGAAAGGCCTTGCGGACATTTTCTTCATCTGCGCTTCGGTGAACTGCATTGCGCTGAAGTGTGAATAAAAGCTCAGGCATGATTTGCTTCAGATGTGCCTGCAATTTGATAAAATCCTTGTAGACTGACTGCTCTGATACAAATAATTGCTCTGCCAAATCATCAAGTGGCAAAGACTCGGAGAAAAGTACTTTGCCCATCAATGCCCATTCTCTGGCAATGCCCTCCTGACCGGACTGTTCCTCAAGGTATTGCTCCAATAAGGAAGCAACCACCGGAATTTCTTCATTTTTCAAATAATATCCACACTTGTTATTGGCATAAACCTGGACATGGTACATCGATAAATCCTGATTAATTGAATGGATGTCATTCCGGACTGTTCGATCGGATACACTAAGTTTTTCGCCTATTTTAGCGGCAATGATACCATCAGGATGCTGCAAAAGTATCTCCATGATTTGAATCTGCCGGAATGACCACATAGTTACATCCTCTCTATCTTACGATGCAGCGTTTTCTTTTTTCAATTCTTCCGCCTCCATGGCTTTAAAGAACGGGTAGTAGAAAGCTGTCATGATGAACAGGCATAGGGCTACCAGAAGCACCGCTTTGATATCCAGAGTCATCAGGAATGCTCCTACTCCCGGTGGGAGGAACCCCGGCGGTTCGGCAATCGGACGGCCGACAAAGCCCAAAGCCATAGAAAAGTAGCAGATACAAGTTACTACCAACGGGCCAAATACAAAGGGAACAAACATATAGGGATTCAAGATGATCGGCGTGCCGAATATAACCGGTTCATTGATTCCGAAACAGGATGGTATGATCGCTGCCTTGCCCATGGAACTTAAGTTCTTTGACTTGGAGCGAATCATCAGGATCACCAGCCCAAGGGTCAGCCCGGAACCGGACACCTGAAGCAGCGAATAGTAATAGCCAAAGGTAAAGTAATGTTCGACCGGCTGTCCGGCACCATAGGCAGTAATATTGGCAGCACCGTAGGTAACGGCGAAGGGTACCCAAACAGCGGAGGTAACACCCGGCCCGTGAAGTCCGAAAAACCATAACAGCTGAGTCAGGAAGATGATGATCAGCATCGCCGGCAATGTATCCATGGATTTAACTGCCGGTGCCAGAATCGTCATCAGCCATTCCGGGAATATCTGGCCGGTCAATGACTGGAAGCCAACTGAAACAACCGTAGCTAAGATAACATTGACAATTAAAGGTAATAAGGCCAGAAAACTTTCCATCACCATCGGTGGTACGCTTTCAGGCATCTTGATGACCATCTTCTGCCGTATCATAATGCGGGTGATCTCAACCGTTACGATAGCAGATACGATACTGGTGAACAAACCTTCGGCACCAAGGTAGGTGGTGCTAAGGCCGCCGTCGGTCATGACCGCACTTAAGATCACATGCATGATGATGGCCGAAATCCCGGTAATCATCGTAGAGATATCGTATCGCCTTGCCAGGGAATTGGCAATAAAAAAGGCTGCATATACAGAGATCAATCCGGTGGTGAATTGACTGGCATAGGTCAGGCCGCCCAGATGGGCACCGATAAAATCAGCGATTGGGCCGCCGCCTAACAAATTTTTAATCGCAATGGGTAATAGTGAAAATGAACCAACGATGATAATCGGGATAATCGCGATCATACCGTCTTTGATTGCCTGCAGATGCTTTTGCTTTTCCACTTTATTCGCAACAGGCATAAGAGTTTTTTGCAGTGTTTCCTGAAACTTTGAAGTCTTCATATTCAATCCCTCCACAAAATACGATTTTCCGTTTCAAATGAAATACTATTTTGTTTGCTGGGAGCTCCTCCAACATATTTTCAGTATATAGAAGGGCAGAATAATTTGCAAATAATTATTTTCAGTGCAGCCAGGAAAAGGGCCCGGAGGTTAACCTAAAGAAGTTTTTCGAAGGCGATTTTGTCGCTGTTGGCGAATTGGACGATGCCGCAGTATTCGTAGCCGAATTTTTTGAGGAGATGCTGCATGGTGTGGTTGTCCTGGTCGGTGTCGATCTTGATGCTGTGGATGTTTTTTTCCTGGCATAGTTGTTCGGTGAATTGAAAGGCTATTTGGGACAGGCCTTTTCCTTTATAGGTGTCATCGATGACAAGGCGGTGGATTACGGCGTATGGCTGGATGCTCTTCCAGGCACCGGCGATTTGTTCGTAGCAGACTTCTCCGTCAAAGCAAATGCAGAGGTATCCGATTATTGTTTCGTTGTCGGTCATTACGTAACCGTTTCCGGTGGCGATGTCTTCTTCCATGCAGGCCTGGTCGGGGTATTCTCCCTGCCACTGGTCTATGCCCAGGCGTTTTAGATGGGCTCGTGCCTGCCGGAATAATTCCATGATTTGATTGATGTCTGTGGGTATTGATTGTCTGACGGTTATCATGTTGATGTCCTCCTGGTATCTTACCTTGAACCTTCGAAAAGGAAACGCTGGCGGATGATGTCGGTCGTTTCGCCCTATCGATGAGTTTATACATTTTATACACTTTGTGCGGGATATTGTCAATGGTTTGGCGGAATTTTCGGAGTTAATATATTTCAGGATTCAGAATGCAGATGGATGCAAAAAGGTCCGCCTGCCAATGTTTTTTGGCGGGCGGACCTTTTTTATATTTTTTACTCAGCTGCCATCAGCTGCCAATTACTTCCTTTGCCATCTCCATCAGTTCTGTCATTTCCACATCACCAAACGTATAAAGCAGATAATCCAGTTCACCATCTGTCCAGCCAACATGTTTGAAAACCTCTCGCTGTTCGGTATCGCTGCCATAGCTGATCATCAGTTTTCCCTCTTCTTGAAGCTGCAGATCTGCTTCACTTGGCTGTGCATCCGGCGGCAGGAACAGATATGCGTCTTCTTTTCCGCGCAGGGTGATGCCCTGATAATCCTGCTGTACCTGATCGGATGATTCATTTTCCGATGTGCGGTCTGCTGCTCTCATTACACCCAGGACGATTCCATCGCTGCCCTCATAGTGAGCAGATGCATTGGGGTAGCTGCCAACTTTATTCCCTTGTTCATCCATGGCCACAACACTGATGACAGTTCCATGTTCAAAAGTGTTTCCCCCCATTAATGTCTCTGGCACTTTGATGTCTGCGCCCATCTGTTTCTTTGCTTCGGCTTTGAATTCTGCCACCGAATAAATCTCATCTTCAACACCGACACTGCTGATCAGACTGGTGACTTTTCCGGCACCAATAGCGGTGATGGTTCCCATGGCTACCAATACTGCTGCAAAAATTACTGCGAATTTTTTCTTTCCTGCTCTCATATTCTGTCTCCTCATTTCCTTATTATCATGAATTTGGGTCAATATCCGGTTTTGATCCAACTGCGAAAATTCAATTGACTCGATATCTTTTTTTATGCTTTGCTTTATTTGGGATTCCCACTTTTTATTCATTGCACAGCCGACCTCCTTTCAATGTCGTTTCGGCACCGTCGTGCTTCAATTGCTCTTTCAGCTGCTCTCTGGCCCTATATAGGCGGGATTTCACTGTGCCTTCCAGAATTCCGCAAACCCGGGCAATCTCTTTGGTATTCATATCATTGTAATAATATAACAAAACGACGGTACGATATCGGATATCCAGGTGGTTTACAGCTTTACCCAACTCGCGAAAGGTTTCTTCCTGTAAAACCAGATCCATCGGACCCGGATTCTCGGTATCTTCCTGAATACGTTCGGCTGCACCGGTATTTTCCCCGGACTCCAGCAGCCCATCAAAAGAAATTTCTGCTTTTCCCTTTTTCTTTTTTTCCATACGCCAGGCCGTTCGGACCAGAATCTGACAGATCCAGCTTTCAAATCGCTCCGGCTGTCTAAGCTTGCTGCGGTGAAGAAAACATTTGATAAATGTCTCCTGCAGGATATCTTCACTGTCGCTTTGGTTACCGGTAATAAAATAAGCCATCCGGTATAGCTTTTTGGAGTAAAAACGGTATAGTACATCAAATGCAGCTTCGTCGCCGGCGATCATGTTTTCTACCAAAGCTTTGCGTTCTTTATCCATAACCAGTATTTCCTTCCTTTTATTGATGCATCTATTATATAAGAGTCCACGTAAAAGCCGGCGGTTCCCGATTTTTTTCAATTATTTCAAAAAATTTGTACCAGGCACAATGATTTAAGCAACCACTTTCGCCTGGCACATATCACCCATTTAAGGGGATAATATTCAAAATATTTCCTTTTACAATCTGCTCCCGACAGGCAGCAGAAATTTCCAGCTGATCCATTCGCTTCAAGATCAACTGGGTATTCCTCGTTCCGTACGGCATATCGCTTCCCATGATCAACCGCCCGACGCCATATTGTTCCAGCGCAAATTGTAAGGTACTCAAAGAGTATAGCTGTGGTGAGGATAAGTCAAACCACACATTCTTCCCCACCAAAACTGCTGCCATCGCTCCAGACCAAAGTAAATGGGCAACAACAAACTTTGTCGACCG
>Ga0153996_1000971_pt1 | contig 12056 bp, 12 predicted proteins | sample TSNC080MetaG_FD_104728 | JGI IMG/M metagenome (GOLD analysis project Ga0153996, IMG submission 104728) | Attine ant fungus gardens microbial communities from North Carolina, USA - TSNC080 MetaG | ecosystem: Host-associated > Fungi > Mycelium > Unclassified | place: USA: North Carolina, Lumber... | reverse complement strand
GTTTTTCACCTCTACATTTCCTTTGACCAGTACATCACCGGCCTTTACAGTATCTCCGACATGCACCTGCGGAACGCCGCTGCGGGTGATAATACTGGTAATGGTACCATCTTTATCAGCAACGATATCGGTCGGTGCCGCGGCTACCTCGGCGGTCTCACTCTGGGTTTCCAGTTTGTCGCTGTTTTCTTTGACCTGAATGATCAGCCGTGTTCCCTGGATAGATGCTGATACCCATATGATATCATCGTATTCCTTACGGATATCTTTTACAATCCGGTCACAATCAAGCTCTGACTTCCACATCCCGTGTTCGACCTCTTTGGTCTGGAGAAACTCGATAACGCTCTCATCGGTCCGCTTACGGTTTCCTTCAATGCTGATATCCCAGACAAAAAGCGACATCATATATATACCCACCGCACACATTACGACGCCAATGAAGAACATTTTTCGTTTTCGATATTTATGTAAAAAAAAAGGAAGACCACGGCGTTCTACGATGGTGACCTTTGTCTTCGTCTTTTTAATAATCGGCTTTAATTTTCGAAATCCCCTGATATTCAGGTATAATTCGTAAGCTCCGCCGCGAGGGGTCAGCCCCCATAGATAAATATGATTATAACTGCATAAATTCAAAAAACGTTCGGGAGAATAACCGATGATTCGGATCCGCAGATATCCCCGCAGATACCGAATAATTGAAATCAGCACTACACATCCCTCCTTTAACAATATTCGACCGTTTTAATTTGACCTGTCACTTTCATCTCATCGCTGGTATAATATTCGATCTGCAGATGCTGCCCGACAATTTTGATCTGACCGGATTTGGTGCTGAGCCTGATCACAATATCGGTATACTCTATAATTCCGTTATAATTTTCTACATTTAGTTCAATTCGTCCTGTCATCGTAATGATAGGCACGCCTAAAACGACATCTTTTGGCATACTGGCCGCATCTGCCATTTTATTTCTCAGTGATTCTCTGCTGTCATTTCTTTGCTTGTTTTCCCGATTCATCACAAATGCCACACATATACTTTTATAGTAATATATGTGCGGCATTGGAAAATATGCGTGGACGGACCTTTCACAATTTGTTCATCCCGAATTCAAAAAAGCTTCATCCATTCAACACTGTTTTTTCATTTCTCCTGCATATAATATCTTATATAATAACAATGACATTTTCGAAGCAATACTTTTGAATAAACTTTTTCATATACGTGCCGGGAGTCGCGCAGGCGATTACCCGGCATCCTCCCTATTACGGTCATTTCTCAATTAATATCCGTAGGTTCCTTCCAAAAATACGACGTTAATCCGATCAGGTTCAAATTGCCGGGCAATCAAAACGAAATCATTGCAGATTCGCTGAGGATGTCGGCAGTCGATGCATTTCCCCAGTTTTGTACAAGGTGTTTCCTTTCCCAGTCTTTCGGCATCTAAAGGTGCCGCGATTTGTCTGGATCGCTGAATCGCTTCTTCCACTGTCCCGGTCAGTTTATTGGTCCCGACTACGATGATAACTTTTTTCGGACCGTACAGCATCGGTGCCACCCGGCTTCCGTTACCGTCTATATTGAAGATTTCCCCGCCGGCCGTCACTGCATTTGCACCGGTCAGGAATACATCGGCAGTGAAGTTCTTTAGATAGATATTGCGCTTTTCCTGAGAAGATAGGCCCGGCCGGTGTTTATCGTAAAATATGTAAGCACCCTCTCTGACGAGGTCAAAAATACCGGTTTGCTCCAGTGTCACCGAATCGCCGCATCCAATGGTATCCCCTTCTTTTAAAAACCGGCCGATAATAACATGTAATTCCGCCGGATTACCGGCGTAATATCCGGACATGTTATTTCGTTTCAAATTTTTTATTGCCTTTTCAACTATTTTATCCATAACATCTTCCCGCATCTTATTCTTTTACCAGTGCGTACAGCTTCATATCGATAATCCGGCCGTTTTTCACAGCATTTTTCCGCAGAATACCTTCCAGTTTAAATCCTGCTTTTTCCAGCACCCGGCAGGAACCGGTATTATCGGCAAAAGGCTCGGCGGATATCCGAACGATATCAGTATTCTCAAATACATATTGACAGGCTTCGCTAACCGCCCTTGTGACAATTCCCCGGCCCCAATAAGATTCGCCCAGGCAATATCCCATTTCTGCAGTACGGCTGTGAATATTGGCATTCCTGAATATCCCGATGCTGCCTGCCACTTTACCGTTCACACAGATAGCCCATGAATATTGACAACCTTCCGGTGCAGCTAATACTGAGCTGATGTACGCTTCTGCATCCGCAGCGGTATAGGGAAAAGGAAGCCCGTCCCGCAGATTATCCTGGACTTTTTTATTATTCATAATTTCGGAATACAGAGCAGCATCAGCCAGCTCCCATTTTTTTAACACTGTTGTTTCCTCCGGTATGCGTTCATATAATTTAAACCAATCCAACTCAAACGTTTCTCTTAAACCCAGGTCAACCCGGCCGACATATTTATATCCCATCTTCTCATACAGAGCGATGGCCGGTGCATTGTGCTGATAAACATCCAGACGCAGCGCCCGGATATTCTTTTGCATCGCTTCCTCTTCGGCAAAAGCCAGCAGTTTTTCAGCAATTCCCCGTTTTTGATACCGGGGATGAACGGTCAGCGTATGAATCACGAAAATTCTCGCGTAATCATTCTCTGACAACCATGTTACATCGTTATATGCTTCCTCCGGCCGATGGTTTAAGATGATAGAACCGACAATCTTATCTTTGATTCTGGCAACAAACAGGCTGTTATCAGCCAATCCGTCTTCAGCACTTTCACGGATCGGATAAATACCTTTTATCCATCCTGGGAAATTGGTGTGAGCCGCCAGATGATCATTTAGTTCATCGTACAGAGCTGCCAATTCATCCAAATCAGCAGCCCGCCCCGGTATAATGTCTAATTTTTCTTCCATCCTCACCGTTCACCTCCCAGCCTCATCTTTCCCGCGATCAGCCACCTCTTTTACGACATCGTTATATTCCGGGTGACGTCCAAACCATTTCTGGGCATAGGAACAGGTCAGAAGGGCCTTTTTTTTCTGTGTGCGCAGCTGACCGGCGGCAGCTTCCATAAGTTTACCGGCAACGCCTTGGCCGCGCAGTGATTCATCTACAAATGTGCGGTCGATATTAACCGTATGATCATCCACGTCCGGAAATGTCACTTCTGCAATTAGCTTATCATTTTCATCATAATACGCAATCTGATTGATACCATAGTTAAAGTTCATGTTCATATCCTCCATTTTAATTTTTTTTCTTGCTTTCATCCAATCGGTTAGTCTCCCCCAAATGCTCGATATAAATACTGTTATCCCGGTAAATGGCGGCAGGGAAAACAGAAATACCAAACCGATACAGCCAGCCAGCAAAAGAATGGTCGCTGTTGGAGAAGCCAAGTCATCAATGAGGGTGGTCTTTTCCTTTAGAAAATTATACACCAGACCATGGAAAATATAAATAGCCATTGTGCGTTCACCGATATAGGTCCATACGCGACGTTTGGCAGAAAGCGAACCGATCAAAACCAGCGTTATGATAAAAGCAGTCAGATAGCATACCAGCCGACAGAGCATGCCGACAGCGATACTCTGTTCAAGGAATTTATAATCATAGCGGCCGTAGAATAACTTCGGCAAAATCCCAATAAAATAGTCGGACAAAAACAGTAATCCAAAAGTCAAGACTAGTATGGATATGCAGAATATGCGATGCTTTTTTCTGCGAAAAACGGCAATTTGTTCACTGGTTATCCAGCGGCCTGCCAGAAAAAACGGAAAAAAGAAAATCATCCGCGGCAAACTCAGTAAATTATCCAGCGGAACGAAACCGATCAGTAATCCGGCGGCGATTGTTAAAGCATACCAGAGTGCGCTCTGTTTAAATCTGGGTGCGATAATCCGCCAAAAAAAAAGACACCAGAGATACCATAAAGAAAATTTAGGATATATAATATAAAGCTCGGTTTCAACCTGCAGGAAATAAGTATAAAATAGATAGTAGATCACTTCATAAACAAAAAATGGGATCAAAAGTTTCCCGACCATGTCACTGATCAGATAGTTCTTCTTTGAAAAATATCCGGATAGAAAAACGAAAGCCGGAACATGAAAAGCATAGATTCCCAGCTTTAGATATTGAATAAATATATTGCTGTCGTAGCTCTGTTCAATGAAATGACCGATAACTATGAGAAATATTAGTAAAGTCTTATAATTATCAAGCAGATAATCTCTCTGATCATTTTTCTTCATCTTGTATTCTTTCCTCTTGTACCCTTTTGTTTTCGCTATTATATAGTTTATCATGGATTATTTGATCAGACAATATAAAACAGACCACCTCATCAGGTGATCTGCTGACTTGATTTTTATATTTAAGCATTAAATCGATCGATTCTCGATCTGATCAGTGTCATAAATACTTCCAACAAAAACATTGAGATGAAAATAACCAGAATGATTGTTGAAATCTGCCCGTAATTATACTGTTTGGCCGCTTTGCTGAGGAGCATGCCGATGCCGGCAACACCAACCATTCCCAAAGAAATACTTTCGGCAAGATTGGCCTCCAGGCGGATTGAAATCCAGGTGATAAAAGCCGGAAACACACTGGGAAACAGGCCGTTCATTACGATATTTATCCATGAGGCACCGGTCGCTTGAAGTGCTTCAATCAAGTCAATACCCTGTTCTTCAATGGATGCTGTAAAGCTCTTGGTAAGATATCCGGTAACCGGGAACATAAGCCCTATCATTCCCCCCGTATTACCAAATCCGATACTGGCTACGACCATCAGTACCCACACCAGACTGGGGACGGCTCTGATTACCGCGATAACCGCTTTGATTATCTTTGCCGGATAACGGCTTGGGGTGATATTTTCAGCTGCCAAAAATGACAGCGGTACGGAAATGATAACTCCTGCCATTAAGGCTGTAACCGCCAGCGCGAAAGAAATTCCCATCGAAGCTGTAATCTCGCCTATATTGTTGAAATCCAGTATCAGCATACGCCGTATAACTTCAGGGGCATTTTTTAGCCGGGTGATAAATTTTATCAAGTCCAAATCAAGTACAAGCACACTTATGATAAATGCGAAAGCAGAAACTAAAATGATAACCGAACATTTAGCTTTATATCCATTCGGGGATAGTGATATTTTATTGGTTTTCATCGACTCACTCCTCCATTAACGTATATAACTGCATACTTTATTTGTTATCAGCTCGGTAAGAACCACGATGGCGATAACCAACAGTATGATAGCACAAGCTTCCTGATACTTAAACAGACGGATATTGGTCTGAATCAGCAGTCCGATCCCTCCCGCTCCCACCATCCCTAGAATACTGGAAGCCCGGATGTTAAAGTGCCGACAATCGCAAAGAGAACGGTCTCCAATACCGATGGCAGGTAGTTTATAAGGTTATGAAAAACCGGCGGAAAAAAACGCGAAACAAAAAATGCCGCAAAATCCGGTATGCTGGTTACCGGTGCTGCAGGCGATATTTCTAAATACGCCATACAGATAATATAAAGCAGCAGGATAGCTCCGATTATGATCCATATTTTAGCGGTTCCGCCAACTCGCAGACGGATGCTTTTCTGCGCACGATTGATTTGGGAAGTTAGCTCTGCCATTATACAACCTCCGCCTCAAAGACAAATTTATTATCTGTAACCACAGTATTCCTTGTTTTCATCTGTTCTTCTTTTCCTTCATATATTGCACTTACAGTTCCTTCCGTCAGCATTTCCGGTACATCATCAAATACAATCACTCCATCCTTTATCCCGATAATACGGGAAGCATATTGCCGGGCAAAGTCAACCTGATGCAGATTTACAATACAGGTGAGTCCGTTTTCGGCGGTGATTTGATGCAGATGATTCATTACCGTCCGGGCCGACTTAGGATCAAGCGAGGCAATCGGTTCATCCGCTAAAAGTAATTTAGGATGCTGAAGCATGGCCCGGCATATTCCGGCCCGCTGCATCTGGCCGCCGGAGAGAGCATCGGCACGCTGGTACATCTGTTCCGATAGTCCTACTGACTTCAAGAGCTCCACCGCCTCTCGTTTATCGGCTTCGGAATATAATCCCAGCAGACTTTTCCAGGCCGGCATCTGTCCCAATTTGCCATGGAGGACATTACGTATAACATTGGTTCTGCTTACCAGATTATGATGTTGAAAGATCATCCCGATCTGGCTGCGTATATCCCTCAATCCTTTCCCTTTCAGGTGGCTTGTCTTCTCGCCGTTAAAATAGATTTCCCCGCCGCTGGGATCAATCATTCGATTAATACATCTGATAAAGGTTGATTTACCGGCTCCCGAGGGACCGATAACCACGACGAATTCGCCTCTGTCAAAGGTCACATCAATTCCTTTCAAAATCAATTTATCCCGGGTATAACTTTTTTGCAGATTTTCAATTTTTAATAAAGTCTGGCTCATATTTACTAATCGACCTCTCCTTCAATATTTAACGCCTCCAGGGTTTCATAGATAATTTTATAATCATCTTCCGTGACTTCGATAAACCGAATCCCACTATCTCCATGAACCTCTTCAAAATATGCAGAATCATCAAACTGCAAATAAAACTCTTTGATCTTTGCTTTCAAATCTTCCGGCAGTCCACCTCTGACCACATAAGCCGGGTTAGGTATCACATCGGTTTCGGCAATAATCTTAATATCATCTTCATTTATCACCCCGGCCTCGGCCATCTGCGAAACGACCATGGTGGCAACCGCTGCCGCTTCATAATCTCCCATGACCACACCGGTAATGCTGGCATCATGAGCGCCGGAAAAAGCAACCGATTCAAAGAAATAGCCGCTGTTCTCTAACAGATCGGTATCCAGATCCAGCTCATTAACAAGCATTGCTTTCGGATACATATAACCCGAAGAAGATGCCTGATCTGCAAAGGCAAAGCTATGGCCTTCTAAATCTTCCAATTCATTTATCTCATCATTATCCGCCCGGGTAATTATACCGGAACGATATTCAGCCGCCATCGGGGTGCTTACGAGAAGTTCCGCCGCAGCCCGTTCTTTGGCATGATAATAACTCATTGGACTCGCCAGCATGACATCGATCTGCTCATTAGCCATGGCCTCTATTCCAACGCTGTAATCCGCTCCTTCCGTTTCTTTTACCTCTATTCCCAGATATTCGCTCAATGCTTCAGAAAACCCGGCATGGATTGTACCAATATCCGGATTATTCTCATTTGGCATCTGAACAATTGTAATCGACTCCGGCCAATCAGAACCACTTTCAGAGTTTTCCTTCCGCCCTGCTTCAACTGTTGTTTCCTCGGCGGCCGGACTGCTGCATCCGATAGCTGCATATGCTGCAAACATGAATATAAGCAGTATGGTTGTTAATTTTTTTAAGTTCTTCATAAATTACTCCTTTTTCTCTCTTTTCTTTTTAGTCTAGTGAGCACATGTAAAAACCGAACACTCATAAAAATTAATTTTTTGTAAAATTAACCAGCCGCTTGTAAACTGTTTCCAAAACATCCTCCGCTCTTCGAGAAGATCACAATATATCCCGCCCAGTGTCTGATTACGGTGCACCACGGCCTGCAGAGCTTCCGGTGAAAGATCCTGTTTCATGAAAGGCAGCGCAAAATAAGCGACTTCATTATGCTGCCCCAGCAGATCGGGTTTGGTTTTTCGCTCATAATCGGAACGAAGATCAATTACTGTAGAAACACCATAATCTATCAGGAATTGAATGTCATTTTCACTGAGTTGATTCATATCGTCAGCACGTAAAAAAGTATGCCACGCAGTCACCGCTCCGTTCATACAGGGAATGCCTCCCAATTCTCGGACATTGCAGGCGAATTCAAGCGGCAGACGGGTATAGCATTGTTGTGTAAATTGCATGTTCTCTTACTCCTTCTATCGATTTTTTCTGATATGCAAGGTAATATCTCCGTGCAAATATCAAAACAGATTATATTACCGATAGGTAAGCTGACTATAAAAACAGCGTAACATTCATGTAAAATATGGAATGGTAACCTTTCATCAAACAAGAAGGCCGCAACCTTTTTATTTCGGTTGCGGCCCTCTTTAGCCGGTCATTTATATCGTAAACTGATTGCGGTGAAAGGAAATCAACCCTTCTTTCTGCATTTTAGACAGCTCTGCTGATAAGGCACTGCGGTCAACCGCCAGATAATCCGCCAACTGCTGACGGTTAAACGGAATCTGTATGGTTCGGCGCCCCTGCTTATTGGACTCGTGATATAGATATGAAAGAACCTTCTCGCGGATATTCTTCTTGCTCATATGATCAATTTTATGAGTGAAATTCAGATTTTTACTGGCGATGATCCAGAGCATATTTTGAATCAGTTTACTGTGAAATACACAGGTCGAGGAGCATACCGTAAGCAGCTTTTTCATGTCCAGAAACAAAACCTCAGTCTTATCGGTCGCCACGACGCTGACCATCAAGGGCTCTCCCTGTACACAGGCATAACTCTCACCAAAAATCTGACCAGCACTTAAACTGCTGAGGATCTGACGCTCGCCCCAATAATCTTCTTTCATAATCTGCACACTTCCTTCTGTAATCACGCCCACCGATGTGATCAACTCTCCCATTCGGAAAATATAATCGCCTTTCTGATAAGTCTTATATCGAGCTGACAGGCATGTCAGAACCGTATCAATCTCCGCTTCCGATATCCCTAGAAATAATCTGATCTCTGATAAATTCAGTTTTTTCATTTTTTTCTCCATCCGTTGTAATTACAACATATTTGTTGCGTTTATCCTATTATAATCTGCTTATAAAGTCAACTAAATTTAGGAGGTATTTTGAAATGGATGATAGGATGTTTTGTTTTCAGTGTGAACAGACAGCTGGATGCACCGGTTGTACAGGGAGCGCAGGCGTATGCGGAAAACAGGCTGATACCGCATTTTTGCAGGATGAACTGACCGGTGCGCTGATTGGTTTAGCCAAGTCAGCACAGACAGCATGTACGGATAAAGAAAGGGATAGATTAATGCTGTCCGGTTTATTCACGACCATCACTAATGTGAATTTTAATAATCAGACCATCCAGGCTCTGATCGATGATGTCCATAAGTTAAACGATCAGAAAAACGATTATAATATGAAAGACCTGTGGTACGCGGATGAAGATATCCGTTCTTTAAAATCTTTGATACTTTTCGGTCTCCGAGGCATCGCTGCATATGCCTACCATGCAATGGTACTCGGTTATACCGACAAAGCGGTTAATCAATTTTTCTATGAGGGATTACGGGCTGTCGGACAGGATAATGCCGATATGGATTATCTTCTGCCGCTGGTATTAAAAACCGGAGAAATTAATCTGGCCTGTATGGCCTTACTAGATCAGGCCAATACCGAAACTTACGGTGTCCCTAAACCGGCAACTGTGCCGTTAACAATAGAAAAAGGACCGTTTATTGTGATTTCCGGGCACGATCTGTTAGATTTAAAGATATTGTTAGAGCAAACCGAAGGTAAAGGAATTAATATTTATACGCATGGCGAGATGCTGCCCGCTCACGGCTATCCGGAATTGAAGAAATATAAGCATTTAAAGGGGAACTTCGGTACTGCCTGGCAGAATCAGCAAAAAGAATTTGCCGACATACCGGCTCCGGTTTTATTTACCACCAATTGTTTAATGCCGGTCCGGCCTTCTTACAGTGATCGTGTATTTACTACCGAAGTGGTCTCGTACCCCGAACTGGTTCATATCGGCGATGACCGGGACTTTACACCGGTCATTCAAAAAGCACTGGCATTAGGCGGATACCGTGAAGATAACCAATTAACCGGCATCAACGGCGGTACTGCCGTGACGACAGGATTTGGACACAACACGATTCTGGCGGCAGCCGATCAGGTAATTACAGCAGTTAAAAACCAAGATATCAGTCATTTCTTTCTGGTTGGCGGATGCGACGGTGCACGCCCCGGCAGAAATTATTATACTGACTTTGTCAAACACTCACCGGAGGACTCTGTTATTCTCACGCTGGCATGCGGCAAATACCGTTTCAACGACTTAGATCTGGGTACGATCGGCGGTCTGCCGCGCATTATGGATATGGGACAGTGCAATGATGCTTATGGCGCTATCCGCGTAGCGGTGGCATTATCTGAAGCTTTTGAATGCGGGGTAAATGATTTGCCGCTAACCTTAATTCTGTCATGGTATGAACAGAAGGCGGTGTGTATTCTGCTGTCCCTGCTTCACCTCGGTATCAAAAATATTTACCTGGGCCCAACGCTGCCTGCTTTTTTATCCGAGAATGTGCTAAACTTTCTGGTCGATAACTATGAAATACACCCCATAAGTACTCCGCAAGAAGATTTAAAGAACATACTCGGCTAGAAGCAATGCTGCTCTAATAAAAAAAGGGACATCCGTCCCTTTTTTACATTTATATTAAATTTTCTTCCATAGATTCACTTCGTACATATGCTTTATTTTCTTTACCACTTCCCGGGAATCATCATCTTTAATCTCTACATCATAAGACCATTTATTTCCGCCAAAGGAGATGATCTCTTTAGCGCCGATTGTTTTACGCAGATTCTCACTGGCCTCAGTTCTCGAAGCATCTTTATTCATAATACACAGATACAGATATTCCGGAAATCCCTCAATATCTACTTCCTGTCTTTTGATTCTGAGAGAATCAAATACCGGATGGCATTTAATTTGATTTTCTAATTTCAGGATTTTATCCCGCTGGTCCATAATTTTGATATAAATCACCTGGTTTTCCTGATCTTCCGGCACAACTCCGCAAATATAATTCCGATACGGGCTCCTGCGCTGCTGTCGATACATCTCCTGCATAGCCATATGCGGGAAGTGGTCAAAATATATCAGTAGAACATCCTGTATGAGAACATTAAAACAGCATACCATCCCCATGCTTTCGGCAATCTTTTTCACGACCGCCGCACTCTCCTGGGCAATTAATATTTTAGATATATATTTATTATTCATGGTATCGTATAGAGCACAGCCATCCATAACGATGACCGGGAGGTTCATCTCGATATGCTCGGTAAAATAGGTCAGTGAAGCCGGCGTTTCTTTTGTGAATATGGAGAATTTCATGCCATCCTGAATCAGCGAATTCAAGGAGATGACACTATAGGATGAAACCATATTATCACTCCCTCTCAGCGTTTCATCCAGATTTGCCAGATACAGGACATCCCGGCGCTTCTTCTTGGGCAGCTCTATGGCATTAATCAAAATTGCTACCGTAATACCGATCAGGGTATCCAAGACTCTGTTTAAAACATCGATCAGAAATGCTCCTTCGGTTATCTGACCGATCACAATACTCAAGAAAGTGATACAGGAAAAATCAGCGATGTGTTTTTGCTTTAACAGAACGGCTGTCTCCAGAACCAGAACCACCACAGCAGAAATCAGTATATAATATGCCCGTTCCGGTATATTTATAAAGTAATTGAGTATCACTACAGTAATTCCGTAAATAATTCCAATACCGGTTCCAATCAACCGGTTTTGAGCTGCAGCCCAGGTGCGTCCCATGTTAGACTGCATGCAGATAATAACTGCTACTACGCAGTTGAAAGGCAGCCCCTTATGTCCCCGCAGATCGTATATTAGAAAGCAGCAAAGTATCGCCGCTGCCGTTTTAACAACTCTTTTCCCGATATGAAACTGCCGGCGCTGTTCCGATTCTTTTCCCATAATACCTACTCTTTTCATGCAATATGTTCTACTTATATACTATAGAACAAAATGGAAAAAGGCAAGGCATTGCAGTTCGGTAATACCGGGAAAATAAAAAAAGGACCAGCGTCCTTTCTTTATTTTTCCGTTTTTTTCATAATCCTGTCGCAGCTGCGATAAACCACAAGAGCTATAATAACAGCAGCCACAGTAGAAACAACCTGATCTAAACTCAATACCGTCATGCATAACCACGCCG
>Ga0153996_1000970_pt1 | contig 12080 bp, 8 predicted proteins | sample TSNC080MetaG_FD_104728 | JGI IMG/M metagenome (GOLD analysis project Ga0153996, IMG submission 104728) | Attine ant fungus gardens microbial communities from North Carolina, USA - TSNC080 MetaG | ecosystem: Host-associated > Fungi > Mycelium > Unclassified | place: USA: North Carolina, Lumber... | reverse complement strand
GTACAATCTTGTTGTAGCATTGGCCGTTAGTTAGCTTTACACCACCTCTTTTTCTTCTCAATTAAGAGGGTATCGCTTTTTTCGGCTTTTTGCTACCTTTTTTTAAAACTATGGACTGTTCAGATATGTAGTATTGAGTACTATATATTGTAGTTGGTTTTAAAAACGTTTCATCGGACAGACTCCTAGTCAAATAAGTCCGAGAAAACGGTTACCGCCTGACTCAGCCAGTGTGATAAAGAGAGATTAACTTCAGATGGGTTTTTATCCATCTGAAGTTTAATCCAATCTTAGCTAAGAAGTTAGCCGCTCCTAATTCCCACTTACCGAAACGGGCACATCAGATCGACTTAATCATCGGATAAACGATAGAGGTTATTTTGAGGGAGACCTTGCAACTTGTTGAGCGGTCTTAGATAGCTATCCGGGTCGGTCATTGAGCAATATTGGCATTATCGCAAATATATAACAGAATAGTCGCTACCCGAGCGGATTAAAGCGGGCAGTGAAGAACCGTAAAACCGGAGGCTCATACACCATTTCCAGGCCCTTAATTAAATGTCGTTTTTCATATAGCGCAATAACAGCTTCAGCCACAACATTCATATGGGAATAAGTATAAACGCGACGCGGAATCGTCAACCGGACAAGTTCTAGTTTGGGGAAATGATGATTGCCATCCTTATCACGGCCGGCAGAGATGATGCCTCGTTCCATACTGCGGACGCCTGATTCTATCATATTTACGGAGTTTTTTCAAGACAGCCGTATGCGAAAGGCCAAGAACAGCACCAGCCTTCCGGGCAGAATGAAACCGCTCCATCGTTTGCTGCAAAATATTCTGTTCAACTTCTGCTAAGCGCTCACGCAATGTTTGATAATTTCCAAATTGAACTGCAGGCTTGGTATCGGCAAGCTTCTGTTGGCCGATATAAATGTGCTCAGACGTAATTCCGGGGCCATCTGTTAAATTAACCGCCCGTTCAACAATGTTCTCTAGTTCGCGCACATTACCTGGCCACAAGTACTGCTGCAGCTTTGCCAGCGCTTGCCGGGAAAAACTACGGACCGGTGTGCTCAACCGATCGGCAAACCGTTCAAGAAAATACTCGGCCAGCAATGGTATATCTTCGGTACGCTCCCGCAAAGGAGGTAAGTAAAGTGGTATGACGTTGAGACGATAGTAGAGATCCTCGCGAAACAACTGACGCCTCACCATATCCTCCAAATCGCAGTTAGTCGCAGCAATAATCCGGACATTTACCGGTAATTCCCGGCAACCTCCCAGACGGCGAACTCTCTTGTCCTGAAGGACCCGAAGAAGTTTAGCTTGAAGATGAGCAGAAATTTCGCCTATTTCATCAAGAAATAAAGTTCCGCCGTTAGCCAGTTCAAATAAGCCAAGCTTACCGCCCTTGGCTGCTCCTGTAAACGCCCCCACATCATACCCGAACAATTCACTCTCCAGCAATGTATCAGGAATAGCGGCGCAATTTACCGGCACGAAAATCATTTTTGCCCGCGGCGACGCGCTGTGCAACGCTCTGGCAAATAGTTCCTTGCCAGTACCAGTCTCACCTCTGATCAATACTGTAGAATCACTGACGGCATAGCGCTTAGCCTGTTTTAACACTTGTTCCATTGCCGGGCTGACATATGAAATATCGGTAAAGGTAACTGGCCGGGCCGCCGTGACCTGTTGGACTAACGCGCGTACGTCCCGAATATCACGGAGCATGGCCACAACCCCCACCACCTTAGCACTATCATTACATAGCGGCCGGGTATTAACAACACAATAGCTGTCGATACTTTCAATAAATACTTCCCGGTTGTAGCAAAAGCGACCTGTACGCAATGTCTGGTTAATACGCAAGCTGTCGGCTAAAGCCTCTGGTAATTGACGCTCAACTGCCTCGGCCGCAAGCTGCAAAATCCGGGCAGCTGCAGTATTACACTGTTTGAGTACCCCAGTGCCATCGACGGCTAAAATTCCGTCCTGAACCGAAGCCAGAACGGCTTGTAGTTGATCGGCACTCTCTTTATAAGGCATCGCCGAGACTACTATTACATCATGTATGCCGGTAACCCGCCGGAAATCCTGAATAATCTGCTGTTTCTCAGCTTCTGAAACAGAATGGCACTCTACATATACCGAGCCTTTATCCATTTCAATTGCCACAATACTAATGCCCCGGTCAACCAAAACACTAGTAAGGTCGCGCATGAGACCAAGCCGATCCTCACACGGCATACATAACATCATAGAAATCCACTCCCTTTAAATCGTGCTTGTAAGCCAAAATGTACTTTTAAACCTGACATAAAATAGGCATCGGCAATACTGATAATTTGGGCGTACCCGGAAATGGCGCCACCATTAATGTCTAGCAGATAACCACCGCCGTCCCATCGCTCATGGTGCTGGAAAGCGGGCATTAAGCATACGGTATATATCAACTTAATCTAAAGTTATACTGCGTACAGAACCCCTCCACGATAAATAATGTTGACTAACTGTTCTAAATTTCGATTTACCTAGTATATATATGTATATTGGATATGAGACGAAAATACTAAAAGAATTGGCAGCCTCTATTCGCGCTAACGGGGAAGAAAGTCATTACAGCACAATATTGCTTTATCTTAACCATTGAATCAAGACTCCCGCCTCTACAAGCGGCTTCAGTTCAGGTGGAGTAGAGTCTCCACCTGAACCCCCGATGTTTCAGCTTTGCTGAAACAAGTTCACTACTTTGAAAATGCTAGAAATATTTATTAATTATGCAGGAAAAAACCATTTATTATCAGAATATTTATTATAAAAATAAATAGTATTTTTATTGAGGGAGGGATTAGAATGCATACTACTGTCTTAAGTGATGCTCGAAGTACAATAGCTATGGTTTTAGCAGGGGGAAAGGGTGAGCGACTGCATCCAATTACACTAAACCGCCCCAAGCCTCATGTTCCTTTTGGCGGTAAATACAAAATAATTGACTTTGTTTTAAGTAATCTTTTTAATTCCGGCATTAAGAAAGTGTATGTATTAACCCAGTACCGAGCGCATCGCCTTAATAAACACATAAAAGAATCCTGGTCTAGATGGGTTGGTCTAGGAGAATTTTACGACACAATCTCTCCCGAAACAAATAATGAGAGCGAGGAATGGTTTAAAGGAACGGCTGATGCGATTTTTCAATTTATGAGAATTCTTGAATCAACTGATGCCGAATACATAGCAATCTTTGGCGGCGATCACATTTATAAAATGGATGTAAGCCAAATGATCAGCTATCACATTTTAAACCAAGCCGATATTACCGTAGCTTCACTAGAAATCCCCGCTGAAGAGGGTAAACGCTTTGGCATATGTTCTGTCGATGAAAATTCCCGGGTATGCGATTTTTTAGAAAAACCAGAAAACCCACCACCAATCCCTAACCGGTCAACTTGCTTTGCATCGATGGGCAATTATATCTTCTCAAGAAACAAATTAATTGAAGTGCTCAAAAAGGGACGTCAGCGACATGTTGACCTTGATTTTGGCAAACATATTATTCCTATGATGCTAGAAGACGGCGACCGGGTATTTGCCTATAATTTTATTGAAAATATAATTCCCGGTGGTGAAACATGCGATCAAGGCTATTGGAAAGACGTTGGCACGATCGACTCATACTATGATGCCAACATGGATTTAATTAATATCGTACCCCAGTTCAATCTTTATAATTATCGCTGGCCTATCATTACTAATCAAGGTAATCTGCCACCAGCAACTACCGTATTTGAGGAAGACGGCCGACGCGGTCAGAGCTTTAACACCTTTCTCTGCGGCGGTTGTATCATCAGCGGCAGCACCGTGCGTCGCTCGATTATCGGCCCGCGCTGCCGGGTAAATAGTTATAGCCTTATAGAAGATTCAATTTTATTTGATAATGTTGAAGTCGGCAGAAATGTTCAAATTAAGCGGGCAATCATTGATGAAAATATATCGATTCCAAGCGATACCCAGATCGGCTATGATCATGAAGCTGACCGCCAGAGAGGCTATCTAGTGACAGAATCAGGCATAGTGGTTGTAACCTAAACTAGCTGTTTCCGGCCAACTTCAAATGGCTCTGTAACATAGTTAGGTTAAAATTGCTTATAGACTTTTAATAAATGTCGACTAAACTTCAGATGGAGTAAAACCCCCATTTGAAGTTTAGTCGACATTATCCAGGGGCTTAGCCGCTCTTAACTCTCGCGTACAGAAACGGTAGTTAAGACGCGGTTTAGTCATCGGATAGAATTATATCTGACAGTCAGGTGGCGGAAAACCTTATAAAAGGTTTTTCGCCATTACTACCTTTGCAGTAGATATGTATGTAAGATATAATGTTGACAAGGCGCTTTACACCTATATTTAGTGGGGTATTACCGATCCTAAGTAAACGAAAAGGGGTTTTTTATGGAAAAGTCAAAAGTTTATTTTACTAATATGCGGACAACTCCCAAGATGAATCTACTGCAGAAACTAGAGCATCTAGTAAAAAAAGCCGGTATTGAGAACATCGATTTCAAAGGTAAATACACCGCAATAAAAATACACTTTGGCGAACCGGGGAACCTCGCTTATCTCCGGCCAAATTACGCCAAGGTAATTGCCGATGTTGTCAAAGCACAGGGAGGCAAAGTGTTTCTTACCGATTGCAACACACTATATGTCGGCAGACGCAAAGATGCTCTCGAGCATATGGATGCAGCGTATGAAAATGGATATAATCCATTTACAACAGGCTGTCAGATCATCATTGGCGATGGACTAAAAGGGACCGATGAATCATACGTTCCTGTCCCCGGCGGTGAATATGTAAAAGAAGCAAAAATTGGCCGTGCCGTCATGGACGCCGACATTGTAATTAGTCTCAATCACTTTAAAGGGCATGAGCTTACAGGCTTTGGCGGCGCACTGAAAAACATCGGCATGGGCTGTGGCTCGCGCGCCGGGAAAATGGAAATGCATAGTGATGGCAAGCCACGCGCTAATGGCAAAAAATGTGTTGGCTGCGGGATCTGTGCTAAAGCTTGTGCTCATAGCGCGATAACCGTTGCCGAAAAAAAGGCCACAATCAACCATGACAAATGTGTCGGCTGTGGCCGCTGTATCGGTATTTGTCATGTTAACGCCATTGTCGCTGCCTGGGACGAATCTAACGATGTTCTCAACAAGAAAATCGCTGAGTATACCTGGGCTGTATTAAACGACAGACCGCACTTCCATATCAGCCTTGTTATCGACGTCGCCCCTTTCTGTGATTGCCATGCCGAAAATGACGTGCCGATAATTCCTGATATCGGGATGTTTGCCTCTTTTGATCCGGTAGCTCTCGATATAGCTTGCGGGGATATAGCAAATAAGGCTCCGGTTACCGCCGGCAGTTATCTTGCAGAACAGTTAAAAAAACAGAATGGTTCCGCCGACCATTTCCAGTCCACTCATCCGGAAACTAACTGGCTAGTTTGCGTTGATCATGCCGAAAAAATTGGTCTCGGCACCAAAAGCTATGAGCTTATTGAAATTTAGTATCTAACTCAATTTTACAACAAAATAGTAATTGTCGTAAATCAGAAATATTTTCAGCAAAAAATTCCTGAATATACTAATATCCAGGAATCAGGGGGAATATATAGCTTGTTTGATAAACCGAAGAACGGTAATGTCTGGGATTATTTTGCCAAAAGGGGATTTTGCCCGCACTCGGCAGTTATCAACGACTCTCCTTGATTTGCAACGTCGACCTCATGTTCTGGACACGACAAAATAATTGGTAACGGAGGAATTACGATGACAAACTTATCTTTTGAATTTCGCGGGTCAGGATTTAGCTATCTTTGGCTGCTCATTTGGACTACATTACTTTCTTTCATTACCCTTGGATTGTTTTTCCCTTGGGCATATTCCGCTCAACAACGCTGGATTGCTTCAAACACATATGTAAACGGACAACCATTAACTTTTCAAGGCACTGGCTTGGGGTTTCTCGGGAATTGGCTGTTAATAATGTTGTTAACATTATTAACCTTTGGCCTATATACACCTTGGGCATATTGTCAGCTCAAACGCTGGGAAACAGATAATACTTGCCTAGATACTACTGTTTCTCTTACCAACACACACTCTACTTCAACTAATTAGCTTGCCATAGAAGACATTGTCGCGACTTGACTCCAACCTGACATCAGTCACTTTTTACAATGAAATACTAGCGTAGTTGTGTAGACAAAACCCATTTTTTAGACCGGGAAATCTCAAAGAAGTGCGTACCTGCCAGTCAATTGTAGTTAAAGTCCTTAGGCTGACAATGACACCATAGAGGGATAGGCTGATCCATTTCCCAAATGTCTGCCGCGTATTCCGCAAATGTGCGGTCACTGGAAAACCAGCCTGAATGTGCAATGTTCATCAGACACATATGTTGCCAGCGTTTTTTTTCCCGGTAAATATCTGCCAGGCGCTTCTGAGCGTCAACATAGCCAGCGAAGTCTTTTAATAAAAAATATTTGTCACCGTGGTGTAGAAAGGTATCGTAATGGATACGAAACTCATCGCCACTTACCGAAAAAAAGTTATTTACCAACTGGTCGACTACTAACTTAAGACTGGATTCGCTGGTATAAATATCCCAGGGATTGTAGCCGCCATATTTGTAGTAATTAAGCACTTGCTGGGCTGACAGGCCAAAGACGAAGATGTTGTCGGCCCCTGCGGCATTACGAATCTCGATGTTCGCGCCGTCCAGGGTGCCTATAGTAATGGCTCCGTTCATCATGAATTTCATATTACCAGTACCTGATGCTTCGCGGCTGGCCGTTGAAATTTGCTCACTTACATCAGAAGCAGGAATAATGAGTTCCGCATGAGAGACATTATAATTTTCCAAAAACACAACTTTGATTTTATCTCTGATAGACTTATCATTGTTAATCTTGTCTGCCAGAGTATGAATAAGTTTAATTGTCTTTTTGGCCTTGTAGTAGCCTGCTGCCGCCTTGCCGCCGAAAATAAAAGTGCGCGGTGTAATATCAAGCCCGGGGGTTTCCTTTAGGCAATTATAAAGATGCATAATATGCAGGACATTTAGAGACTGCCGCTTGTAAGCGTGGATGCGCTTAATCTGTGAGTCAAAAACGGAGTCGACGTCAACAACCAAATTATATTTGGTTTTAATATAATTTGCCAGTTTGCGCTTATTATCCTTTTTAACGTGAGCCAGCTTTTCAAGAAATACGGCATCTTGGGCAAACGAGACCAGCTGGCTCAATTTACAAGGATATTCGACCCAATCGGAACCAATCGCATCACTAATCAAGCCAGCCAGGCCGGGGTTGGCCGTCAAGAGCCAGCGACGGTGAGTAATGCCGTTAGTAATATTAGTAAATTTATTGGGGCAATCGGTGTAGAAATTGTGCATCACAGTTTTTTTTAGAATTTCGGTGTGGAGCTCTGCCACGCCATTGATCGAGTGGCTACCAGCTATCGCTAGGTGAGCCATATGCACCTGACTGTCGGCAATGACAGCCATGCTGCTGATGCGTTCCCATTCGCCGGGATATTTGTTCCATAGTCTGTGGCATGTACGTTTGTTAATTTCCTGAATAATCATGTAGACCCGCGGCAGCAGGTGTTCAACCATGTCGGCAGGCCATTTTTCCAGAGCCTCGGGCAAAACGGTATGGTTAGTATAGGACAGTGTCTGAACGGTTATATCCCAGGCCTCATCCCAGTCCAAATCACAGTCGTCGATTAAAATGCGCATAAGTTCGGGTACAGCCAATGCCGGATGAGTATCATTAATATGAATGGCCACCTGAGCGGAGAGCTGACTGATGGCGTCATGGTGCAGTCTGAAATGCCGGATAATGCTTTGAAGGCTGGCAGACACCAGGAAATACTGCTGTTTGAGCCGCAGCAACCGTCCTTCATAGTGAGTGTCGTCAGGGTACAATAGGTCGGTCAGCGATTCGACGCCGTGTTTGTAGCCAATGACGCTGTTACAGTCTGATTCTCGACAGTAACAGCTACGGTTGCTTACATCGACTTCGGCGCTCCAGAGGCGCAAGGTGTTAACGATCCCGTTTTTGTAACCGACAATAGGGATATCATAGGGTACAGCCAGGATCTGCTCATAATTTTCATGGATAAACCGGGTTTTTTCACTTGTCTGCATACGAACCGTGCCACCGTACCGTACGACCAGTTTTTCGTCCGGGCGGCGGTACTCCCATATATACCCGCTGTCTTGTAGCCAGTTGTCCGGATACTCGTACTGATGGCCGTCAATGATTTTTTGTTCAAACAGACCATACCGATACCGCAGACCGCAGCCATGACCAGCAAGTCCCATGGCTGCCATAGAATCAAGGTAACAGGCAGCCAGGCGGCCTAAGCCACCATTGCCTAACCCGGCATCTTCCTCCTGGTCGAGCAGTGTGTTAAGTTCAATCCCTAACTCTGATAAAGCTTCGGCACAAGTATCTTTAATCCCCAGATTGACTAGATTATTTTCTAGAAGGCGTCCCAGCAGAAATTCGATAGAAAGATAATAGACTTGTTTAGGATGATTTCTTGTCCGCTCTCTATAGGTTTCGATTAAATTGCTGCTGATTATCTCTCGGGTCAGGCAAGCTAAAACCTCAAATTTTTCACGGTCGGTCGCTCTGTCAAGCGTTTTGCCGTGCATATCCTCAAATTTGGCAATAAAAGCACCTTTTAATTCAGCAACAGTTATCTTTTCCGGCTCAGTATCCGGCAGCAGTTTGTAATTCGTGTGGAATAAATGATCCTTAATGAACTTAATGAACATAGAGACCCTCCCTGGCAGGAATAATTTGTTGGCCAATAATAGCGTTACTGGCGGGAACACTATAGTCAGGGCTAACTACCGTTCTGACTAAATCCTGCTTATTAGTTAATGCGTCAACCTGCAGCTTGTCATATAAACTCCGATATTTAGCGGCCGAAGCCTGCCAGCTGTTATCGGTTTCCATAGCGCGGACAACGAGCCTGTTCCAAACATCTTTTTTATAATAAAAGCCAATCGCCCGCCTGACAGTATGCAAGAAGTCGTGGGCGTTATAATTGGTAAAACTGAAGCCATTTCCCTGGTCGGTATATTCGTTATAAGAAACGACAGTATCATTGAGTCCGCCTGTTTCTCTCACAACAGGCAGACTGCCGTAACGCATGGCAATCAGTTGACTGGTTCCGCATGGCTCATACCGGGACGGCATCAGAAACAGGTCGGAAGCTGCATATAGCTTATGAGCCATATCCTCATCATAGGGGATGACGGTTGCCAGCCGGTCAGTATATAGCCAGGCAGCCTGCCAGAATAGCTGCTGATAGTATTCGTCGCCTTGACCTAGGATAACAAGTTGTACGTCACTTGCCAGCAAATCATTAATAATTCTGATGACTAACGAGAAACCTTTGGCTTCAATCATCCGGCTGCTCATGGCTAAGAGCGGCTTATCAGCGGCAACAGGCAGCCCCAACATTTTTTGCAGTTCAATTTTATTAATAGTTTTGCGTTCTTTTGTCTGCCAGTCATAGGTGGCGAACAGACTGGTGTCGATAGAAGGATTATAGACCGTGTAGTCGATACCGTTTAATATCCCGAACAAATCACAAGATCGGCTAGACAACACTCCCTCCAGATTTTCGCCGAAGTAGGCGTACTGAATTTCATTGGCATATGTAGGGCTGACGGTACTGATTAAATCTGAAAAAACAAGTCCGCCTTTCATAAAATTAACTTTATCATAAAACTCTAGCCCGTTTACCGTGAAATATTCCCACCCCAAGTTAAGCAGATTTACCATGATGTCTTTGGGGAAGATTCCCTGGTACTTAAGATTGTGGACAGTATAAAGTGTCTTGATCTTCTCGTAAACAGGATTAGCGCGGTAATGGGCAGTTAAAAATACGCTGACCATGGCGCTATGCCAATCATGGCAATGCAGGATATCGGGCTGAAAATCCATGTATGGCAAGATTTCAAGCACCGCTCGGCTAAAAAAGGCATAGCGTTCGGCATCGTCATAATGTCCGTACAACCCGCTCCTTTTAAAGTAGTATTCGTTATCAATAAAATAAAAAGGTACGCCATCATAAACTAGTTTTTCCAGAGTGCATTGCTGTATGCGCCAGGACAGCGGCACGCGGCAGGTTATTTGTGTCACCATTCTCGCCTTAAGTTCTTCAGAAATTGAATTGTGTTTGGGCAGGATAACCCGGGCATCTATGCCTTGTCGCCTGAGTTCTTTCGGCAGCGAAGCAACAACATCGCCCAATCCTCCTGTTTTGGCAAACGGGGCGGCTTCAGCAGCTACAAATAATACGTTGACCATTGTATATAATCACAACTCCTTGTACATATTCGGGCTTTCTAAGTTAAAGTATTGCCGTTTAGTAAGTTTATAATACTTGCCTCATACTCGGTTTTGGTGACTTTGTCCACACCTGCCGCTTTCTTGCTATTCGTTCCTATAGTCGAAAGCTTGCACTTCGAATAGCAAGAGAATCGTTGAAGGTTTTTCATGGTATAATTATCCTACGGAAATAATCACGGTATGCAATTATTGCAGAACAAGCGTTTTCTAGAGTGTAGTGGTAATTAATAAAAGAAAGCCACCTTCCCCCGCCCATCCCGAAGAAGCGGCGTCGTTACGTGCCTTACTTATTCAGTAAAGTCACATAAATCTGGTCTTGCTTACTGTCATCGTGCACAAATTTTGTTAAGTTTCATATGATATGGCAAAGGGATAATCATGTAGAAAATTTAGAATAACAACCTTTGAAAGTATACTTAAGAAAGGAGTCTAGATACATGGTGAGACATAAGCATCATACAAAGAAAAACGCTTGTCATATGTTTGCTCATTGTAGCAATTGCAATTGTAACTCTGATGGGGTCTTAGGAGGATTTGGGCCTTTTGGCGTTTTTGGGCCTTTTGGCGTTTTTGGGTCTCGTATTCGTGCTACTGGGGCTACTGGAGCTACTGGGGCTACTGGGGCTACTGGGGCTACTGGGGCAACTGGGGCTACCGGGGCTACCGGAGCTACTGGGGCTACCGGTCCATCTTTCCTGACGACACCGGCTTACGGAACAGCCTTTTCCACCGCCGATGTTTCAATATCAGCAGGCATGTTTTTCCCCTTTACTGCAGTGACTACCCCTATAAGTAATATCACTTTTAATCTTGCTGCAGGTACGGCAACAGTGAACGTATCTGGTGTATATCAAATTTTTTACGCGGTGGCTGCTGGTTCAGTAGGAGGTACCACGGCAGTCGCGCGCAATGGTGTTATTCTTGATGCCTCAGTCATAAGCTTCAATCTAGGAGGGGTAGGTGCGGAGAAAGGCCTGTCATTTATTGCAGAACTAAATGCGGGTGATGTCATCGGTATCACAGTGGCGACAGGTGGTATCACCACGCAAAGCTTTAACAGCAGTGTCTCTGCGCTTCTTACCCTGACCGCAATCACAAACTAACAAAGGCGAAGATTGAGAAGCAATCTAATTACTGGCTATCCTGCTATGTAAGACTGTGAAATTTATTCACGCTAGCCCGACAGCTCTGCTGTACTTATTGGAAAACAAAACTGTAGTCTGCTTGTCTATAATAGGGGCTGTCACACTAAGAGTTTTTTTCTACAATATATTGTGCTTCTTGTTTAAGAACAGTTGACTGAGAATGATCTATCCCGTACATTTTGCTCGCAGTTTTTTTGCCGGAATAGACCATCCCCGGTCTGAGGGGCAATAATTTCCGCTTATTCTTATCCGGATATGAAACGGGTAAAGAAAGCAGAAGAAAATAGAAATATCCGGTACCGAAGCTGCCGGATATTTTTACCTCTCACTAGATAGTGAGGTGAGTTGACAGAAAAATTGTGGCTGGCGGTTATCGTCAGGGATTATCCTCACATACCCACTGAAAACAGGCAAGATTCAAGTCTTGCAATCGCAAACAACTTGTTCTAAAAACACCAACAAATAATACAGAGCCAGGCGTCCAAAACAGCAAAG
>Ga0153996_1000967_pt1 | contig 12108 bp, 5 predicted proteins | sample TSNC080MetaG_FD_104728 | JGI IMG/M metagenome (GOLD analysis project Ga0153996, IMG submission 104728) | Attine ant fungus gardens microbial communities from North Carolina, USA - TSNC080 MetaG | ecosystem: Host-associated > Fungi > Mycelium > Unclassified | place: USA: North Carolina, Lumber... | reverse complement strand
TGGGTACGCAGATGCGTGCGGTAGGCGAAGTCATGAGTATTGGAAAGACTTACAAGGAGGCTTTTCAAAAGGCTATCCGCAGTCTGGAAAATAGCAGATATGGCTTAGGGGGCGCAAAAGAATTTGGGACAAAAACGAAGAAAGAATTGTTGAAGATGCTGGCAGCGCCTACCAGTGAACGCCAGTTTGTAATGTATGAGGCCCTTAGAAAAGGGGCAAGCGTTGATGAACTGTTTGAATTGACAAAGATCAAACATTACTTTATTGAGCAGATGAAAGAGTTGGTAGAGGAAGAAGAAGCACTAAAGGCGGATAAAGGAAATGTTCCGCAGACGGAAATGCTTCGTCAGGCAAAACTGGATGGATTTTCTGACAGATATTTAAGCCAGCTCCTGGAAGTGAAGGAAGAAGACATCCGAAATGCCAGAACAGAAGCCGGAATTGTAGAAGCGTGGGAAGGAGTTCACGTAAGCGGTACACAGGATTCTGCCTACTATTACTCCAGTTATCATATAAAAGATGAAAGTCCGGTGGGTAGTGACAAACCAAAGATTATGATTTTGGGCGGAGGACCAAACCGTATTGGACAGGGAATCGAATTTGACTATTGCTGCGTACATGCGACACTGGCATTGAAAGAATTGGGATTTGAGACCATTATGGTAAATTGTAATCCGGAAACAGTTTCAACGGATTATGATACTTCGGATAAATTATATTTTGAAGCACTGACCTTAGAAGACGTACTCAGTATTTATGAAAAAGAAAAACCGGCAGGTGTCATTGCTCAATTCGGAGGGCAAACCCCGTTGAATCTGGCGGCAGATTTGAAAAAGGCCGGCGTAAAGATTCTTGGCACAACGCCGGAAACCATTGATTTGGCAGAGGATAGAGACCGCTTCAGAGCCATGATGGAAAAATTAGATATTCCAATGCCGGAAGCCGGTATGGCGGTAAATGCTCAGGAAGCTCTTAAAATTGCAGAGAAAATAGGCTATCCGGTTATGGTTCGCCCATCCTATGTACTTGGCGGAAGAGGAATGGAAATTGTACATGATGATGAATCGCTGGTCTTTTATATGAATGCAGCAGTAGGAGTAACACCTGACCGTCCGATCTTAATCGACCGTTTCTTACATCATGCAACAGAATGTGAAGCAGATGCCATCAGTGACGGAACCTGTGTATTTGTGCCGGCAGTTATGGAACATATTGAACTTGCCGGTATACATTCCGGAGATTCAGCCTGTATTCTGCCATCGAAACATTTGACCGGAGAACAGATAGAGACGATAAAGGACTATACAAAGAAAATTGCAGAAGAAATGAACGTAATAGGTCTGATGAATATGCAGTACGCCATTGAAGATGGTACCGTATATGTGCTGGAGGCGAATCCGCGTGCGTCCAGGACCGTGCCACTGGTATCCAAAGTCTGCAATATTAAAATGGTGAAGCTGGCAACTGATATTATGACTGCCCATCTGACCGGCAGAAAATCACCGGTTCCGGAGTTGAAAGAAAAGAAAATTTCACATTACGGAGTAAAGGAAGCAGTATTTCCATTCAATATGTTCCAGGAAGTAGATCCAATCCTGGGACCGGAGATGCGCTCTACCGGAGAAGTGCTTGGCATTTCGAAAAATTATGGTGAAGCATATTATAAAGCGCAGGAAGCCACGCAGAGTAAACTTCCCTTAGAAGGAACAGTATTAATCAGTGTAAATGACTGGGACAAGCCAGAGGTACCGGAAGTGGCTAAAGGTCTGCACGAGTGCGGATTTAAACTGATAGCCACAGGAAGAACCTATGACAAGATCATAGAAGCCGGGCTGCCTGCTGTCAAGATTGAAAAAATCAATGAGGGAAGACCAAACGTTTTAGATGCGATTACCAATAAACAGGTACAGTTGATCGTAAATACCCCGATCGGCAAGAAAGGTTCGGTGGATGATAGCTATATTCGTAAAGAGGCCATTAAGCATAAAGTTCCCTATATCACCACGATGGCGGCGGCGAAAGCTACCGTAGAAGGAATCCGGGCAGCGAAGAAGGGGCAGATGGGAGTAAAATCCTTGCAGGAGTTTCATGCAGGTATTGATTCTTAAATAAAAACTTGACAAGCAGAATCTTGTTGTGTTATAGTCATTTAGAAAACTGCCGAAGACAGCAGGTGCCGTATGGCATAAGGTGAAAACGCCTGCCGAGGAGTATAATGAATTCTATATAGAATGCGTTATCAGCCTCTTTGCGGTATGCAAAGAGGCTTTTTAATCGGTAGCAACAAAATCTAAAGGAGGTATACCATTCATGGCAAAAGTAGAACTGAAACAGCCGGTCATAGCAGAAATCAGTGAACATATTAAAGATGCACAGTCTGTTGTGTTGGCTTCTTACAGTGGAATCACTGTGGAACAGGATACTGCTCTTCGTAAAGAAATGCGGGAAGCCGGCGTGATTTATAAAGTATATAAAAACACAATGATGAATTTTGCGTTTAAAGATACTGACTGTGAATCACTCAGCAAACATCTGGAAGGACCAAATTCAATCGCTATTTCCAAAGATGATGCAACAGCTCCGGCCAGAATCCTGGCAAAATATGCAAAGATTGCTCCAGCATTAAAATTGATTGCCGGTGTTGTAGAAGGCAATTATTATGATGAAGCAGGGGTACAGGCACTGGCAGCGATTCCGTCAAGAGAGGAATTGATCGGAAAACTGCTTGGAAGTATCCAGTCACCCATTACAAATCTTGCCCGTGTTCTTAATCAGATCGCAGAAGCAAAAGAAGCCTGAGGCATTTAGCAAAGGCAAGCTGTTAAGTATAGCTTAATGAGTAAATTGATTTAAGATCAAAAAACAATAACAAATAATCAGGAGGAAAATAAAATGGCAAAATTAACAACAGCGGAATTTATTGAAGCTATTAAAGAATTATCCGTATTAGAATTAAGCGAATTAGTAAAAGCATGTGAGGAAGAGTTTGGTGTATCTGCAGCAGCAGGTGTTGTAGTAGCAGCAGGCGGCGCAGCAGAAGCGGAAGAAGAAAAAACTGAATTTGATGTTGAGTTAACAGAAGTTGGACCAAACAAAGTTAAGGTTATCAAACTTGTTCGTGAAGCTACCGGCTTAGGATTGAAAGAAGCAAAAGCAGTAGTTGACGGAGCGCCCAAGGTTGTGAAAGAAAGCGCTGCTAAAGCAGAAGCAGAAGAACTCAAAACAAAACTGGAAGCAGAAGGTGCGAAAGTTACTCTTAAATAGTCAAACAAATGAGACTCCTTGCCTGATGGGCGGGGAGTTTTTGAGGAAAGTAAAAAAGCTTATGCCGGATTCTCATAATGAGCATTCAGAATAGGCTTTTTTGAATTTTGCATGGAGTAAAGAAGGTTGTTACAGAAAAACACCTTTCAAATGCTGAAAAAGTTGCTTGACATAAAATTTTTATTGTGGTAACATGAAAAATGCACTATTGTCAAATAGTGCGCCCAAAGGCATAACTATGCCCAAAAGCGGCTAAATTAGTCTAGTTATTCATATAGAAAGAACAGGGGTGAAACGTCAATGGAGAAAAACAGGATACGTCCAATCACAAGTGATAAAAGCCTTCGTATGAGTTACTCAAGACAGAAAGAAGTTCTTGAGATGCCTAACTTAATTGAGGTTCAGAAAGACTCATACCAATGGTTTTTGGAAGAAGGCCTGAAAGAAGTATTTGATGACATCTCGCCAATTGCAGACTATAGCGGCAAGCTGAGTTTGGAATTTGTAGATTTTGCATTGTGTGAGGATGACGTTAAGTATTCAATCGAAGAGTGTAAGGAACGTGATGCAACCTTTGCTGCACCTTTAAAGGTAAGGGTAAGACTTCATAATAAAGAGAACGATGAGATCAATGAGCATGAAATCTTTATGGGTGAATTGCCTTTGATGACCGCTACCGGAACCTTTGTCATTAATGGAGCGGAACGTGTTATTGTCAGCCAATTGGTACGTTCTCCGGGTATCTATTATGCGATTACCCATGATAAACTTGGTAAAAGACTGTTTTCTTCCACTGTAATTCCTAACCGCGGAGCGTGGTTGGAATATGAGACGGACTCCAATGATATATTTTATGTTCGTGTAGACAGAACCAGAAAGGTTCCAATCACTGTTTTAATTCGTGCTCTTGGAATTGGTACAAACGCTGAAATCATTGAATTGTTTGGCGAAGAACCAAAGATTCTGGCAAGCTTAACAAAAGATACTTCGGAAAGTTATCAGGAGGGTCTTTTAGAATTATATAAAAAAATACGTCCGGGAGAGCCTTTGGCGGTAGAGAGCGCGGAGAGCCTGATCATGAGCATGTTCTTTGATCCGAGAAGGTATGATTTGGCAAAGGTAGGACGTTATAAATTTAATAAAAAACTCATGCTTCGAAACCGTATCAATGGAAAAGTATTGGCGGAAGATGTAGTAGATACAACCACTGGTGAGATTCTTGCAAAGGCAGGTACGGATGTGAACCGCCAACTGGCAGATGATATTCAAAATGCAGCGGTTCCTTTTGTGTGGATTCAAACAGAAGAGCGTAATATAAAAGTACTATCCAATATGATGGTTGACATAACTAATTTTGTGGATGTTGATCCGAAAGAAGTAGGGGTTACAGAATTAGTATTCTACCCTGTCCTGGAAAAAATACTGGAAGAAAATGACACCATTGAAGATATAAAAGCGGCAATTATAAGAGATATTCATGATTTGATTCCGAAACACATTACCAAAGAGGACATTATTGCCTCTATTAATTATAATATAAATCTGGAATATGGAGTCGGATATAATGATGATATTGATCATTTGGGGAACAGACGTATCAGAGCGGTAGGTGAATTGCTGCAGAATCAGTACAGAATCGGACTTTCCAGATTGGAAAGAGTAGTCCGTGAAAGAATGACCACACAGGATCTGGAAGGTATTTCACCTCAGTCCCTGATTAATATCAAACCGGTAACGGCGGCCGTAAAAGAATTTTTTGGTTCTTCCCAGCTGTCGCAGTTCATGGATCAGAATAATCCACTGGGTGAACTTACCCATAAGAGACGTCTTTCAGCACTGGGACCGGGAGGTCTTTCGCGTGATCGCGCAGGATTTGAGGTTCGAGATGTACACTATTCCCATTATGGCAGAATGTGCCCGATTGAGACGCCGGAAGGTCCGAATATCGGACTTATCAACTCTCTTGCTACCTATGCAAGAATCAATGAATATGGTTTTATAGAAGCACCTTATAGAAAAATAGATAAATCAGATTCAAAAAATCCGCGGGTAACGGACAATGTGGAATATATGACGGCGGATGAGGAAGATAATTATCATGTAGCGCAGGCGAATGAGATTCTGGATGATGAGGGACATTTTGTTCACAAGAATGTATCCGGCCGATATAAAGAAGAAACACAGGAATATGAGAGAACTGCATTTGATTATATGGATGTTTCTCCCAAGATGGTATTCTCCGTGGCTACAGCGTTGATTCCTTTCCTGGAAAATGACGATGCGAACCGTGCGTTGATGGGATCCAACATGCAGCGTCAGGCTGTACCGTTATTGACTACGGAGGCTCCGGTAGTGGGGACAGGTATGGAAACAAAAGCCGCTGTGGATTCCGGTGTGTGTGTAGTAGCCAAAAAATCGGGTACGGTTGAACGGGCTACATCTAAAATAATTACAATAAAAAATGATGATGGATCCAGAGAAAATTATAATTTAATAAAGTTTATAAGAAGTAATCAAAGCAACTGTTACAATCAGAGACCGATTGTTGTGAAAGGCGAGCATGTAAAAGAGGGACAGGTTATTGCAGATGGTCCGTCTACTGCAAACGGCGAAATTGCCCTTGGTAAAAACCCATTGATTGGATTTATGACATGGGAAGGCTACAATTATGAAGATGCCGTATTGTTAAGTGAAAGGCTTGTTATGGACGATGTATATACATCCGTTCATATTGAAGAATATGAAGCAGAAGCGAGAGATACAAAACTGGGTCCGGAAGAAATTACCAGAGATGTTCCGGGCGTTGGTGATGATGCTCTCAAAGATCTGGATGAAAGAGGTATCATCCGTATTGGTGCAGAAGTGCGTGCCGGAGATATACTGGTTGGCAAGGTGACTCCAAAGGGAGAAACTGAGTTGACGGCAGAGGAAAGACTGCTGAGAGCTATTTTTGGTGAAAAAGCAAGGGAAGTAAGAGACACCTCCTTGAAAGTGCCGCATGGCGAGTATGGTATCGTTGTAGACGCAAAGGTGTTTACAAGAGAAAATGGGGATGAATTATCTCCGGGTGTAAATCAGGCGGTGCGTATTTATATAGCACAGAAGAGAAAAATATCTGTTGGAGATAAAATGGCCGGTCGTCATGGTAACAAAGGTGTAGTATCCCGTGTATTGCCGGTAGAAGATATGCCGTTTCTTCCCAATGGTCGTCCGCTGGATATTGTGTTGAATCCTTTGGGCGTGCCTTCACGTATGAATATTGGGCAGGTTCTGGAAATACATTTGAGTCTTGCTGCAAAAGCACTGGGATTCAACATATCAACGCCGGTATTTGACGGGGCAAATGAAGTGGACATTATGGATACTTTGGAGTTGGCAGATGACTATGTCAATCTGGAGTGGGATGCGTTTAAAAAAAGACATGGAGAAGAATTACTGCCGGAAGTATTGGATTATCTCTATGAAAACAGGGACCATAGAGAAATATGGAAGGGAGTCCCTCTTTCAAAAGACGGAAAAGTAAAGCTTCGTGACGGCAGAACCGGGGAATATTTTGACAGTCAGGTTACGATTGGGCATATGCATTATCTGAAGCTGCATCATTTGGTAGATGATAAGATACATGCACGTTCTACGGGTCCATATTCACTGGTAACACAACAGCCTTTGGGCGGAAAAGCCCAGTTTGGCGGACAGCGTTTTGGAGAGATGGAAGTTTGGGCATTGGAAGCATATGGTGCATCCTATACTTTGCAGGAAATCCTGACCGTGAAATCAGATGATGTCATTGGACGTGTAAAGACTTATGAAGCGATTATTAAGGGGGAAAATATTCCTGAGCCGGGAATTCCGGAATCCTTTAAGGTACTGTTAAAAGAGCTTCAGTCGTTAGGTCTTGATGTAAAGGTATTGAGAGAGGATCAGAAAGAATTGGAAATCATGGAAACCATTGATTATGGTGATCCGGATTTACACTCTGTAATTGAAGGAGAATATAAAAAAGAGGGTGAGTCTTTTGGTGACTATGGCTTCAGCCAGCAAGAATTTGAGGGCGAGGAATTAATTGATATTGAAGAGGACGAAGATGCATTAACAGACCTAGAAGAAACTCTTGACGAGTAAGAAGGGAGAATCATCAATGCCAGAAACAGCGAATAATGAAGTATATCAACCAATGACATTTGATGCAATCAAAATCGGATTGGCATCCCCGGAGAAGATCAGGGAATGGTCCCGCGGAGAGGTGAAAAAGCCGGAAACCATTAACTATAGAACTTTAAAACCAGAAAAAGACGGATTGTTCTGTGAACGTATCTTTGGACCAAGTAAAGACTGGGAGTGTCATTGCGGTAAGTACAAAAAAATCCGTTACAAAGGAGTTATTTGTGACCGCTGCGGTGTAGAAGTTACGAAATCAAGTGTGCGCCGTGAACGTATGGGGCATATCGAGTTGGCAGCTCCCGTATCTCATATCTGGTATTTTAAAGGCATCCCATCCAGAATGGGACTGATTCTGGATTTATCTCCAAGGACTCTGGAGAAAGTATTGTATTTCGCAAATTACATTGTTTTAGATAAAGGAGATACGGATCTTCAATACAAACAGGTTCTGACAGAAAGAGAATATCAGGAAGTCAGAGATAAATGGGGATCTCGTTTCCGTGTCGGCATGGGGGCAGAATCCATTCAGGAACTCTTGGCAGCTATTGATTTGGAGAAAGAAGCCAAAGATCTGAAAAAGGGACTGAAAGAGTCTACCGGTCAAAAGAGAGCCAGAATTATAAAAAGATTAGAAGTAATAGAGGCATTCCGCGAATCCGGCAATCACCCTGAGTGGATGATTATGACGGTTATTCCGGTAATTCCGCCGGATTTGCGCCCAATGGTACAGTTAGACGGTGGTCGTTTTGCTACTTCTGATCTGAACGACTTGTACAGAAGAATTATTAACAGAAACAACCGTTTAAAAAGATTGTTGGAACTTGGCGCTCCTGATATTATCGTACGTAACGAAAAGAGAATGCTTCAGGAGGCTGTGGACGCATTAATCGATAATGGCCGCCGCGGTCGTCCCGTAACAGGACCGGGTAATAGAGCTTTAAAATCTCTTTCTGATATGTTGAAAGGTAAATCCGGCCGCTTCCGCCAGAATCTGCTGGGCAAACGTGTTGACTACTCAGGACGTTCTGTTATTGTAGTTGGACCGGAACTGAAGATCTATCAGTGCGGCTTGCCAAAAGAGATGGCGATTGAGCTTTTTAAACCTTTCGTTATGAAAGAGCTTGTGGCAAATGGAACATCTCACAATATTAAAAATGCAAAAAAAATGGTAGAAAGACTTCAGCCGGAAGTTTGGGATGTTCTGGAAGATGTAATTAAAGAGCATCCGGTTATGTTAAACCGTGCTCCTACGCTGCACAGGCTGGGTATCCAGGCTTTTGAACCAATATTGGTAGAGGGTAAAGCGATCAAGCTGCACCCACTGGTGTGTACCGCATTTAATGCTGACTTCGATGGAGATCAGATGGCAGTTCATCTTCCGTTATCGGTAGAAGCTCAGGCCGAATGCCGCTTCCTGCTGCTTTCTCCTAATAATCTATTGAAGCCGTCTGACGGCGGACCGGTGGCTGTTCCTTCACAGGATATGGTACTTGGTATTTACTATCTGACGCAGGAAAGACCGGGAGTAGAAGGAGAAGGAAAGTTTTTCAAAAATGTAAATGAAGCTATTCTGGCATATGAGAATAAAGCAATTAAATTGCAGACCAGGATTAAAGTGCGTGTGACAAAAACGCTTCCAAACGAAGAGGTGGTTTCCGGGGTGGTGGAATCTACATTGGGACGCTTTATCTTTAACGAGATCCTTCCGCAGGATCTTGGCTTTGTAGACAGAACAGTTCCTGAAAATGTATTAAAACTGGAAGTGGATTTCCATGTTGGGAAAAAAGGACTGAAACAAATTCTGGAAAAAATCATCAATACTCACGGTGCAACTAAGACAGCGGAAGCGTTGGATGATATTAAGTCTATGGGTTATAAATATTCTACCAGAGCCGCAATGACCGTATCGATATCGGATATGACCGTACCGCCTGAGAAGCCTGAATTGATTCAGAAAGCGCAGGATACGGTAGATAGAATTACAAAAAACTATAAGCGTGGTCTGATTACGGAAGAAGAGCGTTATAAAGAAGTAGTAGAGACATGGAAGAATACCGATGACATTTTGACCAAAGCCCTTTTGGATGGTCTGGATAAATACAACAATATTTATATGATGGCAGATTCGGGAGCCCGTGGTTCTGATAAGCAGATCAAGCAGTTGGCAGGTATGCGTGGTTTGATGGCAGATACTACCGGACATACAATTGAACTTCCAATCAAATCTAATTTCCGTGAAGGCCTGGATGTTTTGGAATACTTTATGTCTGCGCATGGAGCGCGTAAAGGTTTGTCAGATACTGCTCTTCGTACTGCGGATTCAGGATATTTGACCAGACGACTGGTGGATGTATCTCAGGATTTAATTATCCGTGAGGTGGACTGCTGCGAAGGCAAAGAGATTCCCGGAATGTATGTAAAAGCATTTGCGGAAGGAAATGAAGAGATTGAAGGTTTGCAGGAGAGAATCACCGGACGATTTGTATGTGAAACCATTAAAAATAAAAATGGTGAGGTTATCGTTAAGGCAAACCATATGATTACACCGAGACGTGCTGCAAGAATTATGGCAGAGGGCGTGGATGAAAAGGGAAAGCCGTTTAAGAAGGTTAAGATTCGCACGATTCTGACTTGTAAGTCTCATATTGGCGTATGTGCGAAATGCTATGGTTCAAACCTTGCAACCGGTGAATCGGTTCAGGTAGGTGAATCCGTAGGTATTATTGCGGCACAGTCTATTGGTGAACCTGGTACACAGCTTACGATGCGTACGTTCCATACGGGCGGTGTTGCCGGTGGTGACATTACACAGGGTCTTCCGCGTGTGGAAGAACTTTTTGAAGCCAGAAAACCGAAAGGACTTGCAATTATTACAGAAATTTCGGGTATTGCGGTTATTAAGGATACGAAGAAGAAGCGCGAAATCATTGTAACAAATAATGAAATGGGTGATTCAAAAACTTACCTGATACCATATGGTTCCAGAATCAAGGTAGAGGATGGGGCAGAACTGGAAGCCGGTGACGAGTTAACAGAAGGTAGTGTAAATCCACACGACATCTTGAAAATCAAAGGCGTTCGTGCAGTTCAGGATTATATGATCCAGGAAGTTCAGCGTGTTTACCGTCTGCAGGGTGTAGAAATCAATGATAAGCATATTGAAGTAATTGTTCGTCAAATGCTGAAGAAAATCCGCATTGAAAATAATGGAGATACGGAACTTCTACCGGGAACCCTGGTTGATGTTATGGACTTTGAAGATGTAAATGAAGAAGTAATTGCAGAAGGAAAAGAACCGGCAGAAGGAAAACAGGTTATGCTGGGTATTACAAAAGCATCTTTGGCCACTAATTCTTTCCTTTCCGCGGCATCTTTCCAGGAAACCACAAAAGTGTTGACTGAGGCAGCTATTAAAGGAAAAGTGGATCCATTGATTGGATTAAAAGAGAATGTAATCATTGGTAAGCTGATTCCGGCAGGAACCGGGATGAAGAGATATCGTAACGTTAAGCTGGATATAGGTACTGATGAAAGTGATTTTGAAGAAGATATCGTGTTAGATGTAGAAGAAAAAAATGTATTTGACGAAATGCAGAGTCTGGAAGTAACGGGGATTGCTGACCATACAGAAGAAGATTTTGTTGCGATTTCAGAAGAATAGCAGTAAGAAGAAAGAAACAGTTGCAAACTTAATCCATTTGTTTGCAACTGTTTCTTTCTTGTTTAAAACCTGTTATAGTTATACATCAAAAAACCAGTCTTTTTCCTTTTTTGCTTTCTTTTTCGAAGTCTTTTGCTGAGATTTCCGGGATTTAAAAGGTGGCTGTTGTTGCTGTGTTTGCTGATAAGGCGGCTGCTGTTGCTGCGATTGCTGATAAGGCGGCTGCTGTTGCTGCGATTGTTGATAAGGCGGCTGCTGTTGCTGCGATTGCTGATAAGGCGGTTGCTGTTGCTGCGATTGTTGATAAGGCGGTTGCTGATAAGGCGGTTGCTGATAAGGCGGTTGCTGATAAGGTGGCTGCTGGTAATGCGGCTGCTGGTAATGCGGCTCATAATAGGGTTCCTCTATATATTTTTGCTTGCGTTTTTTCATTCTTTTTGATTTATGTTTCTTAGGACGGAAAATCGTCTTTCTCCCGGTCCAGCCAATGATCCTGGTTAGAATGATTCCAAAAAATATTCCGACACTATCAATGCAGACATCTTTTAAGGAAGAAGCGCGCCCATCTACAAAGGCCTGATGATATTCATCTCCCAGAGCAAAACCAACACAAATGATACCGGCTACCAGCATCAGCAGGAATCCATGTAAGCCATACACATATAATGGAAAGGAAACGGCAACAGCCAATGCAAAATATTCGGCCATATGCGCTAATTTACGTGTGATGAAGTTGATTTTATTTGCCCATTCTTCTATTTGCCACTGCTCTAGATTAGCATCAAACACCTGATCAGCAGTTTCTACAATTTTACAGCTTACTTTAAAGCTGAGTTGGCTGGAAACATCTCCAGACTGGCCGGAAAATGAAAAAATTATATACATTAAAAAAAGTGCTGGAACAAACGACAAAGGTTTTAAAAGTGTTCTCATAATTATAAGCCTCCAGTTTTCTGATTATCATAGCATTCTGGTATGGAATTGTCTAGTTTTTTAAGGAAAATATAAGAGAAACTCCTGCC
>Ga0153996_1000965_pt1 | contig 12124 bp, 11 predicted proteins | sample TSNC080MetaG_FD_104728 | JGI IMG/M metagenome (GOLD analysis project Ga0153996, IMG submission 104728) | Attine ant fungus gardens microbial communities from North Carolina, USA - TSNC080 MetaG | ecosystem: Host-associated > Fungi > Mycelium > Unclassified | place: USA: North Carolina, Lumber... | reverse complement strand
TGCCCATTCAACAGCATAACCCGTCATCCTCAAGTTTAGAGGAGTTTAAAAGGGGGCGCGGTTTGCGCGGCTGAGCAAAGGTGACATTCGTATCCTCATGCGCTTTCGCTATCAGATTTCACAATCCCTCAAACATGCAATGCAGTGGATTCTTTGGCGCAGAGATCATCAGATCTCTGCTATGTGGTATCACTGGAATAAATCAGTTCTACAACTGTAATACTAAACAAACAATTTGAACAAGCAGAAAAAAGGCTACTGGCAATATCGCCAAAAATTATAGGCACAAACCAGCATGATGATGATAATCAGACCATTCAATAACTTGCCCACTGCCACACCGTCGAGGTGCTTGTTGATCCTGCGACCCGCAACACCCCCCATGATTCCCGCCGTAACCATTAAGGTAAACGGCAACACCGGAAATTCAGGCACCGTACCGGTAGCCAGCGTAAGGATCAACGATGTGCATTGAGACAGTAAAATGATAAACAAAGAATTTTGTGCCGCTTCTTTTGTATTCATGGAAAAAAAGAATGACAGCACAACCAAATTGATTGGCCCTCCGCCAATTCCTAAAAAAGATGAGAGCAGGCCCAACCCAAAGCCGATTAGTACGCAAGTACGACGTTTTGTAACGCTGTGATTAGAAATTTTTGCGCTGTACAGCATATAGGTCAGCGTTCCCAGCATTACCACAAACAACAAGGCAGACTGGACGGCCCCCACCATGTTGGCGTTGGGGGAAGCGGACTGGATGAAATCAAACAGAACCTTTCCCAGAACCCCGCCAAGTGCTGCGCCAAGGCCTAAAAAAGTACTGATTCCTTTCCTGATCATAGATTCGCCGGAGAGTGTTGCGTTAACAACGGTATAACAGGTCATGGATAGCACAATACAACTGGATATAAAACTGATGGTCGCCGCTGGATAGACACCCAGGGAATCCAGCACTGGCTTGATAATGATGCCGCCGCCAATGCCGCAAATGCAACCGGCCACGGAAGCCAAAAAGCAAACCAAAACAAACAATATTATAATCACGTAGGATTCTCCCAAAAGACCTGCTGAAGCAGGATTACTGCTACGCATCCGCTTTTTGACGCACTAATTGCAATAGTCTTGGAACAGCATACTTATAGAACTGTTTGTAGGCGGAACAAAAGTAATTTTCCCCCAAAACATGCAGATCCTTTGCCTGCCGATCCCGGCGACAGCCGCCGCGGCAAAGAGACAGATAACGACACTGTTTGCAACTTCCAAGCCCCTGCTTCGATTCCATCACAAAGCCGCTTTTAGCAAGCTGGTCATCAAAATCCGCAAACGTACCCTGTCTGAAATTGCCAAGTCGGTACGCATCCAACATATAAAAATCGCAAGGGTATACGCTGCCGTCCGCTTCCACTGTAATCTGTGGGTTACAAATACCACTCATACCGCAACTCTCCGGCGGAAGCCCATACAATATGGCTGCTAGGTTCTCGAAGTAGCGGTTCGAAATGAGCTCGCCCTTTATGTAGTCATGGTACCATAGGTCAAACAGTCGACACAGAAAATTTCCATATCCATCCGGTGTTAAGGAATAATCCCTATCTCCTCTGGACTCGCCCAAGGGATCCAGGCATGGGATATACTGTTGATATCGCAGATTGTTCTTTTTATAAAAATGGTAGATGCGTTCGATATTCCTGACCGTCTGGGAAGTGACAACAGTCAGAATATTGTATTCGACATCGTATTTCTCCAGCAGCCATAGCGCCTGAAGCACACGGTCGAAAGAACCTTTGCCCTCTGCGTCGACACGGTTTAAATCATGCAGGGTTTTATCGCCATCCAGAGATACGCCAACCAAAAAGTGGTGACGGCGAAAAAAACGGGCCCATTGATCATCAATCAGTGTTCCGTTGGTTTGAATCGAATAGGTCGTCTGTATATGCGAAGCATTATGCCCCTCGCATAAGGCTATAAATTTCTCATAAAACGCCAGACCCCGCAGCATCGGCTCACCGCCCTGGAAGCCAAAATGACAAGTGGCCGTCGCGGTGGCAAAACTTTTTGAAATAATGGACTCCGCCGTATCCTCTGTCATCAGCCCATGGCAGGCCGTCTCTCGTTTCCCGGCCTCGTCGGCATAAAAGCAGTAGCGGCATCGCAAATTACAGCTTCCCGATGCCGGTTTCAATAAAAGGTTTAGTGCAGTCATTTTCGATGCTCCTTTATATTGCAGCGGGAACAAAACCCTCAAGGATATCGTGATTGTTAGTTGGCGTTGGCATTGGCAAAACAATTTTTCAGCGCTGGATAAAACTGGCGGAAACTCTGGTAGCGCGCATCATACAAGGCCGTCAGTTCCTGATCTGGCTCAATGACCTTCTTCACCTTGCTCATTTTTTGTGCCGCGCTCTTAATGGAGGGATACGCCCCGCACGCAACTGCCGCGAGAAGTGCTCCACCGAAGGCCGGACCCTCCTCTTGCGCCAGTAGCTGAATCTCCAAATTCAAAATATTGGCCGCCATGGTCAGCCAAATCGGACTCTTTGCGCCGCCGCCACAAATCTTGCTGGCACTAATCTGCAATCCTAGGCTGCGCGCTACCTCCAAGGAATCCCGCAGCCCGAAAATGACACCCTCCAAAATGGCCTGTGTCAAATCGGCGCGGGTGGTGTTCATGGTCATTCCCACCAATGTCCCACAGGCGTTGGGATCGTTATGCGGCGAGCGTTCCCCCATTAGGTAAGGGAGGAAAAAGACGCGGTTATGTCCCAAATTCTGAATATATGCTTGCTCGCTTTCGTATTTTTTTGTCTTCAGTATCTGTTCCATCCACCACTTGTTGCAGGATGCCGCGCTGAGCATGCACGCCAGCAGATGATATCCGCCGTCGGCGTGTGCAAAGGTGTGGATCGCGTGGTTGGGATCCACCAGGGGCTTGTCGCTGGAAATAAAAATCGTGCCGGAAGTACCGAGGGAGATGTTGCACGTCCCGTTGCCTACGGTGCCGGTGCCAATAGCCGCCGCCGCATTATCTCCCGCGCCGGCCGCAACAATAACATTAGAAGGAATGCCAAGCAGGGTGGCGATCTCCCGCTTAATCGTTCCAACAGCTTCATAGCTCTTAAAAACTCGGGGCATTTGTGAGTCCCGAATGCCACAAATCCGCAACATTTCTCGGGACCAACACTTATTGCAAACATCAAAAAGCAGTGTTCCCGACGCATCCGACACGTCGGTGCAGTGGACACCGGTCAGCATATAGGCCAGATAATCCTTTGGTAGCATGATCTTATCAATACGCGCAAAGCACTCCGGTTCATGGTTCTTAACCCATAGAAGCTTTGGCGCGGTAAAACCGGCAAAGGCAATGTTTGCGGTGTGCTGGGAAAGATGCTCTTTCCCAATGGTTTGGTTGAGAAAAATCACCTCCGCATCGGCCCGGCCGTCATTCCAGAGAATTGCGGGCCGGATTACCCGATCCTCCCGATCCAGCATAACCAGCCCATGCATTTGACCGCCAAAGCTGATGCCTGCCACTTGTCCGGCATCGTATCCCTCCAGGAGCTCCCGCATACCGGCAAGGCTCTGGCGAAGCCAGTCTTCCGGCAGCTGTTCTGACCAGCCAAGCTTTGGGAAATATAATGGGTATTCCTTTGTAACAATGCGCAAAACCGCTCCATTCGCACCCATCAAAAGCAATTTTACGCCTGACGTTCCAAGATCAATCCCAATATACATCATGGCTCTCCCCCTTGTAATCCAGACGGTACCGCACAGATTTGTGCAGTACCGCAGATTGTGTTAAGCGTCAGGCTTTGTTGATATTGATCACGGCTTTGACCATCTCTGCCTTTCGATTGATGCTGTCTTCCAACGCATTGGGAATATGGGCAAAATCGTATTCGTCGGTCACAATGGATTTGAGCGGGAGATGCCCCTTGGAAACGGCTTCAATCGCAACCGGATACAGATTCCTGTAACGGAATACCGTATGCAGTTTCGCCTCCTTGCTTTGCAGCGCGCCAAAATCGTATTCAAGCACCGGATTGGCATCCATACCAACCAGAACGATTGTTCCGCCGCGCTTCACAAGTCTTGCTGTCTGCTGCGTCGTGGTCTTTGAGCCGGCCGTTTCAAACACCAGGCTGGTTCCTTTCCTGTCGGTCAATTCCATAATGCGCTGCACTGCGTCATGGTTTCCGGCATGAATCACTTCCGTGGCGCCTAATTGCTTGGCAATATCCAAGCGCTTCTGTATCATATCCGCAACATAGACCTGCCGAATTCCTGAGGCATGCAATGCCAGCAGTGTGCAAAGCCCAATGCAGCCGGAACCAAGAATAACCGCCGTATCTCCAATTCTTCCTTTGGATTGAGCAACGGCATGCAAGCCGACGCAGAAGGGCTCAATTAAGGCACCCTCCACGGTATCCATGTTGTCGGGAAGCTTGAATACCATGTCTGCCGGATACTTGAGATATTCCGCAAATGCGCCGTCGTAGGGCGGAGTAGCGAGGAAGACAACGTCTGGGCACAGGTTGTAAAGTCCATTTTTGCAATATTCGCATTTGCCGCAGGTATAGCCGGGCTCAACAGCAACGCGGTCGCCGACCTTTACGTTTGTCACGTTTTTCCCCGCTTCCACAATCAAGCCGGCACACTCATGGCCGAGGATCATTGGTTTTTCTACAACAAAATCGCCAATCCGGCCATGTTCATAGTAATGCACATCAGAACCGCAAACACCGCAGTCCATTATTTTGATTAAGACTTCGTTTTCTGAAACGCTCGGAACCGCGCGTTCTTCTTCCACTACGTTTCGGATTCCATGCAAAACTGATACTTTCATCGAATCATTCCCCCAAATTTAAAAGTAGCGAATCGCACGCGGCTTAGGATCCATGGTGTTTATCACAGTGAGGTCAAAGCATTTTTTAGTGTATTCCATCTGGAGCGCCGCGTATTCCGGTTTGTCCCAAAGATTTTCAAACTCATCGGGATCGGATTCCAAATCATACAATTCACTGATTGGCTCGTTGTGATGTACCGCAATTTTATACCGTCCATCGAAATAAATGGAAATGTAATACTCATGTATCCCGGGCATTGCATAATAGTACTCACTGTGGATTGCGGGCTTATGGAAAGATGGATCAGCCTTACCGAGTAAAATCGACGCCAAGCTCTTGCCCTGCATATAATACGGGATCTCAATGCCGGTTAACTCCAGCAGCGTAGAGGCAATATCAACCAACTCAACCAGTGCCGGGCACCTAAGATTTTCCTTGATATGGCCCCTCCATGCAAAAATCATCGGAACATGCAGAAGCTGCTCGTAAGAGTAAGCGCCCTTCCAATACAAGCCGTGGTCTCCGCACATCTCGCCATGGTCGCTGTGATAAAGAACAATGGTATTCTCCAATTGACCGGAGGCATCAAGCGCTTCAAACAAATCTTTGAGCTTGGCGTCAATATGTTCGATCTGCGCATAATAGTCGGCCACTAATTGCCGCTTTGTTTCATCCGAGAAATTCTTCGTGCAGGGACCGGTGCCACCTTGACTGCCCTCTTCGTAATCCGTGCGGTAATAGGCTGGTTTGCCGTCCAGTTCACCGTCTTTCCAAACAGGCATGGGCATTTTGGAGGCGTCAATCCGATCACGATACCCTTTCGGGGGATCATATGGGGGATGGGGATCAAAAATATTAATAGACAACAGCCATGGCTTGCCGGCATGATCACCATTGATAAAGTGCTCAGCACGTGTAAACGCCCACGTCGTCTGATGGTACTCCGACATCATGCCGCCCTTTCCAACCGGCATAATGTCTTTCCAAGCGTTATCCTTACTGCTCTGGTTCCGGCCGTTGCCAAGGCAGTAGTCCTCGTCCCAATCGACACCCTGTTCTTTGAGCCAATCCTGATAAGCATGGCCGGATTCCCAGTCGTCGTGCGGATGCTCGCTCCACTCAAAAAAGCGATAGCCGTCGTCGGGTCGCACCTCGACCATATCTTCCGCGGCAGACAGATGCAGCTTTCCAACCAATCCGCAATCATATCCATTATCCGCAAAGATCTTCGTTACCAACACCTCATCGGGTGGGAAATACTCATTGCCGTTTCTGTTGACCCGGGTCGTTTTAGGATAACGTCCCGTCAGGAAGCAAGCCCTGCTCGGCGTGCAAACCGGGCTCTGCGTATAGGTACTCAAAAACGAACAACCATGCTCCACCAGATGATCCAGCGTTGGCGTTTGGATATCGTTATTACCAAGGGCATGAATCGTGTTGTGGCGCTGCTGATCCGCACATATCCAAAGAATATTCGGTTTCGTATTCATAAAACAATCACTCCATTTACCACCATTTGATGAGTTCGGTAACTTCATTTCTCAGTGCGGCAAACTCCGGACTCACAACGTTACGGGGTTGCAGCAGCAGGTTGTTTATTTTTTGCTTGATTGATGTAGGTTTATTGGTCAGTACAAGAATCTCCTCGCTCAGGTAAACGGCCTCCTCAATGTTGTGCGTGATAAAAATTACCGTCGTGCCGTTGGCTTTCCAGAGCTTCAGCAATTCATCCTCCAGACGGAACCGCAAGTCAATATCCAACTGCCCATATGGCTCATCCATGAGCAAAAGATCCGGTTTTGTAGCAAATGCGCGCGCAATCACAACGCGCTGCTGCATACTGGCGGACAACTCACTGGGGTAGAATTTGCGATATTTTTCCAGGCCCACTACCTCCAGCACTTCATTAATCGCCTGCTGTGCTTCTGCCTTGGGTACCTGCTTGATCTTGAGTCCATATCCGACATTTTCTTCCACCGTCAGCCAGGGCATTGTGGAATACTCCTGGAAAATGTAGGCGATATTTTGTTTTCTAAGATCTACCGGTACATTGTCTACCAAAATCTCGCCGGATGTAGGCTGATACAAATTGGTCAGGCAGTTCAAAAATGTAGTCTTGCCGCATCCCGTCGGGCCAACGACACAAAGAAATTCTCCCTTTTTGACATCGAAGGAAATGTCGTTCAGAACCAGCAAGTCTCCAAATTTTTTAGTCATATTCCTGACGGTCACTTTGATCTGTTTTTGATTCTGTTCCATAAAATCACCCTAAATCGATTTGTCTACGAAGTCGGAGATTTCCGCGCGCAGCTTCAGGAAATCAGGATCCGTATACACTCTTGGTCTCGGCAGGCGAATCTGGTATTCGCCCTTTACGGTCGTCGGACAATTGGTAATCACAATAATCCGGTCTGCTAAATAGATTGCTTCTTCAATATTATTTGTTACAAAAATAATGGTACGCTTTTCTTGTTCCCAGACGCGGATCAGCTCCTCCTGCATCAAATAGCGCGTCTGAGCATCCAGATGGCCAAAGGGCTCATCCATTAGCAGTACGGCAGGCTGATTGGCATAGGCCCTTGCAATGCCCACACGCTGGGCCATACCGCCGGACAGTTGGTTCGGAAATGACTTCTCAAAGCCGGAGAGCCCCACCAAGTCTATGTAATGCTGGGCGATTTCGTGGCTGTCCACCTTTTTTTTGCCGCAGCTGGTGGGACCGTATGAGACATTGCCCATTACGGTCATCCATGGAAACAATGCCGTTTTTTGGTATACCACGCCGCGGGCGGGACCAGCCTTTTCCACCTTTTTGCCTGCCACGGTAATTTCGCCTTCGGATATCGGTTCCAAACCGGCAATCAAATTCAGAAGCGTCGTTTTGCCGCATTGTCCTGGTCCAAAAATGACAAGAAGCTCATTTTCATCCACGGTGAAATTCACATTTTTGACTACCTCATGTACCCCACGCTTGCTGACAAAGGTTTTGGACACATTCTTTAAATCAATGTACTTACTCATACACCGCTCCTATTGTTCCATCTGCACAATCTGCTTTCAATGATGGAGGCGATGGTCGTAATGACCGCGCCTACACATCCAATCACCACGATGCCGACCAAGATTTGTTCCATATCCAGATTGTTTTGACCGGCAACGATTAGCCAGCCGACACCTTCGGAGGAGCGAACCATCTCCGCCGCCACTACAGTGGCCCAGCCGGAGCTGAGCGCAGCCTGTATACCAAGGCAGATATCGGGAACGCACGATGGTAAAATGATGGTATGAAACACTCGAAAATCGCTGGCCCCCAGCATTTTTGCGGCGCCTATCAACGTTTGATCCACGGACTTAACGCCGGAAAATGCCTGAATAGTGCACCCGGTAAAAGAAGATATGAAGATCAGGAAATACTTGGTCGTCTCACCGAGGCCAAACCACATGATGGACAGCGGGATCCACGCAACGGTAGGGATCGGTCGGACAATGTAAAACAGTGGGGATACGAAAGCATTGATATCGTCGTTCATGCCCATAAAGAGCCCCAGGACGATACCCGAAATGCTGCCGAGGGTCACGCCAACCGCAACGCGGGACAGGCTGTAGAGAATATGCATCTGGATGGTCATTGTGCCAATCGGCTCCGAAAAGGCGCGCAACAGCCGTTTTAAGACCTCGATCGGGCTAGGGAATATACCCAATTCGGATTTGGTGGCGCCAATATACCAGGCAATCATCAAACACGCAATGGCAATGATTGCCCAGACCAATCGTTCCATCGGCTTCGTACTGTGAAATTTTCTCATTGCCTCCTCCCCCTTACCACGTAGTTCTCAATCTTTGTAAGGAAAAAATTTAAAATTGTACCGATCAGACCGATAACAATCATGCCTACAATAATAATATCGGGTCTGAACGTGCCTCTCGCCTGCTGGATCATATATCCCAAGCCGCGGTTGGCCGCCAGCATTTCGGCCGCCACGATGCACATCCAGCAGGAGCCCATAGTCACACGCAGTCCAGTCATGACCATGGGCAGGGAAGAAGGAAGCGCAACCGTGAAAAACAGCTGGGCATCCGTGGCGCCAAATGTCTGACCAACCCAAAAATGAACCGCTTTTGTCTGCCTGATTCCCGCGTAAGAGTTCAGAATATTACCAATCAAAGACGCGATAAACAGAACCGCTATTCGCGATGTCTCGCCAATTCCCAGAAGCGTAATAAACACAGGAATCCAGGCAAGGCCCGGAATCGGCCTGATTAAGTCAAAGAGCGGCCTTACAAACAAATCAATTGGCTTGAGCCACGACATCATCATGCCCAGCGGAATTCCAACCACCGCACCCCAAATCCAAGCAATCATCATGGTTTTAAAGCTTACCACAATATGCTCAATCAGCGTTGCGCCATCAGGGTTTGGATTAGTGATTTTATCAATTAATGTGGTGAATACCTTTATCGGGCTGGGCAATGTGGTCGGCGCATATATGTTCAGCCCGTTCGTTATCAGCCACCAGACACCAAAAAACAAAACAATGGATGAGATAGAAAGGATCGTCCGTCTGACTTTTACTTTTTTCACAAGCAATTACCTCGAAATTAGCAGAGAAACTTCCGCTGAAGTCCCTCAAAAGATTTCGGCATCAACCAACAGATATCATTTCAGAAAGGCGCGGCTCAGCTCGTGATGTCCAATCCGGTAGCATCCCGAAGCAGTGACACATCAATGTTCTTGTCCACATTTGCTCTGCCGGTTTCATCAAATTTTCCATTTTCCATGAGGAAATCCGAAATATCACCCCATTGGGAAGCAAAGGCATAGTTCTCCGCCATGATCTCATCGGTTGTTAAGTAAATGGTATCGTCAGAGAGCCGCTTCAGCACGGAATCTTCGATTGTCTGACCGCGGTCGGCATAAAATTGTTTGAGATATTCAAAACGCAGATTTGCGTCACTTCCAAGTTCATCCATAGCCTTCTGGACGCACTGCAGATACAGCACAATTTCTTCTCTCCGAGAAGCCAAAACATGATTTCTCACTGTAATGCCATCGCATAAGTTCAAGCCAACGATATCCTCAAATGTACCGATGCTGACATATCCGGCATCTTCAATCTGGTAAACCGAAACACCTGACGCAGACATCAGATCTGCTTCCCCAGATATAAACGCTTGATATTGGGCACTGAAATCCAGATTCAATTCTGTGATATCGCTCGGCGCTACGCCAAACATGGCGGCGTATTTTTCCACATGGAACTGGCTGGTCGTGCCGACCGTAACGACAGCAGTCAAGCCTTTGACCGTTTCCGTGCTGCCGCAAATGCCGTTCTCGTTGGTCTCTTGCAAAAGCAGGCTATCGGGGGCGCAAAACAGCTTTTGTTGCCGATACGCATTATCTACTTCCATGACCCAAGAGCAAACGTCTGAAGACATCGAATAAATAGAAGCAAAACCGCTCTGTCCCACATCGATTTCCTTGGCTGCCAACGCTTCATTAATCGGCGCGCCGGAGTCAAAGATAATCAAATTCACATCCAAGCCAATCTCATCAAAGTAGCCCTTTTCATATGCGTAGTATGCCGGCGCACCTATATAGTTGGCTTGGGTACCGACATTCAGCGTTTCATATTTGAGAGCGTCTGTGCCACTGTTATTTTCTGCAGAGTCAGCCTCCGTTTTGGGTTTTGAGCCGCACGCTGTCAAAGACAGTACCATTACCACTGCAAGTGCCATAGAAATTAACTTTTTCATTGTTATCCTCCTTAAAAGTTTGATTGAATACGTATTCATTAAGTAAAATTATTATAGCATATACAATAATCGCTGTCAACAAAGCTGCGGCAATTTGTAGCTATTTATGTACTGTTGGCATCTAAATTTGTGCATTGTGGAGAATAAAGGGGATCAATAATCATAATGTAGTTGCTCCCTTCACGAACTCCGGCTTAATAATCATTTGAACCACTTTTTTATCTGTATCTTCTATGGCTTTTCGCAGTAAATCACACCCCATTTCCGCAATTTCACTCTGAAAAAGTCTTACTGTAGTAATTTTAGGAGATAGTTCTGCAACCAGAGGCAGCGCGTCCATGCCGACAACCTGTACCACTTCGGGTATTTTCAGGCCTAACTCTTTGCATGCATTCACAGCTCCCAATGCAATCATGTCGTTGTATGCAAAAACTGCACATTTTCTGCCTTTAAAGCTATCCTGATTGGCAACAATGCATTCGTATGCTGATTGAATGGACAAATTACAAGTCAAGATATTCTCACGTTTTAAAGTTACGCCCTGTTCCGCAAGGCCGCGATTATATCCAGCAAGCCGGCTTTTTGTATCCGCAGTTTCATTTACGTTAATATAATAGCAGGTGTAGTCCTTAAATTGACTAAAATACTGTCCAACCAAATAGCCGCCATATTCACTGTCCGAAATGCAGCTGCTGCTACATTCATCCACCCTGACAGCATTTAGCAAGTAAACACAAGGAACTTTGTATTTGCGAATCAAATCCAACTCTTCGCGGCTGAAATCCAGTCGCAGCACAATAAAACCATCAACTTTGTGCTTTTTTATGGTATATTCAAACACTGAGAGGCCTTTTGCTACGTCAGAGTCGTAAACAACCATTATATCGTAACCGTGTTTGCGTAATTCTTTTTGCACCAGATCATACAAATATGCCAAGCCCAGGTTTGCGTGCATACCCATAAAGTGCTTTGGGAACAGAATACCTACTGTACCAGTACGGTTAGTTTTCAAGCTGCGCGCCTGACTGTTTAATACGAAGCCATATTCAACAGCCTTTTGCTGGATATATTCCCGCCTTTCGGCCGTGACAAGCTCGCTGTTATTCATCGCTCTGGAAATTGTCGATTGCGATACTCCAATAATTTTTGCAAATTCCTTTGATGTCAACTGTACCCCCTCCTTTAAGACTGAATCCGTATTCAGTTAATTATGATATATTTTTGAATATTTTGCAAGCTTTAAAAAGACCTGATTCGTTTTGTAACATGAATCAGGCCTTTTACGTTTTGACCCCGTCCCGCTTTATCGGACACGAAGAAGCGCTGAATTACGCCGCCAAGCTTAGCATTTCAAAATCTACCGGAGAAAGATAGCCGAGCTTCTGCTGAAGTCGGATACGATTGTAAAAACCCTCGACATAATCAAAGATAGACTGGCGCGCTTCGGCCCTTGTTTTGCTGCAGGCCGCTTTTATTATGCGGCTTGCAGCAGGAAAACAAGAAATTCGAACTGCGTGTAAAGTTCA
>Ga0153996_1000964_pt1 | contig 12148 bp, 12 predicted proteins | sample TSNC080MetaG_FD_104728 | JGI IMG/M metagenome (GOLD analysis project Ga0153996, IMG submission 104728) | Attine ant fungus gardens microbial communities from North Carolina, USA - TSNC080 MetaG | ecosystem: Host-associated > Fungi > Mycelium > Unclassified | place: USA: North Carolina, Lumber... | reverse complement strand
CCCCTTAAACATATAAAAGATCACCGGATACGCCACTGATACTCTAATTGGAAAAGCTGACGAGGGCAAATTGATTGGTTCCAAAACACCAGCCAGTCCCAGAACATACATAACTAACGCTAAACTAAGGAAAAAAATCATAGCACCAAATGTAAGTAATAGGGTCTTTACCGCCGCAAGCATTAATGCTGTCTTTTCTGTCTCTGTGCCGTTTTTCCTTACCTGTAAGATAAACCTTACACACCAGATATAAAATGTAATTGTGACAATATTTAACCCAATATCAAAAAACTGAAGATCCATTCTTTCTCCTCCTGCTCATCCTAATCTGTAATACAAACTTATTATACTCCAAAATGAGAGAAAACTAAAAAGATGTCAAAAGCGGTCTCTTCTACAACAAATTCGGCATTACTTGATTTTAATAATTTGAACAAACCATTCTTCTTCTAACTTTGTTTCTAAATAAATATTCTGATGTTTTCTCAATGTTTCCTTAAGGGAATAAAGTCCTAATCCTCTACCGGCACCCTTTGACGAATATCCTGCTTTAAAGATTTGATTTAGTGATATTGCTTCATTAATCTGATTCTTAATAAGAATAGACATAACCTGATCAGCTTGCACGATCAATACATTTACTACTTTGTCTGCCGCATGGGCCGCTCCTTCCACAGCATTATCTAACAGAATTCCCAGGCATCTCAATAAATCTCTGGTAGGCATATTCACATTTTGAACGGGATCGGCTATTTCTATATCAATCGTGACATTTTCTTCAGCTGCCAGAGCAATTTTGGTAATAAACAAACTCTTTAACTCAGTATGTTTTATATTAATCAATTGATTTATCTGACAGATTTCTATTTGAATATCCCCATCAAGCATTAGAAGTTGCTTATTTACATAGTTCCTGACGGCTTCTCTATCTCCAACTTCTGCAATCAAATATAAACCGGCTGCCACATTCTTATAATCATGATGAATAATTCTAAGTTTCTTTTGAATTTCTTCCAATCGTTTCAAATAATCAGTTTGCTGTCCCAGCAAAAGCCTCATTTCATTTCTTTTAATTTCAGATATATAGGCGCGTATTAGCAATATGACCATTACAATAACCACTGCCATAAGAAGGAAATACAAACTATAATTATTACTTGAATCCGCCCTCGCTACACCGAATATCTTCAAACTTACCAGTTTAGATGAAATCATGACAGACGCAATTAAGAAGCAGGCTAAGGAGTGATTCATCATCATTTCCATAATGTAGATCACATCAGTTTTACGACATAACCAAATAACTGCATAAAGTAATACAAAGGTAAGAACCAAAAATGGCAGTCTTAAAATTGCTTTTTGCATATATGTCGCTGCCATATCAAATCCCCTCGAATATATACTAAGATTTTCAGTCATAATGGAACACAGGTCTGATAGTGCACTAATAATCGTTACCAGGAGAAATAGAAAAGGCCATGTTACTCTCTTAAATGATACTTTTAAAACTATTGTCTGAACGATGTTTATGACTAAGAAATAAAACAGCATCTGATTGGAGAAAAGGAAAAAGTTATTGGTCTGTATTTGTCCGATAGTAAATAGTGTGGCGGTGCAGCCAAGTAATATGGACGTTACTATGTATATGACAGCCTTCTTCTTTTTCGCTACCGTGCAATCATCAAAACATGCGCACACCATATGCATCAAAAACAAATCAATGCCAAAGCTGATTGTGTTAAGAGGAAACAAATATAAAAATAGGTTCGTCATAACAGTACCTTTCTCCCTCTTCTTGATATAGGTATTTCACTTCCATCTATTAGTCTTGCAATATGACTTTTTTTATCTAATTCATTAACCGCCTTTTTATTCACTAAAAAAGACTGGTGCACTCTTAAATATTCGCCAGACATCTCCTGCTCTATTTTGCTCAAATCTCCTCTAAAATCGACATTTTGATGCTTGCTGTGTAAAGTTACCCGATGGGCTGCAGATGTTTCAAAAAACAAGATTTCTTTCATTGGTATATGATAGACGGTATCAGCAGCTTTAACCGCATAATAATCCTGAGGATCCTGTTTATCGGCACCAATCAGTGCATTTATTTCATTCAGGCTGGCACTCACCTGTTCTTTTATTATCTCCGTGTTATCCTTAATAATATAATTAATAGCCTCAACCCGGTATTTGAATGTTTCAGCCATTAATTCACTGTGCGTGGTTATAAATACAATAAATCCTCTGGCATCTATCTTACGTATTTCCTTCGCCAATGTAATGCCGTTATAATCTTCATTCTTAAGCTCAATATCTAAAAAATAAATTGATCGTATATCTTGCGACCTTCTCATTTCCAGTACATGATGAGGGCAATCCACTGCTAGATTTATCTTCATATCATATCCATTTATCAGAACCGTGTTTTCAATGATTCTTTCCAGATGTTCTAACATATTTAAATTGTCATCACATATATATATTGGAACCATTTTCTCTGTCAATCTCCTTTTTGTTAAACTTTTCGATCTACCGTCTATTTTGTAAGACCACACCGGAAAATAGGCCGTCTATGGTATGTATTCTATCATAAATAACCCTGTTATATCTACATGAAATATAGCGGTATTGTTGAGAACTGTAAAATGGCTCAATTTCTATGTTTATCTTACATCAAGTAAAAATTATGACACCAGTGACAGGTCGAATAGCCTATGGAAAGAAAAATCGGCTTGTCTTCTGTTTTTGCTTTTTCAAATGCTTCTTCCCCCCACGGGAACCAATCGACCGGATTATGAGCATGCTGCAGTAAATACGGCGATTTTTCATTTATCAATCTATTAGTTATTACATTACTTTCATGCATGGCATCACCTTCCCATAAAATATGTGAGATATTATTTAACACTTTTTACTTAAATTTAATGTCGATATTATCTCCAGACCGGAAATATATTATTCTGTCGATATCAGTTTAAGCTTTAAAGATGTCAATTTATTATAATGGGATTCCGGTAAACGCAGTCATGATTATTTTCAAAAACATAATCATCTAATTTTATTATTTGGGTTCCTGATATTCTGATTTATTCACCAAGTAATTCTGCAGCCGGATGCTCCGCATCTACATTATAAACTGCAATTCCATGAATATCACTGCTCCGGTCTGAAAATGCCGGAAAAAGAAATCCCCATTCTGGCATGCTTAGTTCATAATCACCATGGAATGGGCAGATGGTACATATAATAAAGCTATATACTTCTTCCGAGTCCCATAGTCTCTGCCCATCCCCTGCTTTTGATGGAACGTCATAGTTTCCGTGAAATAGATAGACAGCATATTGCCCTGTTGAATGATATTTCTCTCCAATTACTTGATAGAATATATCTAATAATGCATCATTTTTCAGTTCACACTCCTTTAGTGCCATTAGCATCTGCCAGATACTTCCTGCTTTTTCCTCTTCATTTTGAAACCGAAGGCCTTTTAGATTTACATTTGTATCAGAAAAAGGGATTGCTTTTGCGATAGCTAAATTTGCTGCCTGTTCTTTTGCTGAAAGCTTTAAAAAGTGAACATTAAAGGTTCCGTCTATCACACCATCTTCATCGATGTAAGCTCCGGCAATTCTGGTAAAACAATTCCTTTTTAAGGTCATTCTTCTCGTTAGTTCCAGCATGTCTTCTCTATTAATCTGAATCTCAGTTTTCATAATACCCCTAACTTATTTCCGATTTTCTTGAACTGGATGTCATCAATTACATTATTATACCAAATTAACAGACAAAAATATAGCAGTGAATATATAAATGTGCCGCAGCAAGCATGGTGGGTATCACGATTGCGGAAATAAATATCAAAATTTAAATTAATACTTGATTATTATTAAAGAGAGGTGTGAATATGAAGTATTATTGTAGTATTTGTGGTTATGTCTTTGACGAAGAAAAAGAAGGTAAGAAACTCTCCGATCTCGAAGTCTGTCCGGTCTGTAAACAGCCGGTCGTAAGTTTTATTCCGGCGGAAACTGAAGAAGAGGATGCAAAACCAGATATTCCTGCCGGCGAAAAAATCGATTTGTCTTATCCGCAGGAATATACCCGAACAGACAACAGCAGCCGGTATATGAAAGAGATCCATCAGATGGCGGTAAGCGGTGAATCTATTATTGAAACCATGGGAACGAAAAAAAGGTCCCGGACTGGGACAGCATTCTTGTTATGGGTGCACAGCTAAACCCTATGCCGTTAGATGAACATGCTCCGGTTGTTACCATGACTGTAATCGGTAAGAATGCTAAAAAGCCGATGATTCTGGACAACCCCATATATGTATCGCATATGTCTTTTGGGGCGCTGTCAAAGGAAGTAAAAGTTGCTTTAGCCAAAGGCAGCGCCATGGCCAGAACCGCAATGTGCAGCAGCGAGGGGGGATTCTCCCGTAGGAAATGGAAAGTTCCTACCGCTATATTTTTGAGTATGTTCCCAACTTATATAGTGTTACCAAAGAAAATCTGCAGCGCGCAGATGCAACTGAAATAAAGATCGGTCAGGGAACCAAGCCTGGCATGGGCGGTCATTTGCCAGGGGGAAAAGTGACTCCTGATATTGCTGCTATCAGGCATAAACCTTTAGGACAGGATATAATCAGTCCGTCCCGTTTTCCGGGAATCAATAATAAAGAGGATCTCAGGGATTTGGTAGATACTCTGAGGAGAGAATCCAACGGCAGACCGATTGGAATTAAAATAGCTGCCGGCAGGATTGAAAGAGATTTAGAATACATATTATTCGCTCAGCCTGATTTTGTGACCATCGACGGGCGGGGCGGAGCAACCGGTGCCAGTCCGGCACTGATCAGAGATGCCACCAGTGTCCCGACAATTTATGCTTTATACCGCGCCAGAAAATATCTGGATGAACAAAAGTCAGATATTGAACTGATCATTACCGGTGGTCTGAAGGTATCTTTCGATTTTGCCAAGGCTATCGCTATGGGAGCAGATGCTATTGCGGTTGCTTCCGGCGGATTGATTGCCGCTGCCTGCCAGCAGTACCGAGTCTGCGGAAGCGGTAATTGTCCGGTGAAGGTTGCCACTCAAGATCCGGAATTGAGGAGCAGACTAGATGTAGAAGCTGTATCTATGAGAGTTGCTAATTATCTGAACGTTTCGCTGAATGAACTCAGGACCTTTTCCAGAATTACCGGTCATACGGATATTCATAATCTGGGAACTCATGACTTGTGTACTATCAGCCGGGAAATTTCCGATTTCACCAATATTGAACATGTGTAATATTAATCAAGGGAAACTCTTTGATCATATTCCGTTGTATTTTTTATAACGGTTTCATGACATTTAATGTATTATGAAGGTTGATCCTGCCGTATCCCCATCGTTCGTTGGGATAATTGATAAAATTATCACGGATGCAGCCTTGAATCAAATGTGTTTTGATACGTTCTGTAGTCAAGGTCATCTGATTCCCGTTAACTATCCCCCATTGAAGCACAAGGGCGCATATACCTGCCGTAATTGCTGCCGATACACTTGTGCCGCTCATTAGGCCATTACCGCCAGGAAACACGCCGGCAATGTTTACTCCCGGCGCTACAAGATCGGGCTTCATCGCCGGGCGTCTCGATGGCCCGCGTGACGATTTTAGATACAGAGAATTATTCTGGCTATTGTATGCTCCGCAGGTAATAACCCCGGCTGCATTAGATGGGAGAACGGTAGTATAATACGAGTCAGGGTCAAAGAATGTTGTCTCAGGATCAACAAAGCCTGTGAGCGGTAACCATAGATGATATTCCCCGTTTAAAACAATCTCTCCGTGTACTGAAATTGTCCATATCCCCGGTTCCGGGTGAATGATTTTGATTCTGGTGAACTGGTTTCCGCTCAACCTGGTGGGGAAATAGTAGCCTATTGTAATTTGGGATTTTTCCAAAATCAGATTAGCTGTATAACTGGCATTTGGCCGAACTGGAACCTTGGGTATTATCTCGCCGGCAGGGGATGTAAGCGACACTGCAATTCGGTCCGAGAAGCCGCTCCACAGAGACAGATAAATGTCTTCTGACCTGTCTCCTACCAACAGCTCAACATTTTGTACTTCGCCGGTACTTGTTAACTTGCCGCTGCTGTGATGCTTTTCCTGACTTTCATTTCCGGCAGCACATACAACCGCAACCCCATTTTTACCGGATATTTCCGCAAGGTATTCTTCCAGTGGATTATGGCCATTATGGCCGCCCCAATTAGAACCTAATGCTATGCAAATGGCTAGTGGACGCCCTAATTCATCCGCTTTTTTGACGATATAATGCACACCCAGCATAAAGTCACTGGTAGAATATGCGTTTTCTTGCTCCTTTGGAACCAAAAGCTGCTCGCAATAAAACGGATGCGCCTTTTTTAATTTTACTGCAATAATCTCCGCATCCGGTGCAGCACCTATATATTCATTGTTTTCATGCCCGGCAGCAACAGATGCCAGAAATGTCCCGTGTCCTGCTGTATCTCTGTGAGGTACTGTTTCCCATGGATCTTCTGCTGCTAATGCGCGATTGATCTCTTCCTCTGTGTATTCCGCTCCGAAATAAAATCCGTCTGGTGCCTCCCCTGCGATTGACTGATCCCATATATATTTAATTTTACTGGTACCATCTCCATGGCAAAAAGCATCTTTCGTGAAATCAATGCCGGTATCAATAAAACCTATCAAGGTTCCCTGTCCCCGTAAGTTAAGAAAAGGATGCTGCTGTACCTTCATGATACCGGCAGCATCCAGGCTCTGTCGATCTAAAAGCCCCAATATAACCGGAAACATGCCGAACTCATCTGAAGTAATCTGTTCTGCTATAATGGCTGCCCTATTCTGATTGACATAATCGATAGAGTAATTACGATCTATAACTGTACCCTTTCGAATATTATGTGCATTTCTAAACGCTTCAGCTCCTAGAGTACCGTCCCTGAAAATTAAAGGAATAGTATCAGGCAGGGCGATGAATTCTTCAAGAGGAATATCTGCTGCTGATTGATCACCATTCATGTTTTCCATCTATCCTTAATTTGGTTATTAGAGTTTATGAATTGCATATAGAGAATATACGGTGTACCATCTAATTTCTGTTGGAATTCACAATTAACAGACGTATGATTCCTTCCCCTTTACCGATAACTATTTTCCTTTGGAATATACCATTATTCCGCCTATAGCGCCACCAATTGCCCCAACTACAATCAGGGCAATAATGGTTTTTACAATACTGCCGGATACCTGATATGCATACCACCCGGCCACACCGATGGTCAACACTCCAAATACGGTTATTCCTATTTTACTCTTTCGTGTGACGGCAAAATTTATTCCCAAAACAAGAACTATTGCCAATACACCAACTATTACCTCTCTCATATTATTGATCCTTTTTTTCTTTCTTGGAAATAAGACCGCTTCCCGTTTCAGTGATATTTTTAGCGAATTTATCAATCGTTATGCCGGGTATTCCGCTCACATTAAAGTTTTTGATCGTATTACCGGGTATTCCGCCTATTTCAAAGTTTTCAACAAGCTCTGACGCTGCATCACGTAAAGTATCTGCGCCGCTCTTTTTTTCCTTTTTGACCATCATTATCTCTCCTTTGCTCCAAATGTGTTTTGCAGGAAAATCATATCATACGGATCAATATACATTACGAAAATTTCCCGAATGGTATTTTTAGTTTCCCGAATGGTATTTTTAGCTTTGCAGACAAAACTGTACATTTATTTTAATGATTTTATCAATTGCAACCGCTGGTTGCAGAATTTTCAAGCGCACTTGCTGGTTGTCAACTGCATTTTCTGCTAAGATAACATCAGCGATATCGTATTTCAAACATATTAGGAGGCAATATATTATGATTTTAGCAGATAAGATTATTCAGCTCAGAAAAAAGAACGGCTGGTCTCAGGAGGATCTGGCCGAAAAGCTGAATGTATCCAGACAATCAGTATCTAAGTGGGAAGGTTCCATTTCCGTTCCGGATTTGGATAAGATTATTAAACTCAGTCAGATCTTCGGTGTCAGCACCGATTATCTCTTAAAAGATGAAATAGGTGAAGAACAAATCGAATATGTTGATTCTGTCGATGAATCTCATGTCCGCACTATTAGCCTGGCAGAAGCCAATGATTTTATGAATCTCAATGTCTGCATTTCCAAAAGGTTTGCACCAGCAGTATCGGTCTGCATACTTTCACCAGTCACGCCTCTGCTTCTGTACGCGTTGGCGGATGCCGGGATCGGCGGCATTACCAATGCTCTGGCCGGAGGTCTTGGCCTTGTAGTCCTGCTTCTGATGGTTGCAGCAGCTGTTGCTGTTTTCATTATCAATGGATTTAAATTAAACGCATACCAAGCTATCACGGAGGGGAGTTTTGAATTAGGATACGGTGTATCAGGTGTTGTAGAAGACAAAAAGAAAAAATATGAACCAACCTTCGTGACCGGTGTAGTAGTCGGGGTAATATTGTGCATCTGCGCTGCTATTCCTCTGATCGTCGCTGCCATAATGGGGGCATCCGGCTTAATGATTATTATCTGTGTCGATATTCTGCTGGTCATCGTCGCAGCTGCTGTATATATTTTGATTCGGGTTGCCATGATCTATCAGAGTTATGAACAGCTCCTGCAGCTAGGTGATTATTCCAGAAGAGCAAAGGAGAATAATAAGGTTATCGATCGTATCGCCGGCGCATACTGGTGCATCGTCACCGCCGTTTATCTGGCCTGGAGCTTTATTACCAGCGACTGGGGCAGAACCTGGATCATCTGGCCATGTGCTGCTGTACTTTTTGGAGCCATCGCTGCTTTCGTGGGTTCATCTGAAAACAATAAAACAAAATAATGACTCTATCACAAAAAGCTCTGTTGAGAGGAAAATACTTCTCCTTTCCGCAGAGCTTTTTATTCATTCAAATTATACCATTCGGTAAACTTCGCCCGGATTAAACTGAGCTTTGTTTTCAAATCTTTTTTTAGCGGCAATATTACTACTGCTTTATCGGCATATATATGCTCCAGACATTCGCGTAATTGCTCATCGGGCACTTCGGTTTCCTTCCCGATCTGATCCTTGAGAAAATCAGCCAGATGATCGCTCAAATCCGGCCCGCAGATATCATATCGACCGGTCACACCGCCGCTGCGGATGTAAAATAATGAGCAGCCCTTTTCACGGTACGCCCGCAAAAACAAAACGGCCTCCTTATCTTCCGGAAAAATAATGCGGCGATGGAATCTGCCTTCCAGTTGTTTTAAATCCTCAATACTGCGATTAATGGCTTGTGCTCTTTCAAATTCCATCTCCCGGATGCATAAAGCCATCTCCCGTTCCAGCTTTCTCAGCGTTTTTTTATCTCTTCCGCCAAAAAAATCCTCAATTGCCTTTATTACTGTTTTATATGTATCCGGATCCACTTTTCCGCCGCACAGCCCAAGACACTGATGCACCCGGTAATGCAGGCAGGGCTCCTCGTCTGTTTTTTCGAAACGGCGGCTGCAAACCGGGGTTTTAAATACGCGGTTCAGGACCAGAAGTGCTTCTTTTGCCCGTCCTTCACTGGCGAATCTGCCCAGGTATTCTTTCAGTTCTTCCTCCCGCCGGTCGACGATTTCCAGCCAGGGGTAAATGCCGGTACGGTTCCACCGCAAATAGTATACATTGCGCCGATCGGTTTTGTGCTGGCTGTTAAACCAGGGACGGTAATGCTTAATCAAACGGTATTCTTCAATCAGGGCATCCCGTTCGGTAAGGGTAAGCCGGAACTCCACATCGGCAATTAATTTGCCCAGCAGCAGCCCCTTATCATCCTGTTGATTGGTTTTCATAAAATATTGTTTGACCCGGCTGCGAATTACTTTTGCTTTGCCAACATAGATAATATTGCCTTTGGTATCTTTAAACAGATAGCAGCCCGGCTCCTGCGGCGCATTATTAATCTTATCATTCAACTCCACAATCTCAGTATGACTCCTGTCCATTATTCGTAATATTTTATCAATGCCTGGGTACCCAGATCACCATATCCTTCCGCTTCCAGCTCCTCATAATGGGCCAGAGTCTGGCTCAGCACATCCAGGTCCAGTTCGCTCATATTGGCTTCCACCAATGCCAGTTTCATATCCTTAATAAAGTGTTTCAGAAAGAATCCAGGTGTAAAATCGCCATTTATGATCTTTGGACCAAAGTTATTCAATTGAGTACTGCCGGCGGCGCCGGTGGATACCGATTTGAAAACAGTGTCCAGATCAAGACCTTTGACATTGGCGTATGCCAGCGCTTCACACACGCCTGACAACGTTCCGGCGATGATAATCTGATTGGCCAGCTTACAGTGCTGTCCGCATCCCGCCGTTCCCTGATAATTGATGTTCTCCCCCATCGCTTCGAATAACGGCACACAAACTTCGTAATCAACTTTATCGCCACCCACCAGAATCGACAGGGTTCCGGCCTTGGCTCCGGTGTCACCGCCGGTCACCGGGGCATCTAAAACATGATATCCTTTCTCTTTACCGGCCTGATATATCTTTTCAGCGATCTGCGGACTGGTCGTCGTCATGTCGATCAGATACGCCCCTTCTTTTGCGCTGGCCAAGATATTACCGGCATCAAAATAAACCTCTTCCACATCCTTTGGATAGCCGACGATCGTAATCACTGCATCACAATCATTGACACAGCTTGCAATGCTGTCATGAAAGACTGCGCCTTCACCGATTACATCACCGACTTTCACCTGGTTTCTGGCATAGATATGGAGATCATACCCCGCTTTCATTAAATTTCTCACCATCGATTTGCCCATAATGCCGACGCCGATAAATCCGATTTTCTTCATGATTTTATTCCTCCTTTACCTGCTTTGTTTATCGCTGCATAAATCATAACTTTCACCGATCATTCTTCTGATCTCCTGTTCCGGGATGGTTCCATCTAAAATCAGCGAATTCCAATGGGTTTTATTCAGATGAAAAGCCGGTATCACCGCCTCATAGGTAGTGCGCCAGACGTCCCGCCATTCCGGATCAGCTTTCACATTTATCCAGATATGTCCCATACGCTCAAATATCCAGGCAAAGACCCGTTTATTATCGCTGCGCCTCATCGTAGTCCAGTTATCATCCTTGAAAGGATAATCTTCATAGACCCGTTTAAATTGTTTACAATATGCAATTACTTCTTCTCTGGTTGTCATTTTCGTCCCTACCATTTCTTTACTGCCGCCAGCAGAAACACGGCGCCTAAAATGCAGACAAAACCAATGGCATCAACGATGCTGAATACCGCATTCATAAAAAGAACCACCGCCAGCGTCGCCGTCACTGGCTCCGCTGATGCAAACAGGCTGGCCCGCGCTGCACCGATTATTTTGACCCCCTCCATATAGCAGGCAAATGAAATAATCGTTCCGACGATAATTACCGCCGCCAGTGCCAGCACCGTCTTCCCGTCCCATATACCAATTACATGCCACGGCCGAACGATGAGTGATAGTACAATTCCACCGATCAGCATCCCGAATCCTACAATACAAAAAGTTCCATATTCAGGCATCAGCCGGACCGGAAGCAGGTTATAAAGGGCCATCGTCACCGCCGCTCCAATCCCCCACAACAATGCATCCTTCGAAATATTTAGACTATGTATATCACCGTGGGTGGCCAGCAAAAAGGTGCCGCCCACGGCCAGAACCAGCGCCAGCAACTCTGATTTGGCCGGAATCCTCCGTTGTTTGAAGGCTGTATAAGCCATAATCAGAATTGGCGCCGTATACTGCAGCACCGTCGCCGTTCCGGCATTGGATGTCTCCACCGCTGAAAAATAGGTTAGCTGGCAGGCCCCCATTCCGAAAATCCCAAACACAATCAACTGAATGGAGTCCCGTTTATGGCGCCAGATCTGCCATATCTCGTTTCTTTGTTTTATATATACTGTGACCAGCAGCATTACTCCCGCCGTCACCAGCCTCACACTGACGAGCCAGCTGGCTGTCATTTCTTTTTCGGTAAATAAATATTGACCGCATACTCCTGATAATCCCCAGAAAATCCCGCCGATTATCGTCAGTGTAATTCCTCTCATCTGTT
>Ga0153996_1000960_pt1 | contig 12189 bp, 9 predicted proteins | sample TSNC080MetaG_FD_104728 | JGI IMG/M metagenome (GOLD analysis project Ga0153996, IMG submission 104728) | Attine ant fungus gardens microbial communities from North Carolina, USA - TSNC080 MetaG | ecosystem: Host-associated > Fungi > Mycelium > Unclassified | place: USA: North Carolina, Lumber... | reverse complement strand
CCAGAAGGGAGGCCTATGAAGAGCTTTGCCGGGTCATAAGGGCGCTTGGGCAGGGCCGGGCGGAGGGGGAGGCCTATGGGGAATTTGGAAGGCGCTGCGGTCTGCGGCCTTATCTGCGCCTGGCGGGACTATTGGAGACCAATGGTAAGACCGGCACGAAGGGGCTGACAGTTCTGCTGCAGGCAGAGGTGACGGAATCCTTCCAGAATCGTCTGCAGCTGGCAAAGCGGCAGGGGGAGGAGATTTCTTCTAAGCTTTTGCTGCCGATGCTGATGCTGTTTGGACTGGTGTTGGCACTGCTGATCCTACCAGCCTTTCTGGCTTTTTAGTAAAGCGTGTTAACCATAGATTTTATGAAAGGAGGTGATGGAATGCTTACGATTCTAAGGGAATTTTGGCAGGAGGAATCCGGGGTCGCAGTAGTGGAAGTGATACTGATACTCGTGGTCTTATTGGCACTGGTGTTTATTTTTAAGAACCAGCTTATGCAGCTTGTCAACAGTATCTTTGGTAGTATCACCAGTAAATCCAGTTCGATCTATTCCGATTAACGGGATAAGCCGCAGGAAATGTGCGGCGCTAAGAAGGGGGAAGACGTATGCAATGCAGAGGACAAATCACCGTATTTTTCAGCCTGATCCTGCTGTTAATTTTATCACTTGCCGGTACCTGCCTGGAATCTGCCAGAGCGGCCGGACTGCGTTACAGGATACGGCTGGCGGCGGACTCCGCCCTCCAGTCAGTCTTTGCAGAGTATGACTCTTCCCTCTTTCAGTCGTATGGGCTGCTGTTCTATGCCTCTGCGGATCGTTCCGGTTCGGATCTTCCGGACAAAATCATGGAGTATGCAGGCTTTGCCGGAGAAGTGGGCAAAGGAAGGATCGGAACAGGAACCGACTGGTTTGCGTTTGCTCCCCGTGCGGCATCTGTATCGGAGCTGGTGCTGGCTACCGATCAGAATGGAACTGTTTTTCGGCAGGCAGTCCTGGACCAAATGAAAATAGAAGGAATCTCCATTGTGCTGAGTGAGCTGACGGATCATTTGGGGATTACGGATTCCCAGGGAGATCTTACAGAGACCGGACGTAAGCTGCGGGAAGAGGACACGGAAGAGGACTTGACCGTCGGCAAGATCTTAAGTGGTTATGAAGATCTGGAGGAGCAGTTGAACGAATTGACAGAAGCAATCAATGAGGAGGAGCTTCCGCAAGAGACGCCATTACAGGAAGAGAGTGGAGGTTTTTCCCTGCAGGAGATGATTCAGAAGGTAAAGGCGCTATTCCAATATGGACTTTTGGCAGTGCTGGTGGACAATCCGGAGGAATTATCGAAGGGAATCATCTCAGGCGAGGGACTTCCTTCTCAGCTTTCCTCGGAAGAGAAGGCGAGAAGTTCGCCGCTTAACACCGAGGCTTCGGAGCACTCGGACATGACAGGCCGGCTTTTATTTCAGGAATACCTGCTGCGGCATTTTGACTGCTATACATCCGGCAAGGATGGCGGACGGTATGAACTGGAGTATATCCTTGTGGGAAAATCTACGGATGAGAAGAACCTGAGATCGGTAGTTAACCGTCTCTTATGGATGCGGATGGGCATGAATCTGGCTTATCTGATAACAGATTCCGCGAAACGGTCGGAGGCGCAGGAACTGGCAGTCCGCCTGACAGGCTGGACAGGAGTTGCACCGTTGATCTCCGCTGCTTTTAGCTTGATCCTGACCGTATGGTCTCTGGGAGAGTCGTTAGCCGATGTCCGGACGCTGCTGGATGGGGGCCGGATACCTCTTCGAAAGGATCAGGACAGCTGGACTCTGAGCCTCCATAACTTGCTTAGTTTCTCTACCGCTTTTACTTCTTCCGCTAAGGAAGAGGAAAAGGGTCTGTCCTATGAGGATTACTTGAGAATTCTACTTACGTTCAGCGATCTGAAAGACATAAGTTACCGGGCGATGGATTGGATTCAGATCCATCTTCAGGAGAAAAACCCGGCATTTCAGATGTCTGCCTGTATTTATAGCGCAGAAATTCTATTGGAAGCAGAGGCAGAAGAACTGTTTCTGCCGGCATTTCCGATGACACCTCGAAACGGAGGTTATCAATATCAGCAAAAAACACGGTATCAGTACTAGTAATCTGATCCCGGAAAGGAGGTAGATGCAGATGTCCCTTCCCTTTACCAATAAAAAAATAATAAAGGAAAACCGATCTCTCCAAATCCAACCCAATTTTACCCCATATACAGGGGAAGGGACTTCTGGATCTACCTGCTCCGGGAGCATAACGGTGGAAGCCGCTTTTGTACTGGTATTGTTTCTGTTCTTTTACAGTGCCGTTTTGACGCTGTTCCCTGCCATGCAGATCGCTCTGGAGATTCAGGCTGCCATGGAGGGGGCAGCCGAAGAAATATCGATTATGATCTATGGTCTGGACCAGTTAGAAGAAGGTGGGCAGGAATCCCAGGATGGAGATTGGCAGGAATCTCTGCGGGCGCTTGCAGGCAGGGGGATTACGGAGCTTTATATCCGAGGAAAGATTGTAAAATCAGTAGGAGAAGAGCGCTTGAACAAGTCCTGTATCCGTGGCGGAAGCAGCGGAATTTCCCTTGCGGGCAGTGCACTGCCTAACGACCAGCAGGTCATAGATCTTTGCATCTCTTACCGAATCAGCTTTCCTCTTTTTTCGGAGGGAGTGCTGGAGATTCCCATACGGCAGAGAGTTTATCGAAGGGCCTGGCTTGGAACCGGACAGACAGCTTCTGCAGAGGGCCCGGAGTCAGAGGCGGGTATTGTATATGTGACAGAAAATGGTACCGTGTATCACGTCAGTGAAGCCTGTACACATCTGCGGCTCTCGACCCGCATGGTCTCCCGGGCGGAGGTCTCCTCTTACAGGAGCAATGACGGAAGCAAATATTATCCGTGTGAGCGGTGTGCCAAATATGCAGGGGAGACAGCCGCCGTCTATATTACCGAAGAAGGGAACCGGTACCATACCGACCTCTCCTGCGGAGGACTCAAGAGGACGGTAACGGCGGTTTCTAAGGAAAATACGAGCCTGCCGGCCTGCAGTCGATGTGGAGGAGGATAAGGTGAGACAGATTGTGGTTTGGATAGTTCTGTTCGTGTTTGGAATAGAAGACTGGAAAAAGAAGCGAATTTCTCTGCCGGGGCTGACACTCTTTCTGGCCGGAGGAGTTCTTAGCCGGATATGGGAGGAGCAGAATGATTGTGGAAGCCTGCTGCTCTCTCTTATCCCAGGCGGGGTGCTGCTATTGCTGGCATTTGCGGCACCGGAAGGGCTGGGCACCGGCGACGGACTGGTTTTACTTGGAATCGGCCTGTTTCTGCCATGGCAGCAGACGCTGGCATTATTAGCGGGCGCTTTGGCGCTGTCTTCTGCCTGGGGTATTCTTCTAATGCTCCGCCATCGGGGAGGGCGTAAGACAACCTTGCCATTCGTACCGTTTCTGTGGCTGGCATTTTCGGTAGGAGGTATCGTTTTTCTAATTGCTGCCTGAAGCAATGCAGGCAGGAGGAGGATATATGGGCAAAAGCATACGGGCCAGCGTTACGGTGGAGGCGACGTTGGTCAGCATCACAATACTTATGGTGATTTTCTTATCCGTTACCTTTACCTTGTGGCTGCGGGACCGGACCTATGCGACGGCTCTGCTGGCAGAGGCAGTGGAAGTGACCAGGAATCAATTGGCGGAGGAAGCAGCAGGCTGGCTTTCCCAGGAAATAGGTGTCTTATTCTTTACAAGGGGGCAGGCAGTAGGCCCGGTGCAGGAGGGCAGCTGGGTAGTGGCCAGCTTTACAGGTGATTCCTCTCAGCTGTGGATCGATATTTCCGTTCGGTTTGAGGAAGAGATCCGGCGCAGGATTTGGGAGCCTGGAAGGCTCCTTCGTCTGTGGGAACTGGTGAAGTAAAGGAAATTGGTCAAAAAAGGATAATAAAACACAAAGGGCATATGTGGAAGCTACCTGTAAATTATTTTGCGAGAGAAGTCTCAAGTACCTTGACAACGGAATAGAGAAACGGTTAGAAAACAATAACAAATTATTAGCGTAGTGTACCGCTGCAATTAGCAAAGCCACACTACACGAGAAGTAATTGGCAAAAAACAGAAGGTATAGTATACTTAATGAAACTGCACTCCAGGTTTTGCTAAAAGTGAAATGGACAGCACATGGGAAGGTCAAATAGGAAGTGAGAGGAGAGGGGTATGAAAAAGAAATTTATGCCGTCTGGTCTGGCCATACTAATGATAATTGGAAGCCTTTATGCTAGCCTATGCGTTACAACGGGCAAAAGAGTTGCAAATCTCTTATTCCCATAATCACCCGGATGGTACATTGACAGCTCAAAATGGTACACAGTCAATTATAAAGTTTGGAATAGCATCCATGTTTTCTGACCGACACGAATTATGTGTCGGTTTTTTGCTGCCTAAAAACAATGGGTGACCTACCGCCCATAAACGGGGGAAAAGAACAGGAGGAATGATATGAAACAAAGAAAAAGCATTAAATTTTTAGCACTGCTGCTTTCTGCCTTTATGATTTTTGGGTGTATCCATACCGCTTATGCGGTACCGATTGAAATAGCAGCCGAAGAATCGACAGCCGAACAAGAACTTATACCGGCGCAAGAACCGCTGAATATTCCGGAAGCTACGGAAACGGAAGTGTCTACGGAAGACGAATCCGCAATTGAAACAACTGCAGTTGAAATAACTGCGGTGGAAGAGAGTACGGCTCCGATGGAAGAGGTGACGGAAACGGAACCGTATAGCTCCACCTGGTTTGCAAATGGCCAGGCAAGAGGGCTGTACTGGTATGCTCCCATATCCGCTACCTGGGGATACCTGTATCAGAATGAAACGGTGAGCGACATTCTGAATATGAGTGAGGATCCGGCTCTGGAAGGATGGTCCTTTTCCGGCTTCTTTAAAGGAACGATCTGGGCAAATCTAACCCAGGAAAACCTCCTTTGGCTGCAGCAGCAGGGCATTGAGGACTTAAATGATGCCATCCAGCTGCAGAAAAGAAATCAGATCGGACGTATCGGAGAAGCGCTATCGAGTCAGAACCTTTCGCTTTTCTCTCTGGGAGACTACAGCACAACTCTTTCCTTGTCCGGATCGGACGTGGTTTACGAGTTTCCCGTAGAGGGATTGGGGGACCACGGTCGGCTTTGGCTTTTAAAGCTGGACGGCTCCTATGTGTTCTGTGGTGAATATGGTAAGCATTCGCCTTCCGGTGCCACTTATAAGATGACCACTGCTACGGCCGTTGGTGTTGTCAATGAAGCTCAAATCCACAGCCTGAAGCTGATCGGCGGTTATCAGATTCATTGGCTGGAACAATACAATATGGGGAACATTTCCTATCAGGAATTCCAGGTTAAATATCTGGTGATCCAGATGTGGACCTGGTACTGCCTGAATGGCGGCTGGAGTGTCAGCGAAATGCCGGAGCTGATCAGCCGGAACATCCCGAATTATAGCCAGGCACAGAAAGACGCCTTGAAGGCTGAGCTGGAGCAGCATATCGCTGTCGGTCAGGGCGCAAAAGAGGTTTACTTTTACAAAAACAGCAACTCGGCGAATCAGGCGATGGTGGGATTTTCAACGGATGTTTTACCTTTAACGCCAGAAAGTCTCGATGTCTATGTATGTCTGAACAAGCAGGCCAGCTATACCGGGGAGAAAATTGCCGGGGCTTACTACGGTGTCTATGCAGAGCAAGAGTGTTATACCCAGGTAGGATCTATTACCACCGGCACGGATGGCTATGGTGTGAGTGGTGCCATTCCCGTTGAAGATGATACGACACTTTTTGTCGCGGAGATTTTGGCGCCAACGGGTACCACGTTAAATACTACGGTATATCCAGTAGAAGTTAAATCATACGCACATGATGCACCTGAACGTGCCGCCAAAGTCGGTGATAACGGCATTGTCTACAACATGCCCTGGAGTTATCAATTGACCGTTACCAAAACTGATGATTCCGGCAATAAATTGACAGGAATCACATTTGGGATTTATGAATGGAACGGCAGCAGTTATAGTCGCATCCGAAGCATGACCGATAATGGAAATGGGTTCTATAGCACCGGGAAATTGTACTATACCAAAACCAACCAAGGCAAATTACGGTTTGCGGAGGAGGCAAGTAAAACCGGATATGTAAATAATGGGTGGAGTAAGGAGATTACAATTGCTCCGGATTACACAGCCTTTTTAACACAGGTATATCAAGGACTTCTGGGACGTAATCCGGATTCGGCCGGAACGGCCACCTATCTGCCGCTGCTCCAGTCCGGCACAATCCGCTTGGACGAGCTGGTACTGGAAATCACCTATTCAGACGAGTACCAGAACAAGAATTATTCAGACGAAGAATTTATCATTGCGTTGTTTAGAGCCATGATGGGCCGGGAGCCGGATGCGGAGGGATTGAATCACTTTAAAAACGCTTTAAGTACCGGTGCGATTACACGGGAGGGCATGATTTCCGGATTTTCCTCTTCCGCCGAATATTCGGAAAAGGCAGGTTTATGGATCGAGCAGCAGACGGTCATCAACACCTCCTGGCAGGGGAGTGTGGAGCTGACGAAAACAGACTCCTTGACGCAAAACCTTCTTTCCGGTGCAGTATTTATGTTGCAGGAATGGGATGGCAGTAATTACACAGACAAGGTTACTTTAACAGACAATGGAGATGGCACTTATGCAGCCAGTACGCTAAAGTACAGCGAAAAGAATCAGGGAAAATTTAAATTAGTGGAAATTTCCGCTCCCTTAAACTATTTGAATGAGGGATGGAGTCAGGAATTCACACTTACACAGCCAACGCAGACCTTTACTTATACAGTGGAAAATACTCCCTTTACCGCACTTGTAAAAATTGTGAAAATGGATGCACTTACTGGTCTGGCGGTTCCGATCGCCGGTGCTGAATTTAAGATTAAGGATGCCGATGGCGAATTTGTAACCCAAATGGTAAACGGAAAACTAACAGACACTTTCGTTACGGACAAGTATGGAATTGCCTGGATCTCAGAATCGCTTGTATTCGGAGAGTATACCCTATGCGAAGTAAAGGCTCCGGCCGGTTTTGTACTTAGCACAAAAGAGCTGGAAATTTTGCTTTACCCGGAGACCTGTACCGAAGAAACCGAAGAGGGCGTTCCGGTTTATGCTGTGAAATTTGAAAACCAGCCCATTCAGGTAGATATTACGAAGTCGGATATTACAACAGGTGAGCCGGTATTAGGAGCTGAGATGAAGTTGAAAGACTCGGCCGGTAATATAATCGACCGCTGGACCACGACGGAAACACCTCACCGTATTTATGCGTTACCAGCGGGAGAATACATCCTTTCGGAAACATTAGCACCAGCTCAGGATGGTTACGTAACCGCGCAGGATATTACTTTCACCGTTTTGGAAACGGGTAAAATTCAGAAAGTGGACATGAAGGATGACTTTACCAAAGTGAAAATTTCAAAAAAGGATATCACGAACGATAAGGAGCTGCCAGGTGCGGAACTGATCATTCAGGATCCGGAGGGCAATGAAATGGATCATTGGATCAGTACGGAGGAGCCTCATTATATTGAGCGGCTTCCGCAGGGAGAATACGTCCTTATCGAAATTGCAGCACCGAATGGATACGAAATTGCAGCAAATGTCACCTTTACCGTAGAAGATACAGGTGAGATCCAACAGGTTGTAATGAAAGACGAGCCTCGGATCACAACAGTGACGGGTGATATACCAAACGGAAAAACAAACACCACAGTTAAAACCGGAGATTTTTCTAACGGGGCTGAGTTTATCAAAGTGGCGGTTGCTGCCGTGTTCATTGGCCTTATTGTTCGGATGCTTCGCCGGCGCAAGGTGAAAATGATCAACAAAAAAGAGACGTTTAGATAAATGTAAAAACAGAGAATTGAAGAAAGGGAGGAAATGTGAATAAACACAGGAGAAAAGCAATTCTTACAATCTGCATGCTTCTTTGCCTGACCTGGCCGTCGGGGCCGGTACAGGCTGCTGAACCCGAAACCAGGCAGGAAGTAAAAACATACGAGGTTCAGGATCCGGATGGTGTTACAGACTTACAGGCTGATTTACCATCCAGTATTAAGGCGGATGGTAAAACATGGAATTTAGTGGATTGTCAATATGAAACCTTAAAGAAAAAAGCCGTAACGGAAGATCGGATTCTGGCTACAGAAGTTATTTCTGATTGGATCCTGGAAGACTACATACCGCCGGAAACAATTGAAAAGGATGGAAAGGTTTATACTTTGGCCGGTATCACGGAAACCGTACAGCCAAAGGAGCGAACCATCCAGGCAACCGCTGAAACGGTGTATCCGGACGTGATTTCAAAGCCAGATATTCCGCTCTCGTGTGACACAACCATCTATGACGAATTATTACAAGCGGACGTGTCCGTCACACTACCCTTATCCAGTGTAACAAATAGCGATTACCAATGGGTAAATGATTTTACCTTCACGCTTACCGTACAGGATGTGTCCGCACTCTATTACGAGCTGGGCGGAGACTGGATTGCCTCAGACCAAGTGCCGGATTTAGGCTATGCTCCGGAAATATTGACTTTTCTTGATTTGAGTACCGAGGTCTACCGTATTTCCTCTATGTGCTGGGACGGGGCTGCGTATCAAACGGCGGACGGACGGTACGAGCGTACGATTACCGGGAGCGGCAGCCGCTATGTAACCACTTATACAGCCACTTATGCAAATACCGTATCACGATCTGCTGCGCAGGGTAAGGTTTATACCGTCACCTACAATCTTACCGAACCGATACCTACAGGGGAAACCGTTTACACGATACAGGCTACGGGCATTTACCGGCTGCTTCAACCTGAAGAAGCTGAGTTACCTACGGCACTGGCGGCTGGTACCGGAGGTGCTTTCCTGATCGGGTTGACAGGCTTCGTATATCGGGCAAAAAAGGCCAGAGTATATGCCCTGGGAAAGAATGGAGAATATGAATACTTAGGTAAGGTGCGGATCCGATTCCAGAGGAGTACAGGCGAATACAAGGTAGATTTGCCGGCAAAATTTCGCCGGCGTACAGAAACAAAAAGCTTCCGGTTGGAACTGCCGCGTTCTATTCTCCGGACAGGATTCGGGAAAAATATCATAATAGCCAATAAGGCTCATCTGGAACACTGTAGCGTGGCGGCAGAAATTACGGTATTAAATCTATAAAGAAAGGAAAAGTATGATAGTTATTTCTGTATATATCATGCAAGTAAAATATGGAGGTTCGTTATCGGAGAGAATTGAATGAAAATTTCTTGATTCTGGAGGAAGAAGAGCAGGGAGACTCCTATGCGATCCGGATCTTGACAGAGAATAAGATTCCAGGGTTGCTGGAGCTGAGGGTTCATCCCATTAATCAAAAAAGAGAATATTTCTATGAGATTTCCGGTAAACTCTCCCTGCAAAAATATTTGGAGAAGAGGCAGATTACCTGTACGGAGATGCGGAGGCTGCTGTTTGGAATCGGACAGTCCCTGGAGTCGGCAGAGGAGTATTTGCTGCGGGAGGAAGGAATTCTTCTGGAACCGGAATTTCTATACACCGATGTGGCTTTTTCTAAGGTCTGGTTATGTTATTATCCGTCAGGAGGCCAGGATTTCTATGGGCAGGTCCGGGGGCTTACCCAGTACTTCTTAAATAAGATTGACCATATGGAAGAAAACAGCGTGGAAATTGCCTATGAGTTGTTCCATATCAGCAGTCAGGATTTCTTTCGCTTCGAAGATTTATTAAAGGCACTGGAAGAAGAGGAAGAGCCGGAGTCCCCCCCGAAGGACAGCCGGGAGGAGACTTATCAGACCGAAATGGAATGGAAGGCGGAGGAAGGACTGCCGAAGGAGTTGTTTGAGACAAAGAGATCCTTCTCCAGTTTCCTGTTACCGGTTCTAGGGGCTGCAGCTGTGGGAGCAGCCTGGGGTCTTGGATTTCTGGATGCATTTTCCCTGGAGGAAAATGCGGGCTTCCTGCTGTTAGCAGCTGCGGGAGGAATCTTATTATCTCTTTTACGTTCTCCCCAGAAGGCAGATAAGCAAATAAGTGAGCCGGAACAGGATGCGTGTCAGGAGATGCCCCCTGCAAAACCAGGGGAAACCAGGCCCTTAGAAGGACATTTCAAAAAAATGCCTCATGCCAAGCTGTTGATCAGCCAGAATTCCCTCCGCCATGCATCCATTACCCTTACTAAGATGCCCTATGTCATTGGGAAGATGGAGGATGCCTGCGATTATGTGTTAGACAGTCCGGTGATCAGCCGCATGCACGCACGGGTTGACCAGCGGGAGGATGGTTTTTACCTGACAGATTTGCGTTCCACGAACGGCACCTTTTTAAATGGCAGCCGCCTTGCGGCAAACCGGCCTTATCTCTTAAAGGAAGGAGACGAGGTAATATTGGCAGATTTAAAATTTCTTTTCCAATAATTTCTAAAAATGCTCACTCCCTTCAGGGGAGATGCATATGTTTAGGATAAAGGAGATGAATCAGATGTACTGTAGAAACAAATCATCATACAGGATCCGACAGGGGGATAACCTGTACAGAATCGCAAGGAATTTCAACACGACCGTAGAGGAGATATTAGCGGAAAATCCTCATATTAATCCGTATAATCTACAAATCGGAGAAAAAATTATGATTTGCCCCGGCACAAGCCGAAAGGCACAGCCCTCTATGAACCGTAATGAGAGAAACCGGTCCACACGCTCCGAGAGAAACCAGTCGGCAGGTACCGGAAGAAATCAACCCGGTTTAGAAGAGATAGGTCAGCCTTCCGGGTTCCGCCCCTCTAACTCTGGCGGACAGGAAAATAATACGATGCAGGAGCCCTCTTTCCAGTCACAGCCGTCCTTCCAGTCACAGCCGTCCTTCCAGTCACAGCCGTCCTTCCAGGAACGGCCGTTCTTCCAGGAACAGCCGTTCTTCCAGGAACAGCCGTTCTTCCAGGCAGAGCCGTTCTTCCAGGCAGAGCCGTCTTTCCAGGCAGAGCCGTTTTTCCAGGCAGCGCCCTCCTTTCAGGCAGCGCCTATGCGTGAAGGTGAGATGCCGATGTACGGGGCAGAAGGAATCAGTGCGGCACAAATTCTGCTTACCAGTGTTATGCGCAGGGCCTGGCTGGAGCATGTCTTCTGGACCCGTCTGTTAATCATCAGCATTATCGACGGCCTCGGAGATACAGATGCCACAGCGAATCGTCTGATGGAGAATCCCCGGCATATGGCGAACATTTTCCGTCGTTTCTATGGAGATGAGGCAGCTGCGCAGATTGAAGAACTATTTCGTGAGCATCTGACGATTGCGGCAGATCTGGTTCGTGCACTCAAACAAAATGATCAGGCACTGGTGGAAGAAAAGAGCCAGCAATGGTACCAGAATGCTGATAGGCTGGCCGAAAGCCTGGCAGCCTTGAATCCGAATTACAATCAGGAAGAGCTTCAGAGTATGCTGTACCGTCATTTAGATATGACGAAACAGGAAGCAGTCAATCGGATGAGCCAGAATTATCCGGCAGATGTAGCATTGTTTGACGAGATTGAGCAGCAGGCATATGACATCGCAGATGCCCTGACCAATGGTATTGTAGAGGAATTTCAGGACTATTTCCGCACTTAAAAGCGGATGAAGCCTAATGTTTACGCGTAATAACAATAGCCGCTGAAGGCAGTTTGCTTTTAATCCCGGAAGACAGACTGCCACAGTGGTTTTTTTGTCCATAACCCTTCCTTGACATCCAGGCTTGATGAAACACTCAAAGTGCATTATAACGTTCCTAAAGATTTATGGCGTTAACTCATAAAGACGGGCATGGGTTTTGTTCATAAAGATTTATAGCGTTAACTCATAAAGACTTGGAGCGTAAAATAAATTAAAATAGAATCATATATTTATAATAAAGAATTAAAAAAAGTATTGAAAAAAAACTAACAAGGCAATATAATAACTATAGGAATAAGAAGAAGCTCCTCCTATTACCCTAGCCCTATCCACTAACCCTACCACAATAGAAAGGAGTTGTATCACATGAAAAAGAGCCTAGTACTAATTTTAGCCCTTGCAAATTAACAGAGTATTTATTGAATTCAGAGGAAGGCACAGTATT
>Ga0153996_1000959_pt1 | contig 12195 bp, 4 predicted proteins | sample TSNC080MetaG_FD_104728 | JGI IMG/M metagenome (GOLD analysis project Ga0153996, IMG submission 104728) | Attine ant fungus gardens microbial communities from North Carolina, USA - TSNC080 MetaG | ecosystem: Host-associated > Fungi > Mycelium > Unclassified | place: USA: North Carolina, Lumber... | reverse complement strand
GAATATTTACAATGAACGGGGGGACTATTTCGAGAAATACGTCAGCAACAAATGGCGGCGGTGTCTGGACTTCGCCTAATGGAACGGTAAACATTACCGGTGCAGATGATACATGTTATATTACGGATAATAGTGCAGGTCAGGACGGCGGGGGGATTTATAACAACGGCAGGCTTACCGTCAATAATTCTGAGTTCAGTAATAATGATGCGGTTAACGGCGGCGGTATCGGAAACAACGGCGTCAATGAGGTCGCTGCCAGCAATTGTAAGTTTTTTGATAATGATGCAATTAGCGGAGGCGGCATTTATAATACCGGTTCGTTCACCGTTACGGACTGCGAAATCAGCAATCATGATGTAGCTGACCTCGGCGGCGGAATTTACAACGATGGGACGCTCTTGGTAACCGGCAGTAAAATCAGTGTTAATACGGGCAGCATGGGAGGCGGTGCTTATAATGGCGGTACACTCATTGTCAGCGGATGTGAAATCATAGACAATGATGTAACTGACGGAGGCGGCGGCCTCTACAGCAACGTTACTCTTAATGTTACCGATAGTACGATTAGAGATAATACAGCTATTTTAGGCGGCGGAATTGATAACAATGCAGGCACGGTCACTGTCAATGGCTGTGCAATCATTAACAATACTGCTTCTAACGGCGGAGGTATTTATAACGATATGTTTAGTACGTCCACTGTCATCAGCGGCGGTGAGATAAGCGGCAATACAGCCTTGTTCAGAGGCGGCGGAATTTACAACAGAACTACGTTTAACGTAACCGGCGTGGAAATCATCGGCAATGAGGCGGAAAGCGGCAATGGCGGCGGAATTTTTAATATGGACGTGTTTGAGATGAGCGGAGGGGCTAGGATTATCGACAATACGGCACAAAATGGAGGTGGAATTTACAACGGTGGTACGCTTAACATTCCAGACGGAGAATTCACGAACAATAAGGCACATGTTGACGGCGGCGGCATTTTTACAGAGAACCGGGATTCTGCCGGCATAACCACCGGTGAGAGCACGGTGTTTGGCAGTAACACGGCGTCAGCTCCGTATTTTCCCCCGGATAATGCCGATGCTTTATATCCCAATATCGGTTACGCAAGCGTGAGCATTGCCGGCCATCCGTTGAATAACTATGACATTAATTATACCGAAGGTGAGCTTCTTGCCTATCATATCACCTATGAAGGAAACGGCGGAACCGGACAGCATACAGGACCGGATATCGCACCAGGCGGTACGGATACGATATTATCTTTGGCGGACACCGGAATCAGCAATCCGGGCCATACCTTCAGCGGCTGGAACAATATGGCGGACGGCACAGGGACCGCATACCAGCCAGGTGAGCAAATAATCCTGGATAAACACATCACGCTTTATGCGCAGTGGAATTTGAACGAATATACCGTTGCCTTTGAGAGCAACGGCGGAACGGCCATTGAAAGCCGAACGGTTCCCTATGGTGAAACGGTCACAAAACCGTTTGATCCCACGAAAGAAGGGCACACCTTCATCGGCTGGTATCTGGACAACGAGACCTTTGCGGACGCATGGGATTTTGAAATGGGTACCGTCACAAACGATATTACGCTTTACGCACAGTGGGAGCTGGATGAATACACCGTTAACTTCGACAGCAAAGGCGGGACAGCTGTGTCGAGTCAGACGGTTCTCTACGGTGAAACGGTCACAAAACCGGCTGATCCTGTCAAAGAAGGCTATAACTTCGCCGACTGGTATCTGGATAACGAGATCTTCACAGACGTATGGGATTTTGAAACGGATACCGTAACTGGAAACCTGGCACTTTACGCCATGTGGACGGAAAAAACCGGGCAACCGGAACCGCCCGGCCCCACAGAACCCTCTGAGCCGGCAGAACCGAGTGAACCGGAAGGGCCGTCGGAACCCCAAAACCCAGCCGCTCCGCAAACCGGAGATCACCATTTGATATTCTGGTACCTCGTGATTTTCTTTTCATCCGGGATAATCGTGTTCTATTACAGTGCAGCCCGCTGTAGGGGCAGAAGCAGAGAGGATGGCCGTTAATCGGCATATACGGGTATAGTAGGTTTAATGAAAATCAGCAAAACAGGAACATTCGTTAACACGAGTGTTCCTGTTTTTACCTTTCGAGGCTCTGGTTATATCACCGAGAATAATAATTTACCGTAGGTCGGATACGGCAGTAATGCATCTGGAATAAGTGACTCAGCAGCATCCACCGCAGTACGGATATCATTCATTATTTCTAAAATGGCATAGTGGTAGAAGACTGCCTGTTCATGATGCTCGGAGATTGCTTCGACGGCATCCAGCTTGACCGCCAGTTCCTTCAGTCCGCTGCTGATAGTGCTGGTATGTTCACTCAATGTTGTCAGGAGCTCTTCTTCATAAGAAGTTGGCAAAGCTGTGGAGACTTTTTTCTTATTCGCTGCCGCCAGGGCGATCTCATCCATGTATGTAAGAATCGCCGGAAGGACATCTTTCGTCACCATCTCGGTCAGGGTTAACGCTTCGATATGAAGGGTCTTATTATAGTTTTCCAGCAGAATGTCATATCGTGAGAACACCTCTTGCTCGGTGAAGATGGCATGTTTGGAAAATAGAGCGAGGTTCTTTTCGGAGACAAACTCTGGCAGTGCTTCCGGGGTCGAAGTCAAATTGTACAGTCCGCGCCTTTTAGCTTCTTCCACCCATTCCTCGGCATATCCGTTGCCATTAAAGATCACTCGGTTATGTTTTTTGAGGGTCTCTCGCAGCAGTTCGTAAACGGCTTCTTTCATATCAGGTAAAGCAACGCCGTCTAAATGCTCGCTAAACTGGGCAAATGATTCTGCAACAGCAGTGTTGAGAATGATATTAGGACCGGAAACCGAGAAGGAAGAACCGAGCATCCGAAATTCGAATTTATTGCCGGTAAAGGCAAAGGGCGATGTGCGGTTGCGGTCGGTATTATCCTTCACAAAATGCGGCAGTACGACAGCGCCCGGTTCCATCTGGGTGGATTTGGCGGAGGTCAGCGGCTGCTCGCTTTCAATTGCCTTGAGAATCGCCGTAATCTCATCACCCAGAAAGACCGATACGATTGCCGGCGGGGCCTCATTTCCGCCGAGGCGGTGGTCGTTGCCGGCACTGGCGGCGGAGATGCGCATCAAGTCCGCATATTCATCAATCGCTTTGATGACTGCTACCATCGATACCAGGAAGGGGATGTTTTCGCAGGGATTTTTCCCCGGATTGAGCAGATTCAGGCCGGCATCGGTACTCATCGACCAGTTGTTGTGCTTGCCGCTGCCATTGATCCCTTCAAATGGTTTTTCGTGGAGCAGACATACCAGGTTATGCTTATCGGCCACTTTTTTCATGATTTCCATGGTCAGCTGGTTATGATCGACAGCGACGTTAGTCGTGTCAAAGACAGGAGCTAATTCATGCTGAGCAGGCGCCACTTCATTATGCTTGGTTTTAGCCGGGATACCCAGCTTCCATAACTCTTCATCTAAATCGTGCATGTATGCTGAGATGCGCGGTTTCAATACGCCGAAGTAATGATCTTCCATCTCCTGACCCTTGGGGGCAGGGGCACCCAGCAGGGTGCGGCCGCAGAAGACCAGATCTTTCCGCTGGGAATATAAATCTTTATCGACTAAAAAATACTCCTGTTCCGGACCAACGGTGGTAGTAACCCTTTTCACATCTTCATATCCCAGAATGTGCAGCAGTTTTACGGCCTGCTTGTTCAGTGACTCCATCGAACGCAGCAAGGGCGTTTTTTTGTCCAGAGCTTCCCCGCTGTATGAACAAAAAGCGGTCGGAATACATAAAGTGCCGTCTTTTATGAAAGCTGGTGAAGTCGGATCCCAGGCGGTATAACCGCGGGCTTCGAAGGTGGCACGCAAGCCGCCGGAAGGAAAGCTGGAAGCGTCCGGTTCACCTTTTACCAGTTCTTTTCCCGAAAAAGTCATGTTGATTTCACTGTCACCGATCGGAGAGATGAAACTGTCGTGCTTTTCCGCAGTGATTCCGGTCATTGGCTGGAACCAGTGGGTAAAGTGTGTGGCTCCATTTTCGACCGCCCACTCTTTCATTGCGACGGCGACCGTATTGGCTACATCCAGTTCCAGATGGGTACCGTTTTCAATGGTTTTGCGAAGTGCTTTGTAAACATCCTTGGGAAGCTTATTTTTCATGACTTTATCGCTGAAAATCAGACTTCCGTATAATTCGGGAATATTCTTTGACATGATAAAACTCCTTTCAAACTTCAATTTTCATAACCGATCTCTTAATAAATCCGGATAAACAAAAAAAGCGCCTTGGGTTGAACCCAAAGCGCCTTTGCTTATGTGGGTAGTATATGCCCTTGTTTTTGATTTGTCAATCTTTTTTTACAAAAATATGGAACCTAAAAAGTTGTTGCAATTGCCGGCAGATTGGTAGTATAATCTGATTTATGTTTTTTTATTTTGGGTATACTTAAACTATTAAATAAATGCACGCAAAGGTTGAGAAGGAGGCAGGCTCATGGCAGTAAAGTACATATTTGTGACTGGAGGGGTCGTATCTGGTTTGGGAAAAGGTATTACGGCGGCTTCGCTGGGAAGATTACTGAAGGCGAGAGGCTATCAGGTAACCATGCAGAAATTTGATCCCTATATCAATATTGATCCCGGGACAATGAACCCGATACAGCATGGAGAGGTGTTTGTGACCGATGACGGAACTGAGACCGATCTGGATCTGGGACATTATGAACGTTTTATCGATGAAAATCTGGATAAACGGGCAAACGTCACTACCGGGAAAATTTACTGGTCGGTCCTTCAGAAAGAGCGGCATGGTGACTACGGCGGCGGTACAGTACAGGTGATTCCACATATTACCAATGAGATCAAGAGCCGGTTTTATCGTCCCGGTACCGAAGATGAGGAACGGATTGCCATTATTGAAGTCGGGGGAACGGTCGGAGATATTGAAAGCCAGCCCTTTCTGGAAGCCATCCGTCAGTTTATGCACGATGTTGGACGCGATCATGCAATGCTGATCCATGTGACACTTATTCCTTACCTGCGGGCATCTCAGGAGATGAAGACCAAACCCACCCAGGCCAGTGTAAAGGGGCTGCAGGGGATGGGGATTCAGCCGGATGTTCTGGTATGCCGTTCAGAGTATCCGCTGGAGAAGGATATGAAGGAGAAGATTGCCTTGTTTTGTAATGTTCCCCGAAATTATGTGATTCAGAATCTGGATGTGCGATCGTTGTACGAGGCACCTCTGGCTATGGAACAAGAACATCTTGCCGAGGTGGTCTGTGAGCGGCTGCGGCTGGACTGCCCGAAACCGGAACTGGACGGCTGGACGGAAATGGTGCAGGCGCTGGAATATCCGGATCAGGAGGTAACCATTGCTTTAGTCGGTAAATATGTACAGCTGCATGATGCTTATCTGAGCGTGGCTGAGGCTCTGAAGCATGGAGGAATTCCGAGCCGTACCAGCGTAAGGATTGAATGGATCGACGCAGAATCCGTGACTGTGGAAAATGCCGCGTCAGTTCTGGAAAAAGCCGATGGTATTTTGGTTCCGGGCGGCTTTGGTACCAGAGGAATTGAGGGAAAACTGGAAGCCATACGCTACGCCCGTGAAAATAAAATTCCTTACCTGGGGATCTGTCTGGGCATGCAGCTGGCAATCGTTGAGTTTGCCCGCAATGTCATAGGATTAAAAGGGGCACAGAGTTATGAGTGGGACGAACAGACGGCCGATCCGGTCATCGCTCTGCTGCCGGATCAGGATCAGGTTGAAGATCTGGGCGGAACGCTGCGGCTGGGTGCTTATCCATGTATTTTAAATAAACGGTCCATAGCTTATCATTTGTATGGTACGGAGGAAATTTCTGAGCGTCATCGTCACCGTTATGAAGTGAATAATCAGTATCGGCAGCGTTTAGAGGAAAATGGAATGCTGATATCGGGATTGTCGCCGGACGGTCGAATTGTAGAAATGATAGAGAGTGGTGACCATCCGTTTTTTGTAGCTACACAGGCCCATCCGGAATTCAAGTCCCGGCCGAACCGGCCCCATCCATTGTTTAAAGGGCTTGTTGAAGCTGCATTAGAGCATTATCAGAGATAAATAATAACCACACAGCAGGCGGATAATTGCCTGCTGTGAAAAATTGGTGGTTTACAGATCGGTAAAATTAGTATATATTAAATTAAATATTGAAGTTTGATAGAAAATCGAGAGAGGTGAAGGTAGATGACACGTCCAGAGGAGCGGAATGCGCGTCCGCAGGGACTGTACCGGCCCGAATTTGAGCACGATAATTGCGGTATTGGTGCAGTCGTTAATATTAAGGGAATAAAAAGTCACGAGACGGTGGCAAATGCCCTGAAGATTGTAGAAAATTTAGAACACAGAGCAGGCAAAGATGCCGAAGGTAAGACCGGGGATGGAGTAGGAATTCTGTTGCAGATTTCACATAGATTCTTTTCCAGAACCTGTCAGGACCTCGGCATCTTTTTGGGTTCCGAAAGGAGTTACGGCATTGCTATGTGCTTTTTTCCACAGCAGGAGTACGCCTATAATCAGGCCAGGAAGATGTTTGAAATCGTGCTGGAACAGGAAGGGATGAAGCTGCTCGGCTTCCGTGAGGTGCCGACTGATCCGGATGTACTGGGAAGCAAGGCCCGGGAATGCATGCCGAGGATCGTCCAGGCTTTTATCGAAAAGCCGAAAGGGACGAAGAAAGGTCTGGAGTTTGACCGTAAGCTTTATGTTGCCCGCCGGGTATTTGAAAAGAGCAATACCGAAACATATGTTGTATCTATGTCCAGCCGTACGATCACCTATAAGGGGATGTTTCTGGTCGGTCAGCTGAGAACTTTTTTCAGCGATCTGCAGGATAAGGATTATGATTCCGCGATTGCGCTGGTGCACTCACGCTTTAGTACCAATACAAATCCCAGCTGGGAGAGGGCACATCCCAACCGTTTGATCGTACATAACGGTGAGATTAATACCATTCGCGGAAACGCTGATAAAATGCTGGCCCGGGAAGAGTCGATGGCGTCCGGCAAACTTCAGAAAGAAATGGCCAAGGTGCTGCCCGTGGTGGGAGCCAGCGGTTCCGACTCGGCAATGCTGGATAATACCCTGGAGTTTCTGATGATGAGCGGCATGGAATTGCCGCTGGCTGTGATGATTTCCATCCCGGAACCTTGGGAGAATCAAAAGGCGATGCTTCAGGAAAAGCGTGATTTTTATCAATATTATGCAACCATGATGGAACCGTGGGACGGACCGGCATCAATACTGTTCTCCGATGGTGATATTATGGGAGCGGTTTTAGACCGCAACGGTCTTCGCCCATCGAGATATATGGTAACTAAAGATGGTAATATGATCCTGGCATCGGAAGTTGGCATTCTGGATATCGCCGCCGATCAGATTATCCAAAAGGAACGTCTGCATCCGGGTAAGATGCTTCTTGTCGACACCGTTCAGGGTAAAATCATCGGGGATGAGGAGCTGAAAGAACATTATGCCAATCGCCGGCCATATGGGGAATGGCTGTATAACAATCTTGTGGAATTGAATCAGATAAAGATACCGAATATCAGCGTTGACGAATATACCGGTGATAATCGTGCCCGACTGCAGAATGTCTTTGGTTACACTTACGAAGACTGCCGGAAATCGATTCTGGAGATGGCGCTTAACGGTGCGGAAGCGGTCGGTGCGATGGGGGTGGATACGCCCCTGGCGGTATTATCCAAGGAGCACCAGCCGTTGTTCCATTATTTCCGCCAGCTTTTTGCTCAGGTGACCAATCCGCCTATTGATGCAATCCGCGAGGAAATCGTGACATCGACTACCGTTTATCTCGGAAAGGGCGGCAATATCCTGAAGGAGAGGCCGACCAACTGCCATATGCTGAAAGTGCATAACCCGATCCTGAGCAATACTGATATGCTGAAAATTAAGGAAATGAACCAGTCCGGTTTTAAGGTGGCAGTCGTGCCGATTGTCTGTTATCAGACCCAGCGGTTATCACAGGCTGTCGATCAGCTGTTTCTGGAAGTCGATAAAGCATATCAGAGCGGTGCCAATATTATTGTTCTTTCTGATCGCGGCGTGGATGAAAACCATATGCCGATTCCGTCATTGCTGGCGGTTTCTGCGGTTCACCAATATCTGACCAGAACCAAGAAGCGTACTTCCTTGTCTCTGGTATTGGAATCTGGCGAGCCACGGGAGGTACATCACTTTGCAACATTGCTTGGATATGGAGCCAGTGCGGTAAATCCATACCTTGCTTTAGATACAATAAAACAGCTAATTGATAATCAGCTCCTACATAAAGATTACTATGCAGCTGTTCAGGACTATACTCATGCAGTGCTTCACGGGATTGTCAAGATCGCGTCTAAGATGGGGATTTCCACAATCCAGTCCTATTTGGGATCACAGATATTTGAAGCCATTGGTATCGATAAGTCGGTGATCGATAAATACTTTACCAATACGGTCAGCAGAATTGGCGGTATCAGCCTGGAAGATATTGAACAAGAATCGAAGCGGTTATTTCAATCCGCATTCGATCCACTGGGCTTGAAAGTTAATCTTGAACTGGACAGCATCGGCCGGCATGAGCTGCGCAGCGAAGGTGAGCAGCACCGTTATAATCCGCAGACCATTCACTTGCTGCAGGAAGCGGCTAAACAGGGCGATTACGGGCTGTTTAAGCGGTATACTGAGATGATCGATCAGGAATCAACCGGATATATCAGGAGCTGTATGGAATTCGTTTATCCGGGGAAGGGGATTCCGATCGAAGAAGTAGAGAGTGTAGAAAAGATTGTAAAACGCTTTAAGACCGGAGCGATGTCCTATGGCTCCATCTCCGAAGAAGCCCATGAAACAATGGCGATTGCAATGAACCGTCTGCACGGCAAATCCAATTCGGGTGAGGGCGGAGAAAGTCAGGATCGTCTGAAGTCCAAGGGGGGGAAGGTGGATCGGTGTTCTGCGATTAAACAGGTTGCATCCGGCCGCTTTGGTGTGACCAGCCGTTATCTTGTATCGGCGGAAGAGATTCAGATTAAGATGGCGCAGGGGGCAAAGCCGGGTGAAGGCGGACACCTGCCGGGAAAAAAGGTATATCCGTGGGTTGCCAAGACCAGACATTCCACTCCGGGGGTCAGCCTTATCTCGCCGCCGCCGCATCATGACATTTATTCGATTGAAGATCTGGCGCAGTTGATATACGACCTCAAGAATGCCAATAAATATGCCAGAGTTTCAGTAAAACTTGTGTCTGAAGCGGGCGTCGGAACCATTGCCGCCGGGGTAGCCAAGGCCGGTGCCAGAGTAATTTTGATATCGGGATATGACGGCGGAACCGGAGCGGCACCTAAGAGTTCCATTCATCATGCCGGCCTGCCGTGGGAGCTGGGTTTGGCTGAGACTCATCAGACCCTGCAGATGAACGGGCTGCGGAACCGGGTGATCGTCGAGACGGACGGAAAGCTGATGAGCGGCAGAGATGTGGCCATCGCAGCTCTTTTGGGAGCGGAAGAGTTCGGCTTTGCAACAGCGCCGCTGGTAACTATGGGCTGTGTGATGATGCGGGTTTGTAACTTGGATACCTGCCCGGTCGGGGTGGCGACTCAGAACCCCGAGCTGAGGAAACGCTTCCGCGGCAAACCGGAGTATATTGTTAATTTTATGGAATTTATCGCTCAGGAACTGCGGGAGTATATGGCCAGACTGGGTGTCCGTTCCATTGATGAGATGGTCGGACGAACCGATCTGCTTAAGCAAAGTGAAGCGAGCCGTAAAAACCATCATCTGGATCTGACGGCAATGCTTGAGAAGCCATTTGAATCGTCAAAGTCCGGCAGCAAAAATCTATATGACTTTGAACTGGAGAACACCCTGGATGAGAAGATATTGCTGAAAGAATGGAAGTCAGCATTAAAAACAAAAACCAAAAAAACGATGAAAGTGCGAGTGACGAATATTAACCGCTCCTTCGGTACGATTCTGGGTTCGGAAATTACCCGGGTGAATAGTGAGGGACTAGCTGACGATACCTTTACCGTTGAATGCAGCGGTGCCGGCGGACAGAGTTTTGGCGCTTTTATTCCGCAAGGGCTGACTCTGTCACTCAGCGGTGACAGCAATGACTATTTCGGCAAGGGGCTGTCCGGCGGAAAGTTAATTATCTATCCCCCCTATGAAAGTACCTATAAAGCCGATGAGAACATGATCGTCGGTAATGTTGCACTCTATGGTGCGACTTCCGGAGCCGTCTTTATCAGCGGCGTGGCCGGCGAACGCTTCGCGGTGAGAAATTCGGGGGCGACAGCAGTAGTGGAAGGAGTCGGCGATCATGGCTGTGAATATATGACCGGAGGCAAGGTCGTCATCTTAGGTTCTACGGGTAAGAACTTTGCCGCTGGAATGAGCGGCGGAATCGCTTATGTGTTGGATGAGGAAAACCGGCTTTACCGCAATATTAATGAATCGATGATCAGTATGGACCCGGTCCGGGAGAGACATGACCAGGAAGAGCTGAGGCGTTTAATTGAAGCACATGTCGAGGAGACCGGATCGGATAAGGGAAAGGAAATCCTGGGTCATTTTTCGGAGTATGTTAAAAAATTTAAAAAAATTGTACCGGATGATTACCGCAGGGTGATAACTCTGAGCAATGCATTGGAACAAAAGGGATTGAGCAAAGAAGAAGCGCAGATTGAAGCATTTTATCAGGCAACGGCGCAAAATGCAGAATAGGGGTGGTATGCATGGGAAAAGCAACAGGATTTATAGAATATGAACGGGTGAACTGGGAAGCGCAGGCTCCAATAAAGCGAATTGACGATTTTCATGAATTTTACTCCCCGCTGCCCAAAGAAGAGCAGCAGCTGCAGGGAGCCAGATGTATGGACTGCGGTGTACCATTTTGTCAGGCCGGTATGATGATCGGCGGGATGGTATCAGGCTGTCCGCTGCATAACCTGATACCCGAATGGAACGATCTGGTATATAACGGCAATTGGTATCAGGCATACCAGCGTCTGTCCAAGACCCATCCGCTGCCGGAATTTACAGCAAGGGTATGCCCTGCGCTGTGCGAGGCAGCCTGCACCTGTAACCTGCACGACGATCCGGTAGCAACCAAAGCAAATGAACGGATGATCATCGAAACCGCCTTTGAAAACGGCTGGGTCAAACCAGAGATCCCGGCTGTCTGCACCGGAAAGAAAGTGGCGGTCATCGGCAGCGGGCCGGCCGGACTGGCAGCGGCGGTGATGCTGAACCGCCGCGGCCACTTTGTGACTGTCTATGAAAGAAAAGATCGTCCGGGCGGCCTGCTCCAATACGGGATTCCCAATATGAAGCTGGAGAAAACAATAATCGAACGCAGAATTAACCTGATGAAAGAAGCAGGAATTGAATTCATTACCAATACCGATGTCGGGAAAGACATAGAGGCAGAAAAACTGATGAAAGAATATGATCGGGTCCTCCTCGCCTGCGGGGCATCCAATCCGCGGGATATCAAGGTACCGGGCCGGGAAGCCAAAGGAATCTACTTTGCCGTAGATTTCCTGAGCCAGGTAACCAAAAGTCTGCTCGACTCAAACTTACAGGATAAAGCATTTCCCGAGCTAAAGGATAAGCAGGTCGTAATCATCGGCGGCGGCGACACCGGCAACGACTGTGTCGGAACCGCTATCCGCCTGGGTGCAAAAACAGTTATGCAGTTGGAGATGATGCCGAAAGCCCCGGATACCAGGGTGGCTGACAATCCCTGGCCAGAGTGGCCGAAAGTCTGCAAAACCGACTACGGACAGGAAGAGGCCATCGCGGTCTTCGGCGATGACCCAAGAAAATATCAGACCACGGTAACCGAATTTATCACGGATGATAAAAATCAACTGCACCAAATCAGAACAGTAGGCTTAGAATGGCAGGAAGACCCTGGGAGCGGCCGCATGACTATGATCCACACACCGGGCAGCGAAGAAGTACTGGATGCCGATATCGTCCTAATCGCTGCCGGTTTTCTGGGAACCGAGGACTATATTGCTAAGGCCTTTGACGTAGAATTAAACGAACGGACAAACATAGCCACTGAAGCGGAGAAATACCAGACCTCAGT
>Ga0153996_1000956_pt1 | contig 12207 bp, 9 predicted proteins | sample TSNC080MetaG_FD_104728 | JGI IMG/M metagenome (GOLD analysis project Ga0153996, IMG submission 104728) | Attine ant fungus gardens microbial communities from North Carolina, USA - TSNC080 MetaG | ecosystem: Host-associated > Fungi > Mycelium > Unclassified | place: USA: North Carolina, Lumber... | reverse complement strand
GGTTTGTTATACATAGCCTGAATGAACTCCGAACCAAGTTGATTAGGGAGGGGCAACACACCGACACGGTGGACGAAACGCTGTATAAGGTTATGAACGCTAAAACAAAGCGGGTAAAGGTTGTGAGGTGACGGCTATGGAATCAAACACCTTTGAAAAAGCCTTTGGCGACTTCATTGACCGCCACGAATACGACGAAGCGCAGAGTGCCCTGTTTGATGTGGTACGATATGCCTTCAAAGCCGGATGGGAATCCGCAGGAGGTGATCCCCCGGAAGCTCAGCCCATTATCAGGCTTATTCATAAAAAGCCGGATGAAGAACCATCTAAGTAATTGAATACATATTGAGAGCCGTTTGTTGTGATATGCTCCCCCTATGAAAGACAGTGAAACAAAAAAACACTGTATCTATAGGGGGAGCATATCACTTTGTTTAGAGTAGACGGTTTTTCATGTATTCTCATACTTGATATGCTTTCTGGTGATACAGTTATAGCCATGAATTTTGAAAATCGTGTAAAACAGTGGCAAGCAGGCTTATTGAATCATTGCTAACCGTTTCTAAAACAAGGGTTTTGCGGGCGGTTTTGATTCGCACATTTGCTGCCATATTCAAACCATCTAATGCTGTCTAAAACTATTGAATATTGTCCAAATTTGTGCTATGCTGTTTAATACCATGAAGATTTTAAGGGGTGTAAGCTATGGATAAGCCAAATACCGAAAAATGGGTTGATACTAAGACAGTAGCCGAGTATTTGAATATCAATAAACAGACCGTTTTTGCTTGGATTGCTCAAAAAAATCTCCCCGCTGTCAGGGTAGGCAAATCTTGGCGTTTTAAGCTTTCGGAGATTGATACTTGGCTACGCTCAGGTGGCGCAACAAACTAAAGTATTTTGATTTATAAAGGAGGTTCCAATCTCGTGGCAGAGGAAATACTCGAACCGTTTTTTCCTACGCTTAGCGGCGAAGGTCGTAAGCGCTTTAATCATATAGTCACAAATCTTGCTCAAGCATATCCAAACTATACTAGCGAGCTTGTTCACAGGGAATTGGAGGCACTCCAATGTGAACAGAACGACATTGAAATGCTGAAATATAAAGCAACATTAAGCGCCTTATATGATTTGACACAACAGGGCTGGAGCATTGAGGTTGACAACGAAAGGCTTTTTTTGAGAATTACTGACGATTCCGCATTGGATAAGGCTCATGTGCGATATAGGCTTGATTCCGAGCGGCGTGCACAATTTCAAGATAAGGCTGTACTTCGTTTCATTTCACATATGGAAAAAAGTAAGACTTATAATGGGCGGGAGATTTCAATAAAAAACCTCATTGGTGACAGTAAACTGCTTCTTAGTGCTATTAAGCGCAAGGACACTCAAATAATTCAGCCCTATATTCAACTTGTAAGGCATACAAGGGATGAGCATACAGGATACTACGATTCGGAGATATGGCGATATTTTCGATATACTTGGTCCATACCCTATAAATCGATGCCCGGTAGAAATCTTTTCTATCTGGTTCGTGATGCCGCACAGCCCTTTCATCCCGTGATAGGGATTTTTGCACTTGGGAATTCGATTCTCAATCTGACAGTCCGTGATGATGAAATCGGTTGGACCGTTGAGGCTATTAAGCAACAAATGAAGCGAAAAGAAAAGAATGAGATTTCAGACAACCTTGTCAGCGGAACCAATGGGGCGGTTAAGGCGAAAAAGACAACCTTTTTAGAGGATGAGGCCCAATACCAGAATAGACTGCAAGTCTACGCCGAAAGAACTACCAGACTTTTAATCAGAAACCTTCATGATGCCATCGGCGATATTTATGTCAAGGATTTAGGCTATAACAGAAACACAAGAAATCCATCGGCAGAGAAAATACTTGAATTAAAGGAATTGTCTGAGTCACTCCGTGAAAAAGTTATAGACAACAAGAAAACGAGCCGTGTTTCCAACTGGGAAGAGGAAGCGAAGGAGCCTCTGTTTCGTAAAAAGAGAACTGCCGAGCTTGCGCGACTACTGGAGGCTCAAAGTATTTTTAATAAAGCAAAGAAAAATAGCTATGTTGACTGGCTTTCCGAACTATTGCGCACAGATAAGGGGCGAAAGGCGATAAATACTGCCTTAGTTGCCAATCGCAAAACAAAAATTGGCTCTAATATGATGGAAATTATTGTTTGCGGAGCGATTCCGCCTTACAATGAATTATTAGGTGGCAAATTAGTCAGTATGCTAGCCTGTAGCCCAACAGTGATTCGTGATTACATGAAAAAATATGAGCATCAAATCAGCGAGATTGCTTCCAGAATGAAGGGTAAGCGAGTCATTAGAGATAGCCGTTTGGCTTTTTTAGGAACTACCAGTCTATATGCACTTGGTAGTAGCCAATATAATCGCATTAAGGTTCCGATGTCAGATGATTTCACCTTGCAGTTTAAGGAAATGGGTATTACGGAGGGCTATGGTACGGTATATTTTTCAAAACTGACTACCACAACAATGATGCGAATATTAGAGCTTCAGGATGGCGGTCGCAGAATCAATAACATTTTTGGTGAGGGTACAAGCCCACGTTTTCGATTGATTAGCCGTGGCTTGAGTGCTATTGGCATACGCGCAGATGCCTTTTTACGGCACTATTCTCCGAGAATCGTTTATTCGATAGAGCTTGCCAAAAATACAAACGATTTTCTCTTGGGATATTCAAAGGATATTACCTATCCCTTTAATATTGAGAAGGAAGAAAGTGTTGAGCAGGCGACCCAAGCTATGACAGATTTTTGGTATAGACGATGGCTTCAAATGAGACTCAGTTCTGTAAATATAGAGGAACGCCTATCAAGTTTCAAGCCGGAACAGATTATGGTCAGTAACGTGAGGTGAATGAACATGAGTAATCTACAGCTAATCAAACGCCTATACAGAGGCAAAACCTGTTACTCTGATGCCCTAAGCGAGGAGGAGCTTGAATTGTTGCAACTCCCCTCGGGTGTTGACGTGATTGTTGAGCAAATGGTAAGTGAGGGCAGGATAGTATTCCTTACCGGCAATCCGGGAGATGGTAAAACATACATAATTCGAACAGCTAGGAAGAAACGCCCACATTTATATGTTATATCAGATTTGAACAGCATTTCTGACACGCAAATGGATGAGGAAATACAAAGGCTGTTGAACTGCTATCATAATCACATACCGTGCATAGTTGCCGCCAATGAATATCCATTTCTGAGTCTTTTACGCAAACTCGCGGCGATTGCCCCGGATTTTCACAAGGAATTGCTTGGAGTCAAGCAAAATACAACTATCCTCAATTACCCGACCGTTCAGCTTGGAAGAATTTGTGTTGTTGATTTAAATGACAGAAGTCTTTTGGACAAGGAACGTAGCATTGTTAAACTTACTGTAGATAAATTTATAGTACTTCTTCAGGATAGTCTTGGCAGTAACTCTTACTTGGATTATAACATCAGAGCATTATCCGACTCACTAGTCTTACAGCAGTATATTAAGATTTTCAGTCTGATTTCATTGACAGGAGAGCATTTTGCCATAAGAGATATTCTTGGAACAGTTGCCTATTCGTTTACTGCTTGCACCTTTGAAGATGCTGATGTTAGTTGGGGCTACTATTACGATGCTATTTTTTCTGGAGATAATGATTTGATGAAGATAGCAACAAACTTTGATCCCATCCTTCTTTCAAAGCCCTCGCTTGATGAAAGGCTATGGAACGGTGAACTGGTTGATGGCTGGAGATTGGGAGCACCTGAAAAATGGCCGTATGAGATTGAGGAAGACGTGGAGCAGGCGGTTAATTTATTCAAATCAATTAAAAGAAAATTCTATTTTGAAAATGAACTCTCAAAAGGCTTAGAAGACCTTCAGCCTGTAGATTATAACGAATGCGAGAAAATCTTGATAAGCATAAGATCAAAAAACAAGGAAATTAAACGGCGTTTAATCCGTTCCATGAACAAGCTTTTCCTTTCATCGGATATGGAATGTGACCGCCTACGTGTATGGACTACACATGGCTTTGATTTGAGTAGAGAATTTGGCGCTGCTGTTTCAACCCGTTACATTGATGGAGCGGACCTGGAGCTTACTTTTCCAGAGCCAGTAAAATGGTTAGATAGGCTGGAATATACTCCTTCATATATCGTATTAAGGCATAAGAAAAAGGATTTGCGAAAGACATATCTTAAAATTGACCTTGATATGCTAAAAACGCTCATTGCCATTGAAAAGGGTTATCCGGTTGCTTTACTTTCAACTCAATACGAGCAAAAGCTAACGCAGTTTTTGCATGGCTTATGCTCGGCAAGACTTGCAAAGGACTATAGCTATGGAGAGGCTATTCTCTCTAACCGTCGGGAGGGAACAAGCAAGAAAATATCTATCGAGGATGATAAATACGAATTGTCTGTTGGAGGTACGCTATGAACAAAAATTTTGATACTCTGAGAGACGAGTATGGCGCTAAATTGTGTATGGAACTTGGCTTCCTTCCTACCTCAAACTCGACAAAGCCACTTTATATTGCGAATGCACTGCTCCGCGAAAGCACAGGGAGAATCTGCGAGATGCAAGATGTTCATAAATGGGTGGTGAGCGAACGCCGTGCAAAGGCTACTCCCTCCAAAGAGCTATTAGACGAGTTCTCTACTGTTTTTAGTGATAGTGGCGCGGAAAAGGTGGAAGAGCTACAGGAGGTTCGCTTCTACCTTGAAAGAGTTTTTAACCCTGATTCAACAGTCCATCCGGATTATACTTTTTCAGTTATGAATATTTCCTCGAAATGGCTTATTCATCCTTATGTAAAGGCAGAGGCAGGAATTGGACGCTTTTTGTTTGAAATCTTAAATGAACAAATAAATGGCACATCCTCCCCTGCGCTTGAGCTATTGAGAGCCGCGCTTCAACAGGACGACGATGACATAACAAGATTGATAAAGCCAATTATCATAAGAAAGCCAGAGGCGGAAAGGCTTAAGGAAATTCCGCTTGAACCAACCTCAATTTCCTTTAACCAAAGCAAAAGGGTAATTCGTGCGGGCTTTGATCGCTTAGCTAAGAATATTGTCTTACTTGGACAAGCAGAGGATTCATTATTAGTTCTTAGGAGGCTTGTTTGTTTTGCAAGCTTTGCTGTGTTTTTTTATTTAGAGGATATTAACCACACAGAATTTGCAGCACCTAAAATCCCCTTATTACTAGATGCAGGACTTGGACTTGGGGCTATTGAAAGTGCAAGCTCTGGTAGCTTTTTGTCCTGCAAAAAGGCTGTTGAGGCATACACTATAAATTTTCTTGAAAAGTATCTTACGGGCTTAAACGGACAATATATTCTCGATATTAATAGCAAAAAAGCTATTGAGGACTACATCAACAGCATTGCACTTCACCATAAAAAAATTGATGTTGATGAGATTCGGCGGGTGATACTCCAGCATTATAATGGGTATTGTGAAAAGGGAGAAGCACCTATTCGTGCTATTGCACGTTCCCTGCAATTTGCGCTTTATACATATACCTATCCAAACAATACTCCATCCGATTTTTGCAATGTAATCGGAAAAAGAGGAGGACTTGCGGGCCCTGCTGGCTCAGCAGCCAAGCAGGTTCGGCTCTTAATACATCGTTTTACACTCGAGAATCTAATTCTAAGTGTTATTGAGCCGGAAAGGCTTCAAGAGGGACTTGAATTAAGAGAGCTTGGTGAGTATTTGCGGGATAGCTATTTGGTCATAATAGGAACAGATAACGATGTGGATTATTCGTTGCTTGCAAATGCTAAGATTGCTCAGGATACACCGGAAAATCTGCGTAGTGAGCTTTCACAAAATGCACAGGGCATTGCGGATATGCTTATATCCTTGGATCTGGCAAAAAGATATGCTGACGGTGTAACTATCATTGGAACGGAGGTTTGAGAAATGGATTTATTAACACAAGCAATCATTGAGATTGTAAATCAAAGGACTTCACAAGATTGCTTTGGGATGTCCATTGCGAGTCTGCCGGATTTCGATTATGAGGAACTTGTCCGGGGAATTTCAACCTCAAAGCTGCTTGAGCTTTATTTTCTTGGTTTTAAACAAGAAGCCATACAAGCCTTACAACTGCGACTTGCTGATACGGAGCATTGCAAATTCTTCTATACAGTCGAGGAAGCTGAGGAGTCAAGGAATCAAGGGCTTGAAGGCACTTGTCGGTTGCTCATTATCAAGAATCAAGAGCTGGAAAAGCTATCTTCTCTCAGATGGTATGAAGTGATTGATATGGAGCAGGTCTATCGTCGTAGCTGCTCTATCGTAGAAAGGCATCTAAAGTCTAATGCTTCAATAAATAACACAATAGAATATTTGCTCAAAGCGCTAAAGCGCAAGGATATTATAGGTATATTGAACTTTGAACGGGTTATCCGTTATCTTAGTGCGCTTCTTGAGGCAGAACCTACAAGTCTGCCACGTACAGTTATAGATAAGCTATACCTGCTTGGGCTTTGCCATGAAGATGATTTTTGCACACAGCCTTGCTCAGTTGATGATTTCCGTAAAAAAATCAAGAGCAATTTTGATTTAGTGAAGCGCTTGTCAAAGCTGGAGCAAAGGGAAAGAAGCAATATCGCAACCTTTTCGGCAAAGCATCCGGGCAACGCTCTTGTCGATGCTATTCTGGATTATTATCAGACGGCTGACGAGCAACTTCTACGTAGGATGGAACGCGCAGAGGTTGAGGAAATATTAAAGAATGTAAAGCGGGATTCTAATAAGAAAGCCCCACCTAAAAGCAGAAAATCTGACGGGGCCAGCCCCACTGTTGGTGGCGCGCAGCTAATTTTTAATGAAAACGATGGGATGATTAACGAAATTCTTGAAGCTGCGAAGGAGGACGTTGATGGGCGTGATGATACGGACAAGCGAGCCACTGTCCAAATTCAAGCGGGAGAACTCAAAATAAGCATTCCTGTTGAGCCTGTTACAGAAGCACTCGCAGAGCGAGGCGAAGCACGAGTGCCATACGGTGGGGTTTTATACACTGAAGTAGCTAATCCTAAGGATGCACTTGAGGACTTCGAAAAGTATGATTGCGATTCCTTTGATGAAAAATATGTTGATGAAATTCGTCAAGTTCTCAATAAGGCTCACAGTCTTTTACCGGAGGAAAGCGTTTCAGCTGCCTTTGAGCAGTTTCTTCAAGCAAGAGCTCAGATTAGCGCATATGCAAAACGGCTACAGGATATGCCAATGCTTCAGGTCATCAGCAGCTATAAGAGCTTTAAGGAATACTTATTGACTTATAAGGCTCTGTTGTCCTCCATCAAGGATGACTATTCCAAGCTAAGCGAGCTTGATTCCGAGGAGATTAAGCGAATCATTTCTTGCATAATTGCTTTGGATACATTGTTTGTTATTGGCCGCGAAAACTCTCACGCCATTCCAATGCCATGTAATCCATTATATCTTTGGAAATATATTAAGCTCGCAGAGGAAATGCTTGAAAGCCGTGGACTTACCGAGGGAAGCGACTGCTATCTGTCGGACAAGGACAAGGAGTTTGTTCTTAGAAAGGCCGAGGATATTCCCGACCCATTAACACTAATAATGCTTCCAAAAAATTTAACGAACGCTGAATGTTTGCCCCTTGCTGGGAGAATAGGTTGTATTCCCATTTACTCAACGAAGCCGCAAATTAGCGACAGCAATACGGGTATGGAGCTTGTTAAACAGGGAATTATTAGATATATGTGTCTATATCCACATTCAAGTATGATGCTTAGAATTTGTTTTATTAATCCTCCCTCGGTCGAAGCAGTTGTTAGCATGTTGAAAAGTCTTGATAGGGATAAGGAGTTTTCATCCTTTGGCTCTGTTGGGATTGATTTAACGATTTTCAGAACTAAAGAGGCTCCCACCTCGTGGGTTGAGCTTGAGGACAAATCACTTAATGATGGCATGCTCGGTAAAATCAAGGGCAAGCGCAACGGTAGCTTCAATCTTTCCATCGTAAACAAGGAACTTAGCTATGACGAGGTAATTAAACAGCTTTCAAGGGAGCAGCATTTCCTTATTATTTTTGACCCAAATGAAAAAACAGTGGAAACTGCAAGAAACAGCCGAAATATCCATATCCATCCACTATGTGTGCCTAAGATATACGAATATAAAAAACTCAGCGGAAAGGTCGCCATTCGCCCCGCAAATGAGGGTGAGCTTTTTGCAGACTATGCAAACATTGTGGAAAAGCTATATAATCAGCCTTCAGCCTTTGGACATCGGAATGTTTTCGACCGCTCCCCCATTACAGAGGAAACGTATAAGCAGCTTTTGAATAAGACGGACTGGCTTATGCTACTTGACCAGAGTCTGAAAAGCTGGGACATTTGCTTACGCTCCACGAGTGAAAAGCTCTATTACAAGGGATACGATTATCGCTCAGCTGGTATCTATTCGAAAAACAGTAAGAAGTTCGTAATGGGCTATAAGGATATTATAGCAAGGTGCGGAAACTATATTCCCAACGAAAAGGGGATCCAGGATGTCATTGCCACTATCCGAGCAATTAACGAGGATGGCTTGCTTAGCATTGCGTCTCATTCCACAAACCAAATATTTGACTTAAAACATGGAAAAGGTAGCTTGGGTCTTGCTATTGCTGCAATAAAATATAAAACTCGTTATCCAAATTCAATCTTGGTCGGGTTAGATACACAACTTGCTCGTGAGTGGCTTTCGGATAGAGAGGATGGCAAGCTGCCAGATTTGGTTGGACTGCGCTTCGATGACGAATATGCGCCAAGTATTGATATTATTGAGGTGAAAACCTATGATGAGGGTGCATATAAAGTTGAAAACAATTTAATTTCAGGCCACGCTGTAGAGCAGGTGGCAATAATAGAAGAATTACTCAGGGAGATTTTTGGCTCGGCAGAAAGGCTTACTACTGTGTCGCGGCGTGAAATTCTTCGTGAGCAGGTATTTGAGAATGTTTTCTGCTCCAATTATGAGCCAGATAGAAAGCAGGAGTTAAGTGAATGGCTTAATAAGCTGTTTGCGGGACAATTCTCAATCAAGACAAATAAGACCATTTGCCATATCGACTTTAACGCGTCAACAAGCCATTGTCAGGAGTATAAGGGTGCTGAACAGTTTAGTAATGCTGTATTTGTCTTGGACAAAATCGGCCATACAGAAATCCAAAAAATCCTAACCTCATCGCTTACAGCGGAGGAATTTTGTGCATTGCCCGAAGAGCCTATCAAGGAAATAGAAACTGAAATAATGAAACAAGCAAAAAGCGATGCCGATAAAAGCTCTGATGAATATAATGGCAAATTCGCCGTTCGTCCCCAAGGTCATAAATCAGATAATGAAGCGTCACAAGTTTCTATTCCTATCGTGACTGATAAGATTGAGTCTGATGCAGAGCTGAAGGAAAAATGCGTTAGATTAAATATGGTTTTAAAAAGCTATGGGATCAACGCCGAACCAGTTGATATCGAGTTAGTCCAAAGAGCAGCTCGCTTTTTTCGCTTTAAGTTGATCCTGAAGCCGGGAGAAAGTCTAAATAATCTCAAGAAAAGACGCGAGGATATTGCGCGAGAGCTTGAAGCGGCTGGCGAGGTGTTTATTGACAACATTAAAGGAACTCGCTTCGTTGGGCTTGATGTTCCGTTTTCTGATATCAGCGAGCCATTAGTTTTATTGGAAAATCTTCATAGACTCACAGACCGTCAGGGGAGCTTAAATATCTTAGCAGGGCAACAACCTGATGGAGAGTACCAAAGCATAGATTTGGCAAAAGCTCCACATATGCTAATTGCTGGTACAACCGGCTCCGGGAAAACCATATTCTTATATTCCATTATTGTTAGTCTGTTAAGCCAGCTATCTGCTGACGCGCTTGAGCTATTAATAATCGACCCTAAGCAGACAGATTTCCATTTCTTTGAGAACTTACCCTGCCTGAGAGGGAATAGGGTTCTTGTAGATGCTGAAGCAGCATTAGAGGCTTTAGAGAGAATCAATGCTGAGGATAAAGAGCAGCGCACCCTACAAATACGCGCTGCAAACAGCCGAGATATTGACTCCTATAACGCAAAGAATCCTATGCGAAAAATGAAACGATTAGTTGTAGTAATTGACGAATATGCTGATTTAGTCCAAGCTGCGGAGCTACAGGGCAAGGATGTCCGAAGGAGCTTTGAGGCTAATCTGTGTATGCTTGCGCAAAGAGTGCGAAATCTTGGCATTCATTTAGTGATTGCTACACAGCAGCCACGCGCTACAATAGTAACCTCCTCCTTGAAAGCTGTTTTGCCGTTCCGAGTATCCTTTAGACTTCCCTCTCATGTGGATTCACAAACAATCCTCGATAGAGCGGGAGCGGAGGATTTGCTCGGGAAGGGCGATATGCTTATGCAAACCGATAGTGATTTGCTCCGCTTACAAGGCTTTTATATTAGTGAAGAGGAGTTGATAAGCTTTCTTGAAAGCAAGCAGGAATGAGGTGTATTAGTGAACGTTATAGCTGGCGAGCTTACTCAAGCCCGATTCCTTAGAGAATTAAAAAACCGATTTATCTGCGAGGTGGAATTGGCAGGACAAATTGTCGAATGCTACGTTCCTTCCTCATGTCGCCTTGCCAATTTTTTTGAGCTTGCAGGAAAGTCAGTCTTCGTAAGGCCAACCATCAGTCAAGGTGCTAGAACACAATATGCTCTTGTTGCCATTCCATATAAGCAAAGCTATATACTTCTAAACTCCTCCCTGGCAAATCGAGTAATTGAGGAAGACATAAGAGGTAGGCGGTTTTCATTCTTAGGAAAGCGCGGTCTGATACTCAGGGAGCATCGTGTTGAGAACTATAAGGCAGATTTGTTTGTTGCTGACTCAAAGACTATAATTGAAATAAAGAGTATCATATCAACAAGTAAAACCGCCATTTTCCCAACGGTATATTCAGAACGAGCTATTGAACAATTAAAAGCATTGAAGGCTTTGCTCTGGGGTGGATATAAGGCTTGCTATGTAATTGTTTCGTTAAATCCATATGTAAAGGAAATTGTAATTGACAGAGATGCAAGCTTATTTCTACCTCTTACTGAATGTGTGGCTTTGGGGATGACAGTAAAGGGCTTTGCATGTAGACTAAAGGATGGCTATATTATCCTTGACAAGAAACTTTACATTGACCTGTAAAATCGCTCCATCAAATATAGTAATGAAAGTGCGAGGAGGGACGCCCTATGAAGAAAACAAAAATCTATCTATCCAAAGCCGCATGGCGATATGTTATACATAGCCTTAACGAACTCCGAACTAAACTGATTAGCGAAGGGCAATACACCGACACGGTGGACGAAACGCTGTATAAGGTTATGAACGCTAAAACAAAGCGGGTAAAGGTTGCGGGGTGACGGCTATGGAATCTAACACCTTTGAAAAAGCCTTTGGCGACTTCATTGACCGCCACGAATACGACGAAGCGCAGAGCGCATTATTTGATATGGTACGCATATCATTCAAAGCCGGGTGGGAATCCGCGGGCGGCAATCCTCCCGAACCGCAGCCCGTAATCAGGATTATTCATGGAAAGCAGGATGAAGAACCACTTAAACAATTGAATACATAGATTGAGCCGTTTGTCTTAGAACAAGCGGCTTTTCCATTTCCTCCGTTACATAGCCGTTTCTGTCCAATCCCGGACAGGAGCGGCTAAATACATTGGAAGGAGGAACCTGCAATGTCAAATTGTAAAGTCATTGCGATATGCAATCAGAAAGGCGGCGTGACCAAGACCACGACTACGGCAAATCTTGGTATCGGGCTTGCCATGCAGGGAAAAAAGGTACTTCTCGTTGACGCAGACCCCCAGGGTGATTTGACTACCGCCTTGGGATGGCCGGACAATGAAAGCCTGCCTGTCACGCTCTCGACTGTCATGGAAAAGATTATCCATGACGAGGATTTTGATCATTTCGGTGGTATCCTGCACCATGACGAGGGCGTTGACCTGCTCCCGTCCAGTATTGAGCTGTCCGGCATGGAAATGAGCCTTGTTAACGCCATGAGCCGGGAATTTACCCTGCGCGAATACCTGAGCCGCGTTAAGCATGAGTACAATTATGTGATTATCGACTGTATGCCGAGCTTGGGAATGATTACGATTAACGCCCTCGCCGCC
>Ga0153996_1000952_pt1 | contig 12237 bp, 13 predicted proteins | sample TSNC080MetaG_FD_104728 | JGI IMG/M metagenome (GOLD analysis project Ga0153996, IMG submission 104728) | Attine ant fungus gardens microbial communities from North Carolina, USA - TSNC080 MetaG | ecosystem: Host-associated > Fungi > Mycelium > Unclassified | place: USA: North Carolina, Lumber... | reverse complement strand
TGTAGTATATAATGTAGATTATTCCCTCCAGAAGCCTCATCTAATTCTCTGAGGAATCTCCTGGAGGTAGGTTGTAACCATATTTCATAAATTATAATTAACTGAGGAATCTCCTGGAGTCTTTCACTCTAGTCACCCTTACAGCAGAATTAGATCCTATTGTCAGAGCCCCGGAATTTCTCAGTGGACAGCCCCCCTCCGGTCGCCCTCTGCTAACAAACTCCAGCCCCCTGATCACCCCACTCCAAAGAGATGTCGCTCCCTGCAGACACCCCCCCAGCCGTCGCCGATGCCTTAGGCTACCTGCAGCACCATCTCCAGGAGTTAACTGAGCGTCAGAATGCTTCAGAACATGTTATTAACAATACCCTCATGGGCCTAACAGCCCAAATACAACAGCTCACTCAACTGATGACCGGCCCTGCCCCCACTCCGACAGTCGCTCCGCCTCCAATAACAACGTCTCCCCCTCCTGTCAACCCTCCTTCCCCGGTCCTGTCCACCCCGACCAAACAGCGGATGAGGCCAAAACTTCCTTCTCCACCTGACTTCTCCGGTGAATGAACTTCTGGTTGAGCCTTTTTAAATTCCTGTACATTATACCTATGCCTAACTCCAGAGCAGTTTAGCTGCGATGAGGAGAAAATCTTTTGGACACTCGCCTTTTTCAAAGATGGACGTGCCGTGAGGTGGTCCGAGAACCTCTTTCGCCAGGAGGCGGATACTGGCGTTTTTCCTATCCAGTCTTGGGCCAACTTCGAACAATAGTTCCGGAGTCAATTCTTCCTAGTCAATGCAGAAGCGGATGCCGTTAATGCTCTGGAAGGCTCCTCGTACTACCAAGGAAACCGGACGGTGGACGACTACCTGAACTGCTTCCTAACCTTGGTCTCCAATGCCAGATACACTAACCCCCGGACTCTTATGGTGAAGTTCCGCCAAGGCCTCAAGACGAACATTCAGGGCCAAATCGCCACTATGCCCTTCGGACAACCCGCTAACACTGATCCAGAGGCTTGGTATGCAGCTGCCTGGAGGATCGACCAAGCGCAATTGACCAATGAGGCTTTTCAATCCACACTCCGGTCAACGACTACGGCACCTACACACTCCGCCTTTCCCCGGCCTGTCCCTCTCTCGATGTTCTGCCTGCCTCAGTCCGCTCTGCCTCCCATTCTCCCGAGACCTGCTCTGTCTGTACCATCTGGAGGGATACCTATGGACGTGGACACTGTCTGGAAGACGTGCCCTATACCTCCGTAGGGATGTTATCGATGTAGAGAGCCCAACCATCTCGTAAAGGACTGTCCCCACTGTCTAGACGTCCAGAGGTTAACTGCGGAGCAACAGGAAGAATTGATTGAAGATTTGATGGCCTTGAAAGATGCAGTAGCAGAAGAGGAAGTTGGCTCCTCCCCAGAGGAGGATTTTGTTTAGTGCGGCCGGCGAAAAGTGCACCCCGGTCGCTGCTAGTTAATAGGTTCGCTATATTAAACGTAGAAGAAGTCAATACAGAAATTTGTGAACCTATAGACATACCCCCTCTCTTCCCCTCCGCTCTGGGCAGGACAGCCCTGCCTCGGAGGCCCAAATGGGAAAAAAAACTCTCCAGACGACTCTCCGCCAACACCCTCGACACCCACGGAATGTCTATCATCCTGCCTATAGAGATCTGTACCACCGACACCAGCGAGGTGCATTCCGTCAAAGCGCTTTTGGACTTTGGAGCCACCGGCAACTTCATAGACAAGGATTTTGTCCGTATGAAAGGTATTAGTACCCAAAGCATCTCTCGTCCTATACCGGTGTTCAATGTGGACGGCTCCCCTAACAAAGCAGGACAAATCTCTGAAGTGGTGGATGTAATTCTCCATTATAAGACCCACTCCGAAAGGACGTTCCTTGCCGTCTCTAACCTCGGAAAGCAAAGCATGATCCTCGGCTACACCTGGCTCAAGGACCATAATCCGGAGATCAATTGGCAAACCAGGGAAGTGCAGATGAATAGGTGCCCCCCTCAATGTGAAGGATGCCGTGCGATATGAAAGGAACGAGCGTCGCGGAGGAAAATGGAGGCCAGAGCCGTCAACGTCTGTCGATCCAGACCCCCTCTGGAATATGCGGAAGACTCGGAAGAAGATGAGACCCCCCTCCGGATATGCGAGGTTGAATACGAGCAAGGGGACAGACTCTTCATGACGAGGATTCTCCTGGAACCTGCTGCGGAAGACCTTTGTGCCACCTCTACGATCTCCCAGAAACTTGCGGAAGGAGCCCGTCGAGCCTCAGAGATGCGGAAGGGACTTCTCACCCTACCCAACTGTGTTAAAGGATTTGAATTGGTGTTCACAAAGGAAGACTTCGACATCCTCCCAGAGCATAGGCAGTGGGACCACGTGATTGAGCTCGTTCTGGGCTCGGAGCCCAAGTCATTGAAGGTCTACCCCCTGTCTCTGGTGGAACAAAAGGAGTTGGACTCTTTCCTAGAAGAGAACCTGCATACCAGGCGAATTCGTCCTTCCAAATCTCTCATGGCAGCCCCGGTATTCTTCATCAAGAAAAAGGACGGCTCCCTCCGGTTGGTTCAGGACTACCGAGCACTCAATTCCATGATGGTCAAGAATAAGTACCCCCTCCCACTGATCTCTGAACTCGTATCGCAACTCCACGGAGCCAGATACTTCACCAAGCTGGACGTTCGTTGGGGTTTTAACAACGTCCACATTAAGCCTGGAGATGAGTGGAAAGCAGCCTTCCAGACCAATCGAGGCCTGTTTGAACCCTTGGTAATGTTCTTTGGCATGACTAACAGCCTAGCCACCTTCCAAACTATGATGAACGATATCTTCCAGGACCTCATAGCGGAAGGTATCATAGTGGTCTACCTGGACAACATCCTGATCTTTACTAGGATAGAAGAGGAGCATGTGAAGGCTATCAGACAGGTGCTACAGGTCCTACAGAAACACAAACTTTTCTTCTGCCCAGAGAAATGCGAGTTCTACAAGGAGTGAATCGAGTACTTAGGACTAGTCATTTCAGAAAACAAAGTTTCCATGGATCTGGTCAAGGTTGCAGGAGTTCAAGAGTGGCCTACTCCGGAAAACAAGACAGACATCCAGGCTTTCCTGGGCTTTGTCAACTTCTACCAAAGGTTCATCTAGGATTTCTCTGCCAAAGCTTGACCCCTCTTCGACTTAATGTGCTCCAAACAAGTCTGGACGTGGAGTGGAAGGGAACAGACGGCCTTTGAAGACCTCAAGATAGTGGTGACCACTGCTCCAGTGTTGATGTCCCCTCAGGACTCGGAGCCCTTTTGGGTTGAAGCGGATAGTTCGGACTTCGCCACAGGAGCAGTCTTGTCTCAGCAGTCGATGGCGGATGGCAAATGGTACCCCGTAGCGTTCTACAGTAAGTCCTTGTCCTCCGTGGAGTGGAATTATGAAATCCATGACAAGGAAATGCTAGCCATCATCCATGCACTAGAAGAGTAGAGGCACTTCCTGGAAGGAGTGACCCATCTGGTAGAGATCTGGACCGACCACAAGAACCTCGAGTATTTCATGACAGCCAAGAAACTTAACCGTCATCAAGCCTGTTGGTCCTTGCATTTGGCTAGGTTCAACTTCCTGCTTCACCACCACCCGGGACGTACCATGGGCAAACTGGATGCACTGTCGAGGAGAGCTGATCACAGAAATGGAGCCTCGGACAACGAGAACATAGTCCTCCTGCAACCGGAATTTCTTACAGTACATGCTCTGGAAGGGGTGGAACTGACAGGCATAGAGCAGAAGATCTTGTCCGACATCCGTAAGGGAATGGGAACGGAGACCAAGAGGAACCCATAGCTAAGGCAGCACGAGAGCTTCGGAGCTCCGCTAATGAGGCAATACATTCCTCGGAGTGGTCGAACGTAAATGGCCTACTCCGGTTCCAAGGGAAGATATACATACCGCGGAGTCCGGACTTATGCAGGCAGATTGTAGCCCTTTGCCATGATACCCAGATCGCAGGACATCCCGGATGCTGGAAGACACTGGAACTAGTGTCCCAGAACTACTAGTGGCCCCAGATGTCTAGGTATATCAGCCAGTATATGAGTACTTGCGACCTCTGCCTCCGGATGAAACCTTGGCGACATTCTCCTGTTGGCAAGCTTCAACTGCTCTCCGTTCCAGATGCATGGTGGGATACCCTCAGTGTCGATTTTGTGGTCGAACTCCCAGAGTCCTTTGGACATGACGCTGTCATGACGGTCGTGGATGCTGTCTCCAAAAGAGTACACTTCATTCCGACGCACACAACGGTCACAGCGGAAGGAGCAGCCCAACTCTTTCTCCATTACGTCTGGAAACTCCATGGCCTCCCAAAACGTGTCGTCTCCGATCACAGACCTCAATTCGTAGCTCTGTTCACCAAGGAACTGTACAGGCTACTAGGTATACGAATATCCTCTTCTACAGCTTGACATCCCCAGACAGATGGACAAACGGAACACGTCAACCAAGAGCTCGACCAGTTCCTCCGCCTATTTGTCAACAAACAGCAGGACGACTGGTATGACCTTCTACCCATTGTGGAGTTTCAGCACAACAACCACGTTCACTCCGCGACACAACAACCTCCATTCCTACTGGACACGGGACAAATCCCTTGCATGGGTTTCGAGCTGAGACAAGACCTTTCTAGCCTGGAGACGGTCAACGAATTCACCAAGAGAATGGAGTTCACTACCGAGAAAGCCAAGTCCGCAATCTATACAGCACAGGAAGACATGACAAGGTACTACAATCAAAGAAGGTCTCCAGCCCCCGTATTCCAACCAGAAGACCGGGTATACCTAGACGTGTCAGATATCAAAACGACACGTCCGTCTCCAAAGTTGTCACATCGCAGACTAGGACCCTTCGAAATCGAGCGCCAAGTAGGGCCGTTAGCCTACCAACTCAAGTTGCCCCACGGATTGAGACAGTTGCACCCAGTGTTCAATGTGGTCAAGTTGTCCGCTGCTCCGGACGATCCGATACCAGGAAGGAAGCCAAGAGCCCCACCGCCACCTATTGTCTTCGACAGAGAACCAGAATAGGAGGTAGAGGAGGTATTGGATAGTCGCTGGCACCGGAGGAGGTTCCAGTTCCTGATTAAGTGGAAAGGTTTCAGCAGAGAGCACAACTCTTGGAAGATGGCCTCCGATGTCAAGGCGCCAGACCTCGTCGCAGAATATTACCGAAAACACCCAGCCGCCCCAAGACACATCTGCTGGACAGACTTTGACACTCTTTTCAAGCCTGGAACCATTGCTTCGAGGCGCAGCAACCTTGGAGGGGGGGTAAATGTAAGAGGACCCCTAATCCGTGACTTCAGAGCCCATTCTAGAGCTCCGGAACGACCCTGTAGCCAATCCAATATTACTATGTAATATTGGGTCTTACTCCCATCATTCTGAGAGCACTCCATTGCCACCCAACGCACTTTCCTTGTTCAGACCTTGGTTACCGATGCAGGGACACGAAGACACTGTAGTATATAATGTAGATTATTCCCTTCAGGAGCCTCATCTAATTCTCTAAGGAATCTCCTGGAGGTAGGTTGCAACCATATTTCATAAATTATAATTAACTGAGGAATCTCCTGGAGTCTTTCACTCTGGTCGCCCTTACAAAGAGTATCTACTGTATATATACCTATGTACCATGAGATAGTAATGAGGAGAACATATGGCAGACATGAGGTCTGCTAAGTAAAGAACACGCCCCACCAGTGAGGTGCTGACTGAGCCATTAGATATATGAAGTAATGTGAAATGAAGAAGTAGTCCATGTGTAGAACACCTGAAGACAATGAGGTCGATCATTACACTGAGGACCTTGATCTAATTTAGTCAATTAAATCTCCTTTGAACCTTGACCTAGAAAAGCTAACCATAGACAAGTTAACCTTCTATGTCCCTTTAGAATACTATGGCTTTCTCAAGGTATTTTCTAAAGAAGCATCCTCTTGATTACCCAAACACAAATCTTGGGATTATGCTATTGAACTCAAACCAAACTTTATTTCCCAATCCAGTAAACTCTATCCTCTAAACCCAGAGGAGAACAATATCACTAGGGAAATAATCAATGAACACCTAGTAAGGGAAACAATTCATTCTTCAAAGTCCCCATAGACTTCTGGATAATTCTTTATTAACAAAAAGAATAGGACAAAACAACCCTACCAGGACTACCAATACCTCAATGACTGGACCATCAAGAATGTATACTCTCTTCCCTTAGTCTCAGATCTTCTTAATAAACTTAAAGGGGCTAAGTATTTTACAAAATTTGATATTCTTTGAGGCTATATGTCACACTCTGTGACCTTGACGCATACTATGACACACACATATACATCAAATCTCAGCCCCACTTAGTCAGCAGATTATATCATCTTTTTTCCTCTCCTATAGTATTTAAACACTAGTACTAGTCATAGTTACTTAGTTTCATTCTCCCTTGGGAAAGCTCCTCTCTAGTTTTATCATCTTTTGTCCCTTCTCATTATATATCTTGAATCTATACAAGTGGAAAGGTGTAGGAGATAGAGAACTAATTGTAGAAACCAAGAGTCCTCTTTCTATTGGGATAGAATCTAGGAGCCGATCCTGACACTATAATAATATCTGAATCAAGAAAGGTGATGAGTGGAAAGCAGCATTCAAGACAAAGTTTGGACTTTTTGAACCCACTGTGATGTTCTTTGGTCTCTGTAACTCTCCTGCCATATTTCAGAAGATAATGGACAGTCTCTTTGCCATTTCCCTTGCTGAAGAATAGGTTCTGATCTATATGAATGATATTCTAATCTTCTCTGACAACAAGAAGGATCTAAGGCTCTATACCTATTGTATTCTTAAAATTCTTACTAACTATGACCTCTACCTCAGACCAGAAAAATGTGAGTTTGAAAGGATAGAAATCAAGTACCTTGGATTTATTATTAGCAATAACCAGATCCAAATGGACCCCAAGAAGATTCAAGATATTCTTGACTGCTAGTCCCTATTAACAGCTGACAAGTATACTTATTTCTTGGATTTGGCAACTTTTACCAACACTTCATCTACCACTACTCTGAACTTGTCCATATACTGAACCAACTCACCAAGAAGAATCACCTATTCAACTGGACTAACAATTAGCTGTCAGCATTTGAAGAACTCAAAGAATGATTTACCTCTCAACCTGTTCTCACTATGCTAGACACAGCCAAACCCTTTCTCCTCAAAACTAATGCCTCCAACTTTGCTACTGGGGCTTTTTTGATGCAAAGGAATGACCTGGGTTGATCTTACCCTATCTCATTTCTCTCTTGGTCCCTTTCCAAAACTGAAAGACAATATCAGATTTATGATCAGAAACTCCTTGCTATTATCTGGGCACTAGAAGAATATTGACATTATCTCCAAAGATCCCTCTTCTCCACTCTTGTCCTTTGTGACCATAAGAATCTTATCTACTATCGACAACCTCAATGACTTAACCCTTGTCAGGCTAAATAGATGTTTTATTTCTCTGAATTCCCCCTCCAACTTTTTATAAACCAGGCATCCAAATCATTGTTGCTGACACTCTCTCACATAGATCTGATCATGTAGTTAGAATTGAGGACAACAATGACAATCTCACTATGCTTCTCCCATACTTGTTCCCTAAAGAACAACCCCTTGACGTCTTAACTATCGTTTTACCAAACTCTCTCTTCATTTGTCCTATTGACTTCTCACTTCTATCTCAACTACAGTCTCTTCTGGAAAAGGACCTAATAGCACAATGGATCACCTCCATGATCACCAATCCTACTACCCAGAAGCAACTACCTGTAAGGGCAACTAGGGCACAAGACTCTAGGAGAATCCTCAGTTAATATTACAGTTTGTAGTTATGATACAACTCACCTCCAGAAGAATCCTTAGAGATTAGGATAAGGCTCCTGAAGGGATATTCTACATTATATACTAGGTTTACATTCCTTGTGTCAGGGTCAGTATAATCGGAGCTATACTAGTATGTTTAAGTATTACTTTAGTAATACTTGAACAGGCTTAGGTCGCTCTGGAGCATTATTATACAGTTCCAGGATGAAAATAGAGCTATCCCCTTATATTTATCTTCTCTTCAAGATTGCTACATCTCAGAGCAATAGACTCTAGATGAAAGATATTGTTGAACTTTGTATGTCAGATGTGTCTCGGAGCCCCCAGGTGTTTGTAATGGAACTCTGCTGTCAGTTCTGGTATGGAGACTTCGGAGGCGGATTCCTAAGAATTATGTTCATGGCCATACCCTTTCCACTTGATGAGATACTGGAATCTTCTCTAGTGCCAATGACTGTCAAGTATCTCCTTGTCATATGATGGAAAATAACTATTAAATAATATAATTTCTTTTATATTTTATATTATTACTAATTTTTCACTCCTAAACTCCTGTTGTCTACTCCTATAGGATCAGGATATAGACTAGTTACTTGTACTCCTCCTATTCCAGACTTAGTATAAGTACTTCAGTAGTTACATCCTAGTTCCTTAGTTTGTAGATTAAAGTCATTTATGTCTTTAATATCCATCTCCACTCCTATCAATCTATATACCACTCCTCTCCTGTACTCCTGACAACAATTCTGTCTTCCTGAAATACACAACCACACATGCGACAGCAGATCAAGGCACAGTATACAAGCTAAGACCAAAGTTGTTCCCCCACTTTTGTTGTCAACTTCCTTCAACTCTGGAGTAATTCTGCTCCACTCTGGGTTACTCTGCATGTTCTTGACAGAATCTACAAACTAATATTGGTTACTGTTGCACTCAACTACCTCAACTTTACCATGTTTACTCGTTTGCTCCGCTATTCCTGTCCTTCACACTGATTGATGTCTAATTCCATTTGTTCAACTACAGTGTTTCTAGCAGATGTAGTCTCCAGATGCTCTGAAACCATGCCACATTAGAACAAACGAGTTCAGTTTCTGACCCCTCATCCCTGACTCCTGCATCCTCAACCTCCACTCTAGAGTCGACCAACTAGTTTGACTTCAGATTCTATGTCTTTACAATCAGTTGCTCCTATCATCGAGTCCAATCCTTTCATTTCACAGTCTAACCCATCTGTCCATCCACCCTCCGATATAATCAATGCTCCCCACCATCTGTTCAATACTCTAGGATAACCTCCAGTTGCTCCTCCTATTAAGATCCGTGTTCTGGATGTCTTTGATAGGACAGACCCACACCAACTTCACTATTTCCTTTTCTAATGTTATCTTTACTTCTGCTCTGGACCAACCATCTTTAAATCAGACTTTGACAAAGTTAATTTTGCAATGACTTATGTGTCCAGAGTAGTACAAGATTGGCTTCAGGTAGTATTGGAACAGGAGGATCAAGGCATTCATTATGCGTGGCTATACTCCTGGCCTTCCTTTATCAAAGAAATGCACACTTGCTTTGGTATCCCAGACGTTGTAGCAGAAGCAGCTCACTCCTTAGATCATCTCCATATGAATTCTGACAATCGAATTGCAACTTACAACATTGCTTTTCTCCGGTACTCTGCTGAGTTACAGTGGACAGAGAATGCTCTCTGCCATAGGTACTATGTTGGACTCCCTGATCGCATTCAGGATATTATTTCCACTTGTAAAGGAGATAAACCTTCTATCTTCCAGACTCTATATACTATAGCCATCTCCATCGACAATCATTTCTGGGAACGAAAACGTGAGTCTGAGAGGGTTCTGCAACATTTCTTATATCTGGGATATTTAGAGTCTGTGTCGGAATTGTCACTATCTGATTTCGATTCCGATATTGAGACCTCAGAGTCTTCTGATAGGTTTTTCACTCGGCAACAACCTCTGTCCCTAGACCTCTCTGACTCCATCTTGGAATTGTCTTTGTCTGTTTCTGATTCTGGTTCCATAGTCTCTAAGTTGTCTACTAGTGCTCCATTCTCTGCTCTGCAACAAATTTTGTTATCAGAGCTCTTTGATTCTGCTTCTGTTCTGTTATCCTCGACTTCCAGTTCTGATCCTGGAATCCCGGAGTCTCCAGTCAAACTCAAGTTACTAGTAAACTTGTTCTCTGGACTTGGTAGCAACCTCTCTTTAGAGTCATTGTTCTAGGTCTTCTATTTCTGTCAATCTGTCTTTGCTTTTGCTTCTTGGTCTCTGTTCTGCCTGTTTTTGTTCTGTTCTTAGTCTGGTTCTGTTCTCTGTCTTATCTGGTACTTCAATTTCATTCTGTGCTCTTCTATATTCCTTTGGCTAATCAACAATAAATATTGTCCAATCCTTCATTCCAGTCTATGTTTTTCCATGTTATAACTACCTCTGGCAACCTTCCACTTCTTGTTTCCCCTGGCTTTGCATGAATTTTGGGCTTCCATGCCACTCCGCTTGTCTTGTCTTGCTCATTAGTCCAGGATCCGTGATATATCTCACTGCTGATCCATTGATTAACCAAAATATAATCACAACTTATTCTATCATTTCTGCCTGAAGTACTCGTATCTGTCTAGTGTTTCCAACTTTCATTGGTTTACCACTCTGGTATAGTCAAATTTCTAACCACTATTTCTGTCTGACAACTCTGCTCTGGACTTGTCAAATATGTTATTCCAACAACTCCTCTGCAAATTCCAGCCTCTGCCAAGCTTCCATGCCCAATCTGGGACCTCTATATCCACTTTGGGTTTTTGTACCCATCTCTATCCCACTATCCAGACTATTACCAATAAACTTTTTCAAAAGTTTGTCTCTGTTATTCCATGGCTTACTTGCACCAAAGTCCAGGACCATAACTCTAATACTTTAATTTCTTACTCTTGTCGCTAGATGATGGGACACCTAGCCTTAAGAAGGGGATAGGGATCAAACCACTTCTCTAAAAGGACAAATTTCTGTGCTGGACACATATTTTATTCAAACTGAATTACAAAATTTTATTCTTTATTCTACTCTGTTGGACTGCACAGACAACACCAGAGTTCCAATTTCTTCTTCTATCCCTTCCATTTCATCTCCTCCAATCTTGATGTCCATTTTGGACCACTCGTTATCACACTCCTCTTCCACAATCTCTCTGTCTTTTCCCTTGTTAATCCTCTCCACTACCTCCATTTCCTCTCCTCTAGACTTCAGCCAGGAGATTATATCATCTCCCAGAGTCTTCGACCTTATCTCTGCTATCCTCTCTAGCGCATCTGCAACCCTCCAGACCTGGATGACCAATTCGTCCACCTTCCTTAACTTCTCTAACACCTGCTCCTTCTACTCCACGTCCATCTGTTGCTTCGTTTTTTTTGCTTATGCCTACCTCACCATTTCTTCCTTTGCCTTTCTTTGTGCTCCATCTGTGTCAAAAGGCTTACAGGTAGCCTTAGCCTTGGCACAGAGAGCATAGAACATTATGTTGTTATGCCGGACAGCCATTTAGATAAAAGGGACATTTTTCACCTTAATAATGAAAATAACCAGCTCAAGAGACGAGTTTGGTCCCCCAGAGATATCTATTAGATACCTAGTCATGGACTTGAGCACACCACTTGAGTAGCAGAGTAGTGGCTATGACCACCACTACAGAAACCTCATAGAGATTGTCTAGAGAATTTCATAACAGATTTATAACAGAACTCTCCTCTAGAGTGCTTTCGAGAGCAGAAAGGACCTTAGAAGATGTTCTCTAACAGAATGATATCATATCTTGGTGGTAGTGACTTATTTATAATGTTTAGGTTACCATCAGAGCAAGACCATTATTACTGATGGCTAATTATAGCAAGAACTAGCAAGATGAGTTCTCTTGAGGACTGTATCACAAATCTAACAGAAGAAGACTGAGGCTCAAAGATGTGATGAGGTATAAAAAAGTAGGAGAAGGACTAGAGAGGTCAGAAAAAGAGGTCAGATAGCAAGATAGAAGAAGAAGTATTTGATGAAGACAATATGCTTGAGAGCAAAACAACTTAAGATTGCCACTTCTCTCTATAGCCCAGCAAAAGGCTCAAGAGCCATCCATTGTTTAGAGAAGAACCCCTGGAGTAGGATTAGAGGAGTAGGAAGTGGTAGCCAAGTGATTGGAAGAGGTGCCATTTTATCATTTCACTCTTACTATCTTTGGGAATTTGGGAGTTTTCTTTGTTTCTTTTCTTTTGTTGTATCATTGCTTTGTAATCCTAATAAAATACTTTAGGG
>Ga0153996_1000949_pt1 | contig 12262 bp, 12 predicted proteins | sample TSNC080MetaG_FD_104728 | JGI IMG/M metagenome (GOLD analysis project Ga0153996, IMG submission 104728) | Attine ant fungus gardens microbial communities from North Carolina, USA - TSNC080 MetaG | ecosystem: Host-associated > Fungi > Mycelium > Unclassified | place: USA: North Carolina, Lumber... | reverse complement strand
TCCTATAAAGAGCTGGTTTTTAAAGCAGATTATCTGTATGAGAAACAGGCTTATGTTTTAGCCATGAAACTCTATGAACAATGCTGGGAATATGCCGAAGATGAGGTACAGCAAAAGATTTTACTGGTGAAGCTGAGAAGATGTGGTTTGGCACAGTGATCAGGGAAGAATGCCTCTAATAATCTGGAGAATGCCATTGATATCGACAAGGGTTAATGGTATGATGCAAATAAAATAAAAAATTTGTTAGCTGCCGGAAAAGATCCGGATAAAGCCAAATATTTGATACAAGGAGGTAAATGAGATGATTTTATCAGATAAAACCATCAGCCGGATGCTGACGGAAAAAGTTCTGGAGATCACACCGATGGAAGCGGACCAGATTCAACCGGCCAGCGTGGATATCCGGCTTGGCCGGACATTTTGCGTCGTGGAGGATACTTCCGACGGTATTATCAGCCTGAGTAATGAAATAAGTTACCGGACCATTGAAACGGACAAGTACCTGCTGCTTCCGGGGCAGTTTGTACTGGCTTCAACGATGGAGTATTTCCGTCTGGGAGATGATATGACGGCCTTTGTGGAAGGACGAAGTTCGCTCGGGCGGATGGGCTTGTTTATTCAAAATGCGGGCTGGGTGGACCCCGGATTTGAAGGAGAGATTACACTTGAGCTCTTTAATGCCAATCGCTGTGCGATCGAACTGACGTCGGGACGAAGGGTTGGTCAGCTGGTATTTGCGCAGCTGGATCAGCCGGCGCTCAGACCGTATAACGGAAAGTATCAGGGCCAAAGGGGGGCGACCGGGTCGCGGGTGTACCTGGACTCGGATCGACGATAGAATGATGGACAACTCTGCTGAGGGCAGAGTTGTTTTTTATTCTGAACAATACGAGTGGTAAGAATTCCCTGCATACAGAAAAGAAATATGCTATAATAGTTACGGTTAAACAAGCGATCATGAAAGATAAGAAGAGGAGATGGAATCATGAGTTATACAGCAGATCAGAAACGTTATGATACGATGGAGTATTTCCGGTGCGGAAACAGCGGATTAAAGCTGCCGGCAGTTTCGCTCGGATTATGGCATAACTTTGGTACCAATGATAACTTTGATAATATGCTGGATATGTGCCATACAGCATTTGATTTGGGGATTACCCACTTCGATCTGGCTAATAATTACGGGCCGGAATGCGGCAGTGCCGAAGAAAATTTCGGAAAGATAATAAACGGTGATATGAGGCCCTATCGGGACGAGCTGGTTATCAGCACCAAAGCCGGTTATGGTATGTGGCCGGGTCCCTACGGCGACTGGGGCAGTAAGAAATATCTTACCGCCAGTCTGGATCAGAGCCTGAAGCGTTTGGGGCTGGAATATGTGGATATTTTTTATCATCACCGGATGGACCCGGAAACACCGCTGGAAGAGACGATGCTGGCACTGGACGGTATCGTCAGACAAGGTAAGGCATTGTATGCCGGGATTTCAAACTATGACCGGCAGACCACCGAGAAAGCAATGAAGATACTGCGAGATCTGCGCTGCCCGTTCATCATCAATCAGGTCCGGTATTCCATATTTGACCGCTGGATTGAAAAAGATGGTCTGAAACAGTGGGCGGGAGCAAATGGCTGCGGTTTAATCGCGTTCAGCCCGCTGGCTCAGGGACTGCTGACCGATCGATATCTAAATGGCATCCCGGCCGACAGCCGGATGAAAAAAGACGGGCGCTTCCTGCAGGAGGATTCCTTGACAGGGGAACGCCTCAGACAGATCCGGGCGCTGAATGAGATTGCCGATGAAAGAGGGCAGAGCCTGGCCCAGATGGCTTTGGCGTGGATTCTGAAGGATCGGGATGTGACCAGTGTGCTGATCGGTGCATCGAAACCGGAGCAGATTCGGGATAATGTAAAGATTATCCAAAACCTGGAGTTCAGCGCGGCTGAGCTGCGCCGTATTGATGAGATAAGTCTGTTATGATACAAGATGGAAATGGAGGCTGACAGATGAAATTTACGAAAATGCAGGGATTGGGAAATGATTACGTTTATGTGAATGCAATGGCAGAGCGGATTGCGGATCCGGGAAAGATCGCGCAAATAGTCAGTGACCGCCATTTTGGTATCGGTGCGGACGGACTGATACTGATCGGAAGCTCTGATAAAGCGGACTTTTTTATGGATATGTATAATGCTGACGGCTCCCGTGGTAATATGTGCGGTAATGGTATACGATGCGTAGCCAAATATATTCATGATAAAGGCCTGGCGGATAAAACCGAGCTGGCGATTGAAACTCTTAGCGGGATCAAGCATATTAAGTTAACCGTGCAGGACGGTGCTGTGGTACTGGCCGAAGTTGATATGGGAGAGCCGGTATATGGAACGGAAAAAGAAAGTATCGAAGTGGCGGGCCAGCGGTTTGAGTTCAGCCGGATTTCAATGGGTAATCCGCATGCGGTTATCTTTGTCGATGATACTGAGAACTTTCCCCTGGAGGACATCGGACCCAAGGTAGAGAAAGATGAGCTGTTTCCTGACCGGGTCAATGCTGAATTCTGCAGGGTACTGGACCGCAAAACCATCCAGATGCGGGTCTGGGAGCGGGGATCAGGAGAGACTCTGGCCTGCGGTACCGGAGCGTGTGCTGCGGCTGTTGCCGGGGTGCTGAATGGACTGACCGAAACGGAAAGTACGGTTAAACTATTAGGCGGAGACCTGCACATCAGATGGGACCGTGAGCAAAATCGCGTATATATGACGGGACCAGCTGAATTTGTCTTTGATGGTGAAATAAATTTATAATAAAGGAGAACCAATATGTTTAAAATTAATGATAACTATCTCAAATTACCGGGAAGCTACCTGTTCTCTAATATCGCGAAGAGGATATTAGCTTACACGACGGCGAATCCGGAGAAGCCGATCATTCGTCTGGGAATCGGTGATGTAACTCAGCCGCTTGCACCGGCGATTATCGAATCACTGCACAGCGCGGTGGATGAAATGGGTCAGGCAGAGACCTTTCACGGTTATGCCCCCGACCTGGGTTATGAATTTCTGCGCAGTGCAATGGCGGAAAATGATTATCGTGCCCGAGGATGTGATATCGCTGCGGATGAAATATTTATATCGGACGGAGCTAAATGTGATTCCGGAAATATTCAGGAGATATTCAGTCAGGACAATAAAATTGCTGTGTGTGATCCGGTTTATCCGGTCTATGTCGACACCAATGTCATGGCCGGCCGTACAGGAATCTATGATCCGGCGGCAGAGACCTGGAGCGATGTGATCTATATGCCGTGTACCAAAGAAACAAACTTCGCCCCGGAGCTGCCCAGGGAAACCCCGGATCTTATCTATCTGTGCTTCCCGAATAATCCGACCGGCTCGGCCATTACCAGGGATGAACTGCAGAAGTGGGTGGATTATGCAAATAAAGCCGGGGCTGTCATCATCTATGATGCAGCCTATGAAGCCTATATTTCAGAAGCCGATGTTCCCCATACGATATATGAATGTGAAGGGGCGAGGAGCTGTGCAATTGAGCTGCGGAGCTTTTCGAAAAATGCCGGTTTTACCGGTGTGCGGCTGGGGGCAGCGGTGGTTCCTAAAGATATTAAGAGCGGTGAAACGATGCTGCATTCACTGTGGGCGAGACGTCATGGCACTAAGTACAATGGTGCTCCTTATATCGTACAGCGGGCCGGAGCGGCAGTATATTCATCAGCTGGTAAAGCCCAGCTGAAAGAACAGGTGGCCTATTACATGAAGAATGCCAGAACGATATATGAGGGCCTGAAAAGTGCCGGATATAATGTGTCCGGCGGCGTAAATGCACCTTATATCTGGCTGCAGACGCCGGCTAACATGACATCCTGGGATTTTTTTGATTTTCTGCTGAATCACGCTCAGGTCGTCGGGACCCCCGGATCGGGATTTGGTCCCAGCGGTGAAGGTTATTTTCGCCTGACCGCTTTTGGAACCTATGAAAATACCTTGGCCGCTATTGAACGAATTAAAGCTTTATAGATAAATGGTAAGACAGTGAAAGGATTGGAGATTAGAAGAATGAACCCAACAGCGACTTTGTATATGAAGAGTGGAAGTAAAATTGTCATTGAGTTGCTTCCCGATGCGGCACCCAATACGGTAAACAGTTTCATATATGCAGCCCGGAAGGGCTTCTTTGACAATCATAAAATAGAGCGGGTGGTACCCGGTTCGTGGGTTGATATGAGTTACCGGGCTTTCGGCCACCCAGAAGCCCGGTACCTGGTTCCCTGGGAATACACTCTGAACCAGGATCTCGAGCCGATTCGTCCGGCACCGGGCTGTGTCGCGATGGGCGGCTACGGTGAAGACGGAGAGGCGGGCTGTGAGTTTTTCTTTCCTGTACGCGAGTGTCCGGACCTGGAAGGTACTTACCCGGTGTTCGGATATGTAAAAGAGGGGATGGAGGAAATATACCGGATTGAAGAGGTTGAAACCTTTCCGATCACCGATTACCCAGACCCGGAACTGGTAGTAAATGAGCCCGTAGAACCGGAGATTGTGGAGCGGGTGGAACTGGAATTATTCGGACAGGATTACCCCGAACCGGTCAGAATCAACAGCCCCAAGTTACCGGCATGCTGGTTTATGTAAAAGGGTGATAGATTTAATTTTTTTTTGATAAAATGTAATCGCGATTACAAAAAGTATTGACAATGATTCGGTAAGTCTGTATAATTATTCAAAAACCAGGGGGCTTATTCATGAAGAATGCCGAATTAAAACGAAGATACATTCAGGCTGCTTTTGAAATAATCCGTGTGGAGGGCCGGCAGGGAGTCTCCATCCGAAGACTCGCAAAGGATCTGAATTGCAATCTGGCCAGTTTATACAGGTGTTTTCAGGATTTAGATGAATTATTTCTATATACGGGATTGAAATATGTGGAAGATTATCTGCATGATCTGCGGCAGCTGATGGATGAGCCGTTAAATAACCTGCAGCTGTTTTTAGAGGTGTGGAAGTGCTTTATCAAACATTCATTTGATAATCCTAAGATGTATAACTCGCTGTTTTTTGGAAAGTACAGCCAGAGATTAGACAATGCCGTGGAAGAATATTTTGTCAGACTATTTCCCGAAGAGCTGGTACGGTTTGATGCGGAAACGCGGGAAACACTGATGAAAGGAAGCTTTGCCACCGGAGATGCGACGATGTCCAGGATATTGGTCAAGTGCGCGGGAGACGGGTGGATTTCAGAATCCGACAGATTATACATAGACAAGTTATTTCTCCAAATTTATAAAGGGTATCTAAAGGATTTTGTGGATGGCAGAATATCGACTTCAAACCGCCAGCCGATGGAAGCGGAACTGAATGCTTTTTTTGCCGGAATGATAATTAAATATCAAATAAAAGAATCTTAAGCAAACGAGGAGCTTAATGACATAAAACAACAAAAGGCGTTGGGTATGGAAGATCCAACGCCTTTCGTTTAGTAATAAGCTTAATCAGGAGGAAAGTTATGGACAAGCAATTATTATCGGTTGAAGATTTGAATGTCACCTTTCGAACCGCCCGGGGTAACGCGCAGGCGATCAATCATCTGAACTTTCAAGTAAATCAGGGGGAAACGCTGGGAATCGTGGGCGAGAGCGGAAGCGGTAAAAGTGTGACATCGCTGAGTATTATGGGGCTGCTGCCCGAGAATATCACCACTATCGAGGGTAAAGCGGTATTTGAAGGAGAGGATCTGATTGCGATGCAGGAAAAACGGAAACAGTCATACCGGGGTAATCATATGTCGATGATTTTCCAGGAACCTATGACTTCGCTGAATCCATTACATACCTGCGGGAAACAGATCATGGAACCGATCCTGCGGCATCAGAACCTGAAGAAAAAGGAAGCTCGGATAAAAGCGCTGGAGCTTCTCAGACTGACTGGAATACCAGCACCGGAGCAGCGTTTTAATGAATATCCTCACCAGATGTCCGGCGGTATGCGCCAGCGCATTATGATTGCCATGGCATTGGCCTGTGATCCGAAGCTGCTGATAGCGGATGAGCCGACCACGGCCCTGGACGTCACCATTCAGGCACAGATCCTGGAGCTCATGAAAGAGTTGAAGAAGAAGCTGAATATGGGTATTATGATGATTACTCATGATCTCGGAGTGGTATCGGAGATGTGTGACCGGGTCATTGTGATGTATACCGGGAGAGTCATAGAGCAGGGAAATATCCGGGAGATTATGGAGCAGCCTAAACATCCCTATACCGAAGGCCTGATTGCAGCCATTCCCCAGATCGGTGAGGCGCAGGAAAAACTGCAGAGCATCAAAGGAATGGTGCCGAGTCTGTATGATATGCCGGTTGGATGCAGCTTTCATCCGCGCTGTCCGGATGCTGACGACCGGTGCCGCGAAAAGCAGCCTGAACTTGTCAACCTGGAAAATGGACATCAGGTGCGATGTTTTAAATATACGGATTCTGAGGAAGGCGGTGCAGAATAATGGAAGAAACAAAAGCAGCCCGGGTTCGGGAAAGAGAGCCGCTGGTTACGGTAGAGCATCTTAAGAAGTATTTTACCATCAAGGATAACCGGGGAAATAAGGGGACATTAAAAGCTGTTGATGACGTATCGTTTACGATTTATAAAGGTGAGACGTTTGGATTGGTCGGCGAGAGCGGCTGCGGCAAAAGTACGCTGGGAAGATCGCTTCTCAATCTTTACCCGATTGACGGCGGAAGGATCGATTTTGCCGGTCAGGACGTTTCCAAGCTGACCAGCAGGGAAAAGAAAAAATTCTGTTCCAAAAGCCAACTGGTATTCCAGGATCCGTCGGCATGTCTGAATCCCCGGAACAGGATCGGAAGCATTCTGGCTGAGCCGTTTAAAATCCACTATGGCAGACAGATGAGTAAAGAAGAAATCAAGCAAAAAATAGATCAGCTTCTGGATGTAGTAGGTTTATCGCTGGAGTATAAAAGCCGGTTTCCCCATGAAATGTCCGGCGGTCAGAAGCAGCGGATCGGGATTGCCAGGGCGCTGGCTCTGGAACCGGAGCTGATTGTCTGCGATGAGCCGGTTTCGGCCCTGGATGTATCCATTCAGGCCCAGGTTATCAACCTCTTGGAAGAATTGCAGGCCCAGATGAATCTGACCTATTTATTTATTTCCCACGATCTGGGGGTGGTATATCACATGTGCCGGCGGATTGCCGTTATGTATCTCGGCAGGATCGTAGAACTGGCGGATAAAGACGCGCTGTACAGCAATACTCTTCATCCGTACACCAGAGCCCTGATTTCAGCAGCACCGAATATCAGCGGTAAAGAGAATGCGCGGATATTGCTGACGGGAGATGTGCCGAATCCCTCTAAACCGCCTTCGGGATGTAAGTTTCATACCAGATGCCCGGACGCCGGCGAAAACTGTAAAAATGACGAGCCGCAGCTAGGAGAGATTGAAAAAGATCATTTTGTGGCATGTCATTTATATAAATAATTCATGATCAAAAAGGAGGAAAATTATGAAAAAGCGAATCAAAGCAGTTGCACTTATTATGTGTCTTGCACTTCTGGGCCTCTCCGCCTGCGGCAAGTACAATGACAGCGGCGACAGCAGCCAAGAAGACAGCAGAAGCGAAAAAGGCGGGGCAGCCGGAGGAGGGACGCTGATCGTCGGAATGGATTCAGACCTGCAGACCCTTGATCCGGGACATGGATATGAAGTGTACGGAAATATGATTTATTATGCATTGTACGATACTCTGTATAAGACCTATGAAGATTCTACACCGGTACCGTGTCTGGCGGAAGATTATGAAATGGATGATACCCAGACGATATATACGTTTCAGATAAAAGAGGATGTCGTGTTTTCCAGCGGGAATCCTTTGACGTCCAAGGATGTGGCCTTCAGCATCAATCGTTCCAAGAACCTTAATGGCAATGCCAGCCCTGCGGCAGCAAATGTTGCGGACATTGAGACTCCGGATGATTATTCGGTTGTAATTACCCTGAAAGAGCCAGATGCAGGTTTTCTGGTTAAGCTTGCTAACAATGCGTTCTGTGTCCTGGATTCGGAAGTGGTAAAAGAGCATGGCGGAACCGATGCTGAAGATGCGTCGACTGCTGACACGGCACAGGAATGGCTGAATCAGAATTCAGCGGGCTCGGGAGCATATGTGCTGGAGAGCTGGACCCAGAATGTGGAAGTTGTGCTAAACCGCAATGAGAATCATTGGGGTGAGGTGAAGAATGATAAGGTCATCTGTAAAGAGATGCCGGATGTCAATACCCAGATTCAAAATCTGCTTCAGGGTGACATTGACATTGCTTTGAGTGTCAGCGCAGATAATGCTTCTCAACTGGAAGGACAGGATGGCGTGGAGCTTTATTATACGCCGGGAACGACGATTACGTTTTTGTTGATGAATCAAGACCCGGATATCGGCGGACCGATGGCAGATCCGAAAGTCCAGCAGGCGGTTCGCTATGCGATTAATTATGAAGAACTGCTTCAGATCAGCGGAGAATCAGCAGTGCTGCCGCTGAACATCGTACCGCAGGGATTTACCGGTGCCTTGGAGCAGGATTCCAATTACACTGATATCGAAAAGGCAAAAGAGCTCTTGAAAGAAGCCGGATACGAAGATGGATTTACCGTTGAGTTTACGGTAGCAACCTATGATACCGAGGGGATGTCATGGACGACTCTGGGACAGAAGATCAAAGACGATTTGAGCAAAGTCGGGATCAATGCTGAGATCAAGACCAGTGAGATCGGTGTTGTCATTGACTCTTACCGTGATGGAAAAGAACAATTCTTATTGATGCACTGGCATCCGGACTATCCGGACATCAACAATCAGCTGGCATTTCTGCCGGGTGAGACGGTAGGCTTAAGAGCTAACTGGGAAACTTCTGATAATCAGAAAATCGATGAACTGAAAAATATTATTATGACCGAATCGGACGAAGAGAAACGCTCGGCCGCATCGGAAGAACTTCAGCAGGTTCTGACTGAGGATATGCCGTATGCATTCCTGGTACAGCATCCGAAAGTATTGGGATACAGAGCAAACTTAGATGGTATCCACTATTACGAAGTACAGAAAATTAATTTCCAGGATATTACTGTGAAATAATCAAAATCTAACGAAGGAGGCGAAAGGTAAGGTGGCAAAGTATATATTGAGGCGTCTGCTCTTCGTAATATTTTTATTGGTAGGAGTCAGTCTGCTGGTATTTTTGATTTCACATTTGGTGCCGAGTGACCCGGTAGCTGCCAACATGAGTCCCACAGCGATGGGTGATCCGGAAGCGGTTGCCGCATATCGGGCAAAGTGGGGGCTGGACAAACCGCTGTATCAGCAATATTTTGTATATTTGATAAATCTGCTCAGAGGAGATCTGGGAACTTCGATTCGGACGGGAAATCCGGTCATTCAGGATTTGGCGCAGTTTTTCCCCGCCACCTTGGAGTTGTCGCTTTTTGCTATGGTAATTGCCATTGCCCTGGGTGTAACCTTTGGCGTGGTATCGGCTGTGCACCGTGATAAACCGGTGGATTATGCGGTTCGAACCATCTCGATCGCCGGGGTCTCGGTCCCGAACTTCTGGTTTGCTTTGCTGATGCTGTTTCTGTTTTATTCCAAACTGGGGGTATTCCCCGGTGGCGGGAGGGTTGGCTCAAGAAGCACCACCCCTTCCGGTGGAACAGGGCTGTATGTGCTGGATGGAATTTTGAGCGGGAACTGGGAGCTGGCAGGTGAAGCCTTCATGCATCTTTTGCTTCCGGCGTTAGTACTGGGATTTTTTACGATGGGTCTGATCGCACGGCAGACGCGGTCAAACCTGTTAGAGGTAACATCGATGGACTATATCCGGACCGCCCGGGCAAAAGGGCTCTCCGGCGGAAAAGTGATTACCGGGCACGCATTGGGGAATGCCCTGATTCCGGTAATTACGGTTATGGGAATGGGCTTCTGCAATCTGCTCGGCGGGATGGTATTTGTTGAAAAGATCTTTTCTTGGCCGGGTATCGGCCAATATGCGTATCTTTCGGCTACGACACTGGATTTTCCGGCGATTTGCGGAGTATCGCTGTTAATTGCCGTGATATACGTCGTGATGAATTTGGTTATTGATATTCTGTATGGTATCATCGATCCGAGAGTGAGGTATAGCTAAATGAAAACAAAACTACATATGCCTAAAATTCTCAAATATAAGAATTTCTTGTTCAAATTGGGGTTATGCGTTTGCCTCGGGTGGATATTGATCGCTGTATTTGCACCGCTGATCGTGCCTCAGGACCCCTATGCGCAGGATATGGCTGCACGTTTTCAGGCGCCGGGTGCGGCCCACTGGTTTGGCACCGATGAACTGGGAAGAGATGTATTTTCCCGGGTATTACTGGGAAGCCGGGTTTCGATCACAGCGGGATTGGTTACGGTCTGTATCACCGTGGTTATGGGCTTGTTCTACGGAGGTATCGCCGGATATATCGGTGGTATTGTAGATGACATTATGATGCGTCTGGCGGAACTTGTCTCCTCGTTTCCACCGTTGATTCTGGCGATGGTAATTGCTGCGGCATTGGGACCGAGTATCTTTAATTCGGTGTTTGCAATGACGATTATCTGGTGGCCGAATTATGCCCGGCTGATGCGGAGCATGGTGATTACTTTAAAAGAAAATGAGTACATAACCGCTTCGAAGACATTGGGGGCAAGTCATGTCCGGATTCTGTTTAAGGAGATCCTGCCCAACAGCATCGGGCCGCTTTTGGTTATGGCAACTCTCGATATCGGGAATGCGATCCTGACATTTGCCGGACTCAGTTTCCTGGGGCTGGGAACTCAGCCTCCGGTGCCGGAATGGGGGGCAATGGTATCCGATGGTGTGGCCAACATGAACTGCTGGTGGATTTCCACCTTCCCTGGATTATCGATCTTTTTGATGTCTATCGGAGCCAATTTTGTGGGCGATGGTATGCGGGATTATATGGACCCGAAATTACAGAAAGAATAGCGGTTCAAACGGCAGGAAACCATGATGCCATGGTTCCCTGCCGTTTTTGCACTATATGCTGTATATTGAAGAGATGTGTTTAGGGCCTGATAAACAGCTGTGTCCAATATGGAGTCCCCTCGTTGAAATAGCCGACACCGGTTTGAGTCAGATTGCTATTTAAAATATTTTCTCTATGTCCTGGGGAGTTCATCCAGCTATTCATAACGCTTTCAGCAGTAGTCTGCCCTCTGGCTATATTTTCAGCTGCAGCTGTATACCTTATTCCAAAGCTTCTTAACATGTCAAAGGGAGAACCGTAAACCGGAGATTGATGACTGAAATAGTTGTTTCTGTACATATCTTCAGATTTAATACGTGCTACTCTTGCCAGTTCCGGATTCAGGGTGAGTGGACTTAAACCTCTTGAGGTCCTTTCCCGGTTAACTAACTCCACTACCTGCTCTTCTAATGTATTTTCTTGTGTGCCCGGCTGGGGAATGTTTATTATCTGGTTTGGATATATAAGGTTGGGGTTTGTAATTTGGGGATTAGCCGCAATTAAATCAGATAGATCGACCTGATGATTTACGGCGATTGCCCATAAGCTGTCGCCGGGCCGTACAGTATAAGTGACTGCCATATTTAATACTCCTTAGAAATATTATGTTATTATAGTTTATGAAATCATCCTGCTTTTGTTGCAAAATATATTATTATTTATAGAAGAACCGGGGGCGAAGAAACGATGATCAGAGAAGAAAACGGATTATTTATATTAGAAGGAGAACAAACCAGCTATTTATTTGCGGTGACAGCGTCGGGGCAGTTGGAGCATCTGCATTACGGCCTGAAAGTCGATGTGACCGGGGAAAGCCGGGAAGCACTCCAATATAAATGCGCAAATTTAAATGGCTGCAGCATTGCATATCAAAAGGACTCTCCAAATATCGGACTGGAGGATATCTGTCTGGAAGTGTCCGGCAGCGGTAAGGGGGATTACCGTCAGCCATTTATCGAACTGGTGATGGCAGACGGCAGTATGACCACCGATTTTATATATGAGAATCATACCATTCTGGAGGAGAAACCGGCTTTGACTGCTTTGCCGGCTGCTTATGATGACTGCGGCAGAGCCAGTACGCTAATTTTGAATCTCCGTGAGCGTCATCGGGGCTTACTGCTGGAACTGCGTTACAGCATATTTCCGGAATGCGACTGCATAACCAGGAGTACCGTAC
>Ga0153996_1000948_pt1 | contig 12265 bp, 13 predicted proteins | sample TSNC080MetaG_FD_104728 | JGI IMG/M metagenome (GOLD analysis project Ga0153996, IMG submission 104728) | Attine ant fungus gardens microbial communities from North Carolina, USA - TSNC080 MetaG | ecosystem: Host-associated > Fungi > Mycelium > Unclassified | place: USA: North Carolina, Lumber... | reverse complement strand
GGACTCATAGTCTGAGGATTAGACCTCAGACTTAACAATATCTTTTGTCACTTGTCTAACTTCACATTTTTGAACTCTTTAAAGTATCAAAGCACCCATCACAAATAGTAAGTGACCATTTGTGATATACATGTAGGTGTTTGTAAAAGCCTAAAGACATAATTGAGCTTTTGAAGGTGGTGATAAAGGTTTTTGTCAGATGAGAAAAGAGAAGAATAGAAAGTAATTCTACTAGGAAAATGATCAGCTACTCTCAAACCAGGGGAAAAGAGAGGTTGAAGGGGGTTGAAGCATTTGTTGATTTTATTGAGACATTCATTAACATCCTTGATGGGGACTTCTGAGTTTTATCTGTTGTTTAGCAGTGAGTTTGGATGTGGAGAATCTATAGGGGGTAGTTCTTAGCATGTTGTATATCAAGAATTGAGTTAATGACATATGATGGGAGAATAGATATGTATTGGAGATAGTGGTATCTATTGAGCTTTTGGAGGTAGAGGGTGATAGGGATGAGACCTGCAATAGCCTCAATACCTTCTAATAGTAAGGTACAGAAAGCTTCTGTAATTCATAGAGCAGTCCTTTGTCATATTTTCTTTAACTCTGATATGTTTCTAATGGTGAAGGCACTCTTGAAGAACCATAGTTGGAAGCTGTATAGTGCAATTGGCAATATATATGTTCTGTATAATAGCTGTTTTTGAATAGGGAAGAGGTCTCTTGACAAGTTGCCCAGAAGTTTCATGGCGTTAAAAGTAGACAGACACTTGGTAGCATAGAAGTAGGTATAATAGTAGAAGTTAAGTTTTTGGTCAAAGTAGAACCCAAGATACCACTGAAAGGGGCAAAAGAGATTTTAACTGTAACAAGCAAGAAGTAAAGGATGGTGACAGTCCTCAATTGCATGCTAAAGGGTTCATGGGGAAAAAAAGGAAGTAGAGATATCAGAAAGAAATTAAAATATGAAAGTACAGCTTATCTGTAATTTAAAAATAGATGAAATGATAGTGGGTTCAATCTAGATCTTCCTCACATAGTGTCTCTAAGGTGTCTACCTTTACATACCATAACAAGCTCACTAGCAGAATAGTCAGTAAACTACTTATGGGTCTTACCACACTTAATCAAGCCCTCATCTGCACTCCTACACCAAACCTTATAGGTATAATACAATCTGAGTCAATGATTAGCTAGGCTTTTCAGGCCTGCTACTCTGTAGAAGGTTGTCTGAGCAACCACTACATCTTGTCTCAAGAAAGAATAGAGGTATAAGGTAGAAAAACATTTACTAACTCAACCTCTCACCAAGATCACCTCTTATACACTCAAGAGAATTACATTTACAACCTCAAGAGCTTCTGAGATGAAGGCAAGGGTCAAAAAGGCTCCCCCTATCAATCTCCACTCTGAGAAATATATAAGAATATTACAAATATTGAAGACTCAATTAGAAAGAAATAGAAAAGAAAACCCTTTATTCTACCACTCTCTCTTACATCTCTCCTCCATAACACTGCTATGCAGCCATGACAAACATTACCTTTCTGTCTTCCATACCTTCTGGACATGACCATGTGATTCTGCTCTACCTCTATACTTCACTCCTGCCTAATGTTCCCTAATTCCCAAACCAGCTTCTTTCTACTCTGAATACAATCTAGAAACACATAACAGTGTGTACAAGCATTAGCAATACAATTGTTGTCCAATAGCATGTCTGCTTTTTGACTGAGTTCAGCAGTGATGGGATCACTAGTCACTGATGGACTTTTGATCTGTTATCTTAGTGTTATATTAGTCTAAGTCTGCTCTAGATTGAAATTATATCACATTTCTGAGCCCCTGAGTTCTAGAGTTTCAATATTGATAGTTTGTCTCTGAGAAACCTAATGCTAGCTTATTAGTCTTGCCTCCTGAGGTATATGCTATTCTAGCATGTAGCAGCTTGGCAACTACCTAACAGAAGTATCCAGTTTTGGATCTAGATTATGTCTAGGGCTTGTAAAAGGTCTCTAGAGTGGGTTCTAATAGTAAAATCCAGGGGTATAATTTGTATCCCATACTATATTTCTGCAAAAAATTCATTGGCAGCATAACACCAGTTAAGGTTTTCAGTAAAGTTGTATTGTAAGTGAGAGTATTAAGACTTTTAGTCACACTCTGCACTATAGTCCAAGAACTAAAGAGAGTATAGGGTTGCAAGAGTAAGAATATTTATACAAGAACCACAAAAAGAGAAAACTTGCTGTTCTTATCCTTTCTGGACTATATTTATACTATCTAGGGATATGACAACTGTTACTACTAGTATGACTAAAAGTAACAACTTGAGTCAGTGTCTCTAAATAGATAAGTCTAATGATTTTTCTTTTAGTTTCATACTATTTATGTTTAGATTATTGTCTGAGAATTATCCAAGAGTCCTATGTCTCTGTCCTTGCTCAATTTGAAATCTTTATTTGTATAAAAGCTATAAATAGCTTTCATCACTGTATTCCTCCTCTTTTTTTAATTATGATGTCCATTAACTCTTGGAGCAACCATTTATTGTCACTCCATAGTTGGTAATATTGATAATCCCATCCCATATCCATAACAGGTACTGTGAACTAGGTGAATTACCAAGCTGAAAGGTCTTCAAGTCAACTATTCATGAAGCTAAGCAAACATTCTTTGACAATAAAATACATGAAATTGCATCATCAAACAAGTGATCATAGGACCTCATGAACTAGATTAAAAAGAAATTTCTCCCCACTATTAAAACTATTATGTATGAAGGCCAGCCATACAGCACATTTCCCTCCCTCTAGAATGCTCTCTACAACCTCTATAACTTGCTGCTAACCAACCCATCAATATGACCTTCTTTAATGAACTACCATAGTACAGTACTATCGAGTGGCCTTTTTTTTCAAAGCAAGAGTTCAAAGATGCTATAGCTAAGTACTCCTCCTCCTCTACCCCTAGCCCTAGCTCAGACCATGTTTCTTGGAGACATCTTAAACCCTTAATTGCTAATAATTATTGTCTTGAGAATATTGTCTACATTACTAATACCTGCATCACATATGAATTCTGGCCCTTCCAATTCAAAATAGCTACATTGGTAGTCATACCCAAACCCAACAAAGAATCATACAATACTCCCAAATCCTTTTGTCCTATTGTGCTGCTCAACATAATAGGAAAACTTATCAAAAAGGTCATCAGTACATGTCTTTAATTTCACTTATCCTTCAACAACTTCCTTGACCCCAACTAACTTGGTGGTATTAGGCAATGATCCATCATTGATGCAGGTCTTTATCTCATATACATCATATATGCAGGATAGCTCAAGCAATCCCATACAAGTATTATCACATTCAATGTAGCTCAATTCTTTCTTTTTCTTAACCATTCCTTTTTATCTATGTACCTTAAAAAAGCTAGTCTCAACCCTAATATCATTAACTTCTTTAACAGTTACCATGCCAACCAATCAACCTCTTGCTCCTGGAATAGCTTCTCATCCCCCTCTCTTCAATACCATGTCAGTGTGGGTCAAGGCTTGGCTCTTTTTCCTATTATCTCTGTCATCTATATGGCCCCTATCATTAAGACATTCAAAAAAAGAATAAAAAATTTAAAAGAAAAAATCTCTACTGATATTCTTTTCTTTGTTGACAATGGTCTTGTGATTTCCCAGAAGAAGAGTTATGACTTATCATCTTCTTTTTCTTCTCTGTCACTACAATATTATATCAAAAATCCTTCTCAATGCTGGCCTTGTTATAGAGCATAACAAATTTGAAGTATTCTACTTTATGAGGTCTTGACATCTCCCAAACTATAAGGGGACACCTCCATTTCTACCCCTGAATGGCTTGACAACACTCTGGAGCTACCTTAGCCTGTTTACTAGTGAAACTTAAACACACTAGATTAGCTCCAATCCTGCTAACCCTGACACTAAGGGATATATATAATGTAAAGGATCTCTCCAGGAGCCTCATCCTAATCTCTGAGGATTCTCCTGGAGTCTTGTGCCCAGTCACCCTTACACAAACCTATCTATTGATCTCACATCAGTAGGAAGCCCTATTTTCACTCCTAAACCTATCTAGCAGTATAAGGCCTGAAATATATTCAGATCTAAATTTAAACAAATTTTGTGACTTCACACCCCAAAAACAAAACTAAGATAGAATTACCTACTAGGTAGTAGGGAAGGCACAAAGGACTTCACTATTAAAAAACTGGCTATTTAACTACATAGCAGTATACCCAGGAACATAAGGTTGCTACTACTGACAGGCCAATCACTTGAGAACCAGTAGAGTTGAGCCTGTGACCCCATAGCATCATTGCCAAGAATAGTAGCTTAGTCAGGAGAAAGAAACCTCATGTAGAAAAGTCTAAAGAGATATCTATTACAAAGAAACAGAACCAGCAGCCTGGCAGGAAATAAGAATAGCCATGGCACCACTCAATCAGTGATAGCTAAGAATAGAAGCACATCAAAACTGATCTACTATGATCAGAAACAAAGAAGTAACAAAGAGCCTTAGAGGACTGTGGAAACAATACCTAAAACTTCATAGGCAAAAAAGGAAAAAGTCAGGTCCCAAGTTGCTGAGATAAGCAAGAGAAAAAGGAAGACCGCTGTGGGATCAGTGGTAGGCAACCTGGTAACTTGGCAAGGGTAGAGCGAACCTAGTAAAACTAATAGGAAATAATCAAGAAAAGACAAGAAGGCATGGGATTTCCTATTACTACCAGAACAATCATTGTAATAATAGATTATGACTGGGTTTATTATTTTCTCTATTTTTTTGTATATTTCTTTTGTATTTCTCTAAACCTATAAAAAACCCTCACTTAGTAAGAAAAGGGCAAGTAATCTTGGTTGTCTCTTTTCTCTAATTGGGTTTTCAAAGTGGAAATCTATTTTAAGAGTAATCAGATCAGTGATTAAGTTGCTTCAACTCAAGACTGAATCAAACCAAAGAGACTACAGGACAAGTGACTTAGCCACAGAGGCAACATCATAGAAGCTTTAAGACAGAGTTTAGCATTACTAGGAAGTTGAGTTATACAGGGAGAATTCAAAGTCACATATCTGATCACATAGTCAAGAGTACTACTGTGAGGATAGTCTGATCACATAGCTAGAGAGTGCTACTGTGAGGACAACTTTGAAATAGGGCGTTAGGGCAACACTGTTAGGAAACCACTTAGAGGCGATCACTCTTAAGCTAGTAAATAGTCCTGGAAGCTAAGTTGAGATTCAAGTAAAGTACATCTATGACACATTGCTAGTATATATATCTACACTAGACAATCACATGGGCAATCACATGCACATGGATCAGTAATCACAATAGTCCTTAAATAGATAAGAAGGCATCGCAGCACATGATATAGACAGAAGAAGCTAGGAACGATGGGAATGCAATATGAACTAATATAGAACCTCTAGTAGATATGGGCTTATTGGACTTACTAAGTGATATCCTAGATTGTCCCCTTACAAACACCAGGTAGGCAGGACTCAGACACAGGGCCAAGACAGTAGTCTAGAATCAAGAATTGGATTTCAAACATCACCACTACTATAATACATCAGTGTCATATGACAGAAAATAATCATTTAATAATAATAATTTCTTTTATATTCTATATTATTACTAAATTCCACTCCTGAACTCCTGTTGTTTACTCCTATAGGATCATGATTTAGACTAGTTACTTGTATTCCTTTTATTCCAGACTTAGTATAAGTACTTCATTAGTTACATTCTAGTTTCTTAATTCATAGATTAATGTCTTTTATGTGTTCTATCCTCACTCTTATCAATATACCATTCCTCTCCTGAACTCCTGGCAACAATTCCATCCTCCTGAAATATACAACCACACATGCGACAGCAGATTGAGGCACAGCACACAAGCTGAGGCCAAGGTTGTTCCTCACTTTTGTTGTCAACTCTGCTCCACTCCAGGTTACTCTGCTTCTGCTCTGCATGGTCCTTGACAATTAGCAGAATTTTAATTTTATAACTTCCTTTCATCTTCAACTTCTGAATTCATGTTCCCATGAATTTGCATGAGAAACACTGTGCTGATACACAGTGTTGACTAGGGTGCTTTTCTTAGGAGATCACACACACTTTATTTAAACTTTTATATTCACTGCTACTTAGACAGTAGTTGGGGAACTTCAATTTAAAAAGAAAACAGAAAAACCCCTAGCACTAACAGTCTTGTCAGTGGTGTTATTCTATCACACTGGACAGCCATTTAGGCAAAATAAGTGACTATTTTCACCTCAATAATAAGAATAACCAGCTTAAGAATTGAGTTTGGCCCCCTAGTAATGTTCCCTAGATGCCCAGTTATAGACTCAAGCACACCACTTGAGTAGCAGAGTAGTGGCTGTGACCACCACTACAGATACCTCATAGACACTTGCCCAGGCACCCCGTATCAGATCTATAAAGGATTTCCCTTCTAGAGTACTTTCAAGGACAAAGGTAAGCTTCAAAGCCTAACCTTGGCTAGAGTGATATTATACCTCAGTGGCCAGCAGTGCTATATCTAGCAGAGTTACCATCAGATCCAAGCCATCATCATGAATGGCTAATTATAGCAATATCAAGAAGGCCAAGTCGAAGCAGCGTCACATTGTAATCACACTAGAAGGAAACTGGATTCTGGAGAAGTAAGAAGATATAAAAAAGATAGTAGGAAGGCTAGAGAAATTGGGGAGAAAGGTAGAAGAGAGGTTTGATGAAGACAACTGTAAGAGCGACCAGAGCAGAACACTCCAGGAGATTTCTCAGAGAATTAGATGAGACTTCTAAAAAGAATAATCTACAATATATATATTACAGTGTCCTCACGTCCCTGCTTTTGGTAACCAGGGTCTGAACAATGAAATTGCATTAGGAGGCAATGGAGTATACTTAGAACAATAGGGGTAAGATCAAATATTACATAGTAATATTTAATCAGCTGCAAGGTCACTCCAGAGGACTAATATGGGCTCCAGAGTTGTGTGTGAGGGGTTCTCTTACATTTACCCTCCCTCCAAGATTGCTGCACCTCGAAGCAATAGTTCTGGACTTGAAAAGAGTATCAAAGTCTGTCCAGCAGATGTGTCTTGGGGTGGCTGGGTGCTTTCAATAGTACTCTGCAATGAAATCTGGCACCTTGACATTGAAGGCCACCTTCCAAGAGTTGTGTTTTCTGCTAAAACCCTTCTACTTAATCAGGAACTGGAACCTCCTCTGGTCCCAGTAACTATCTAATATCTCTTCCCACTCTGCTTCTCCATCAATGATAATAGGTAGCAGTAGGGCTTGCAGCTGCCTTCCTGGTATTGGATCTTCTGGAGCAGCAGACAACTTTACCACATTGAACACTGGGTGCAACTGTCTCATTCCATGGGGCAACTTGAGATGGTAGGCTAACAGTCCTACTTGACATTCTATTTTGAAGGGTCCTAGTCTGCAATATGACAACTTTGGAGACAGACATGTCGTTTTGATATCTGACATATCTAGGTATATCTAGTCTCCTGGTTTGAACATGGGGGCCAGAGACCTTCTTTGATTGTAGTACTATGTCATGTCTTCCTGCACCTTATGGATTGCAGACTTGGCTTTTTTAGTGGCAAACTTCATCCTCTTCATGAATTTGTTGACCGTCTTCAGGCCTGAGGGGTTCTGTCTCAGCTCAAAGCCCACATGGGGGATTTGTTCCATGTCCAGTAGGAACAGAGATTGTTATGTCACGGAGTGAACGTAGTTGTTGTGCTGGAACTTTACGATGGGTAGGAGGTCATACCAGTCATTCTGTTGTTCATTGACAAATAGACAGAGGAACTAGTCAAGCTCCTGGTTGACATGTTTTATTTGTCTGTCCATCTGGGAGTGCCAAGCTATGGAGGAGGATAGTTGTATACCTAGTAGCCTGCACAGTTCCTTAGTGAATGAAGTCACAAATTGGGGTCTGTGGTTGGAGACAACACATTTTGGAAGGCCGTGGAGTTTCTAGATGTAATAGAGGAAGAGTCTGACTGCTTCTTCTTCTGTGACCATTGTGTGTGTTGGAACAAAGTGTACTTTTTTGGAAACAGAATCCATAACAGTCATGGTGGCATCATGTCTGGAGGACTCCAGGAGTTCAACTACGAAATCGACGCTGAGCATATCCTACCATGCATCTGGAATGGAGAGCAGTTGAAGTTCACTAACTGGAGAGTATTGCCAAGGTTTCGTCCAGAGGCAGAAATTGCAGGTACTTACATACTGGCTGATGTACCTAGACATCTGGGGCCACTAGTAGTTCTGGAATACCAGTTCTAGTGTCTTTTAGCATCCAGGGTGTCTCACGATCTGGGTATCATGGCAAAGGGCTACAATCTGTCTGTGTAGGTCTAGACTTTGTAATACATATATTTTCCCTCAGAACTAGAGCAAACTGTCAATGTTTGACCACTCTGAGGAGTGCACTGCCCTATTGGTGGAGCCCTGGAGCTCTCGGGCTGCCTTAGCTATAGGTTTCTCTTGGTCTTCATTCCAGTTTCCCTTGCAGATGTCTGACAAGATCTTCTGTTCTACTTCTGTCAGTTCCACCTCTTCCAGGGCATGCACGGCAAGGAACTCAGAGTGAAGAAGGATTATGTTTTCATTGTTGGAGGCTCCATTTCCATGATCAGCCCTCCTCAACAATGCATCTAGTTTGCCCATGGTATGTCCAGGATGGTGGTAAAGCAGGAAGTCGAATCTAGCCAGATACAAGGACCAACAAGCTTGACAATGGTTAAGTTTCTTGGCCGTCATGAAATACTCGAGGTTCTTGTGGTCAGTCCAGATCTCTACTAGATGGGTTGCTCTTTCCAAAAAGTGTTTTCACTCTTCTAACATGCAAATGATGGCTAGTATCTCCTTGTCATGGATTTTGTAGTTCCATTCTATGAAGGACAAGGATTTGCTATAGAATGCTATGGGATGCCATTTTCCATCTGTCATCGACTGCTGAGACAAGACTGCTCCTATGACAAAGTCTGAGCTTTCTGCTTCAATCTGAAAGGGGTCCGATTTTTAGAGAGATACTAACACTGGAGCAGTGGTTACTGCTGTTTTGAGATCCTCGAAGGCTGCCTGTTCCCTTCCACTCCACGTCCAGACTTGTTCAGAGCATGTTAGGTCAAAGAGGGGTCAAGCTTTAGTGGAGAAGTTCTGAATGAACCTTCAGTAGAAGTTCACGAAGCCTAGGAAGGCCTGGATGTTTGTCTTGCTTTCTGGAGTAGGCCACTCCTGGACTCCTGTGACCTTGACTGGATCCATGGAAACTTCATTCTCTGAGATGACTAGGCCCAAGTACTCGATTCACTCCTTGTGGAATTCATACTTCTCTGGGCAGAGAAAAAGTTTGTTCTCCTGTAAGATCTACAACACCTATCAGATAGCTTGTATATGCTCTTCCTCTGTCCTGGTAAAGATCAGGATGTTGTCTAGATAGACCACTATAATGCCTTCCGCTATGAGGTTTTAGAAGATGTTATTCATTATGGTTTGGAAAGTGGCCAGACTGTTGGTTATCCTGAAGAACATTACTAAAGGTTTGAACAGACCTGTAAGGGGACAGCACTAGTATCGCTTAGGCAACCTGGTAGGGTTCACATTAGCTAGCGTTCTCATAGATTCTCGGAGTCCGCGGTACCTAGTTCCCACATCCTCTAGTTTGGGTCTCTATCACAGTACTGCATAGCTATATCTGGTAGTATAGTTATTATTGTCCTGATATAAGTGTCTATAGCGACTGGCGCATGGACCAGGCTAGTTTAGTATATATAGCTAGTGATGTATGGTAGAATACTGTAAGGGGACATCTAGGGTTGTACTTAGTAAGTTCTGAGGGTCTGTTTTATTAATGGTCTGGTGACAGATCGTATATCACACTCCCATTGTTCCTGACTTCTCCTGTCTGTGTCATGAAGTGTGATGCCTATTATTAGTTGTTCTAGGACATTCTGTGATTATAGGTCGGTTGCCATGGTATTGTGTGCCTGACTATCTAGTGTAGTATATATACTAGCAAGTGTATATAGATATATCCCCACTTAATTCTCAAACTAGCTTCCGGGACTATCCATTAGCTTAAGGGTGATTGCCTCTGAGTGGTTCTCTAACAAATACCTTACCTCAACAATAGTTTGATCTCCTGGGCTATTCAATGATCTAACTTAAGACGCCTCTTATACTATATTCGAGTGTGTTCTGGGACGCCTCTGAGTGCCCCCTTACAGGTCTGTTAGGGAACCACTCAGAGGTGATCACCCTTCAAGCTAGTAGATAGTCCCAGAAGCTAAGTTGAGATTCAAGTAAAGTATATCTATGACAGCTTGCTAGTATATATACTTTTACACTAGACGATCACATGTACTATCACATGAGCACATGGATCAGTAATCACAATGTCCTAACAATAGAATAGAAGATGTCGCACCGCATGACACAGACAGAGAGAAGACAGGAACAATGGGAATATGTACACGTACTGTTACCAGGCCACTAATAGATCAGACCCTCAATACTGACTAAGCACCACCCTAGATATCCCCTTACAAGACCTCAATTGGTTTAGAAGGCTGCCTTCTACTTGTCTCTAGGCTTAATGCAAATATTATTAAAACCCCAACAGATGTTTAGCTTAGTGAAGTATCTAGCTCCACAGAGTTGGGATATGAGTTCAGAGATCAGTGGAAGAGGGTATTTGTTCTTGACCATCATAGAATTGAATGCACAATAGCCCTGGACCAACCAGAGCAAGCCATCCTTTTTCTTGATGAAGCACACTAGAGCTGCCATAAGGGATTTAGAGGAACGGATCTGTCCAGTGTACAGATTCTCCTTTAAGAAGGAGACCATTTGTTCTACCAGAGACAGAGGGTAGACTTTTCACAACCTGGGCTCTGAACCTAGAATGAGTTTGATAGCATGGTCCTATTACCTGTGCTCTAGGAGGATGTTGAAGTCTTCCTTGGCGAATATGGATTTGAATTTTCTGACACAGTTAGGCAGGGTAAAAGGTTCTCTTTGTGCCTCCAAGGCTTGATGGGCTCCTTCTGTGAGTTTCTGGGAGGTTATGGAGGTGACATGCAAGTCTTCCATAGTGGGCTCTGGGAGGATTCTTGTCACAAAGAGTCTGTCCCCTTGCTTGTATTCAACTTTGCACATCCAGAAGGGAGTCTTGTTCTCTTCTAAGTCTTTTGCATACTCTGGAAGGGGTCTGGATCAGCAGACGTTAAGGGCCCTAGTCTCCATTTTCTTCCATGACACTTGTTTCTTTTGTATTACATAGCATCCTTCACATTGAGAAGGGCATTGGTTCATCTGTACTTCTTTGGTTTGCCAATTGACCTCTAGGTTGTGGTCCTTGAGCCAAGTATATCTGAGGATCATGCTCTGCTTTCTGAGGCTAGAGACAGTGAGGAATGTCCTCTCAGAGTGGGTTTTGTAATGGAGAACCATATCTACTACTTTAGAGATCTAACCTGCCTCGTTGGGGAAGCTATCCATGTTGTATACTGGTATGGGGCGAGAGATGCTCCAGCTACTAATACCTTTTATACAGACAAAGTCTTTATCTATGAAGTTGCCCATAGCTCCAGAGTCCAAAAGTGCCTTGATAGAATGCACTTTGCTGGTGTCAGTGGTGCTGATCTCTATAGAGAGGATAATGGATGTTTCACGAGCATCGAGGGTGTTGGTGGAGAGTCATTTGGGTAATCTCTTTTCCTATTTTGGCTTCTGAGGTAGGGCTTTTCTGTCTGGAGCAGAGAGAGAGGGTGTGTCTATAAGTTCACTGGTATCTGTATTGACATTTTCTATGTTCAATACAGCAAACCTATTTACTAGTAGTGACCAGGGCATACTTTTCACTGGCTGCACTAAGCAAAATCCTCTTCCAGGGCAGAGCAAATTTCCTTCTCCTCTACTGTATCCTTCAGAGCCATTAAGTCTTCAATCAATTCCTTTCTCTGTTCCACAGTTAACCTTCAGACGTCCAAGCAGTAAGGGCAGTCCCTCACAAGATGATTGGCCTCTCCACACCGATAGCACCCTCACAGAGGTAAAGAGCATGTTTTCTGGACTGCATCTATGTCCATGGGTATTTCTCCTGATGGTGTAGGTAGAGGGGGCCTTGGTGGAATAGGGGGTAGAGCTGTCAGAAGGGGACAGAATACTGAGAAAGAGGTCAATTGAGAAAG